>ENA-ORXT01000353-ORXT01000353.1-marine-metagenome-genome-assembly--contig:-NODE-353-length-75689-cov-15.561115_pt1 | contig 75689 bp, 84 predicted proteins | sample MGYA00237868_ERZ511482 | MGnify/ENA metagenome assembly ERZ511482 | reverse complement strand
ATTTGACGGCTTCGGCAGGGAGGTCCGCCCAAGAACGCGCGCCCCGGGTTGAGCCTTGCCAACCTGGCATCGTCTCATAGATGGGCTCGACCGCGGCTTGGTTTGCCGCGCCCGCCGGGAGACGTTTGATAATTTTTCCGTTCAGCTTGTAAGCCGTACAGATTTTAAGCTCAGCGAAACCGTCTAGGACGTCGAGCTTGGTCAAAGAGATACCCGTAATGCCGCCCGTGATTATGGCCTGTTTGACCATGACAGCATCAAACCAACCGCAGCGTCTTTTGCGTCCTGTAATCGTGCCAAATTCATGGCCTTTTTCGCCGAGGCGTTGTCCGATGTCGTCGAATAATTCAGTGGGGAACGGGCCTTCGCCGACGCGGGTCGTGTAAGCTTTGGTGATGCCAAGCACATAGTTCAGCGCGCTCGGGCCCATACCGGAACCTGCCGCTGCTTGGCCCGCGATTGTGTTAGAGCTGGTCACGAACGGATATGTGCCGTGGTCAACGTCAAGCATGGCGCCTTGCGCGCCTTCGAACAAAATACGTTTGTCTGTCTTCTGAGCTTCGTCCAGTGTTTGCCAGACCGGAGCCATATATGGCAGAATTTTCGGCGCAATCTCGATCAGCGAGTCATAGAGCTCTTTGGCATCTACCGGCGTATGTCCGAGGCCTTTGCGGAGCGCGTTATGATGGTGCAGCAAGTTCTCGACGCGGGCGAGCAAATGCGCCTCATCCGCGAGGTCGCACACACGGATAGCGCGCCGGGCGACTTTGTCTTCATAAGCCGGGCCGATGCCGCGTTTTGTGGTGCCGATTTTGATGCCGTCCGCGCGGTTTTCGCGAATGCCGTCCAGTTCCGAATGAACAGGAAGGATGAGCGAGGCGCTCTCGGAGATCTGTAAGTTCTCGGGATTAATCTTCACGCCTTGTTTCTTAATGCGATTAGCTTCGTCCAGAAAGGCCCACGGGTTGAGGACAACGCCGTTGCCGATAACAGAAAGCTTGCCGCCACGCACAACGCCGCTGGGCAAAAGGGACAGTTTGTAGACTTCGCCGTCTACAACGAGCGTATGCCCTGCATTGTGACCGCCTTGAAACCGGACAACCACATCGGCGCGGCTACTCAGCCAATCAACGATTTTACCTTTACCTTCGTCTCCCCATTGGGAGCCCACAACAACAACATTAGCCATTACACATCCTTCGGGTGGTTACCCCATAATAAAGGCGCGACCAGTGATGGACGCGCCTAAAGAATCTATCATTTAGACTTTTTCAGTCTCTATCGGATTCGGAAGGTAAAGGCGAATCTAAATCCGCTGATTTTGGGGATATCTAAAACTTACGGGACACGCGCAGGCCAAAGCTGTCGAGGCCATCATTGTTATCATCGTCGAGAATATAGCCGTGACTCTGGTGTTCGTAGTAAACATCCGCGCTCAATTCATCTGAAAACCTGTACCCGAGTGCCACTTGATTGCGAAAGAGTACGTTAGAGCCGTACTCTAGCTCATTGTCTCGGCGTACATACACACGGTCTAACAAGGCCATAAACTCTGCATCTGTTGTCACGCCACTAAAATCTTCTTGTACACGCGTTGTTCCGTAATTGACGCTGAATCCTGTTTCAAACTTGACAAACAAACCTTTCACGATTTTCTGTTGCCAGTTCAGTCCGAACCCAGCGTGATTGGTTTTGCCTTCGAGGTTGACAGCGCCGTAAACATAAGGCCGCGCTTTGCTCCATTCGAGCCAGCCGGGTCGGTCGAAAATATATTCACCTGTTATATAGAGACTGCGTTCAGGGGAACTGCGGGTGCTGACGACCTAAAGATCATGAATGCCTACGCCCGTTCATATTTCGCCCGCTGCCACCTATGAGGCGAGTGCAAGCCATGTGGCAAATGCCGCTCTTAGTCTTATTAATTTTATGTATCAGCCCTAACTCTCTCTTTGATGGAATACCCTTCATGTTGTGGGGTATTTCTGCTGTCCACACGCGATTGGATATGTGGAGGGAATTTTAGAGTGCTACAAGATTCTCGTAATTTAAAGACTTAATTTCTTAAGGTTGTCGTAATAGCAAAGCCCCGCAGCGAATATTTCGTTGCGGGGCTAATGTTCAAAATTTAAGTGGGTCTTACAAGGAAACCGCGTTGACAATTTTGACTTGTTTAATCGCCTTTATTTTGGCTTGGACCTCCGGCGAGACCGGCTCATCGACCGAGACAAGACAGACGGCCTCTTCGACATTATCCATTCGGCCGAGGCTGAAGGTTGCGATGTTGACGTCTTCCTCGCCGAGGACTTGACCGAGCGCGCCGATAAAGCCTGGCTTGTCCTCATTGCGCACATAGAGCATGTGTGGGGCGAAGCCAGCATCCATCTGAACCCCGAAGAGGCGGACAATACGCGGCTCGCCCCGGTAAATCGTGCCAACGACCGAAAACTTGCGTTCGCTTGTGCCGACTGTGATTTTAATCAGGCTCTCTGCGCGCTGCGCTTCGTCGATATAGCTTTCCTTGACTTCAATGCCGCGCGTCGCCGCAAGGTTAGGGGCTGACACCATGTTCACATCCGGCATGACGGATTTGAGCAATCCTGCGAGGGCCGCCGCTGTCATAGGGTTCGTGTTTAGCGCGGTAACTGCGCCTTTATACGTGAATTCAACGGCCTCGATGGGATCCGTCAAAAGCTGCCCTGTCATCAGACCAAGCTTTTCGGCAAGCTCCACGAAGGGCCGTAGGCGAGGGGCTTCTTCTGCCGAGATAGACGGCATGTTCAGCGCATTCGAGACGGCGCCCGTGAGAAGGAAATCCGCCATTTGCTCGGCGACCTGTACGGCCACATTTTCCTGGGCTTCCAATGTGGAGGCGCCTAGATGCGGCGTAGCGATAAAGTTCGGCGTGCCGAATAACGTATTTTCCTTGGCCGGTTCAACAGCGAACACATCAAGCGCCGCAGCGCGGACATGGCCCGCATCGAGGGCGTCTTTAAGCGCCTCTTCATCGACAAGGCCGCCGCGGGCACAATTGACAATGATGATACCTTTCTTGGTCATGCCCAAGCGTTCGCGGTTGACGATGTTCTTCGTGCTTTCAACCAAAGGCGTGTGAAGCGTGATGGCGTCGGCGCGTTGAAAAAGTTCCTCAAGCTCGACTTTTTGCACGCCTATTTTTACGGCGCGCTCTTCGGTCAGGTACGGGTCAAACGCGATGACTTTCATCTTCAGGCCGAGCGCACGCTCGGCGACAAGCGCGCCGATATTCCCGCAGCCAATGACGCCGAGTGTTTTGTTAAACAGTTCCGTGCCTTTGTAATCGGATTTTGGCCATTCGCCGTTTTGCGTGCGCCCGCTAGCGGAGGGTATTTGGCGGGCGGCCGCGAAGAGCATGGCAATCGCATGTTCTGCCGTTGTGATGGCATTCCCGAACGGGGTGTTCATCACGACAATGCCGCGGTCTGTGGCGGAGGGAATGTCGATATTATCGACGCCGATACCGGCCCGGCCAATGACTTTAAGATTTTTGGCAGCGGCGATGATTTCCGCATCAGGGCGCGTAGAGGAGCGCACGGCGAGGCCGTCATAATCGGGAATGATTTTAATAAGCTCGTCTTTAGAAAGACCCGTAATGACATCGACATCGACGCCGCGATTTTTGAACACTTCTGTGGCGGAAAGGCTCATTTTGTCTGCAATTAAAACTTTAGGCATCTTATAGCTCCGCAATTTTGGTTTCGAAGGCCCAGTCGAGCCAAGGGGTAAGGGCTTGGAGGTCTGACTTTTCTATCAGCCCAGACGCCCAGACACGGAAGCCCGCAGGGGCTGTTTTGTAAGAGCCAAAATCAAGCGCGACATTTTCTTCGCCGAGGACTTTGACAATAGATTTAGCAAAGGCCGCTTGGACGTCCTTATTCAAGGCCGCAACGCGGGGGTCGACAATCTTCATACAGACGCCCGTATTGGAACGCTCACTTTCGTTCTCTGCGAGATTGGCAATCCAATCGGTTTTCGCGATCCAATCATAGAGGACCTGTGCATTGGCATCGGCGCGGTCATGCATGAATTGAAGCCCGCCATTATCTTTCACCCAGTTCAGCGCGTCGAGATGGTCTTCGGCGCAAAGTAGACTTGGCGTGTTGATGGTCGCCCCTTCGAAGAGGGCTTCATTAATTTTGCCTTTGTTGGTCATGCGGAAGATTTTCGGCATGGGCCAAGGCGGGGTGTAAGTCTCGAGACGCTGAACAGCGCGCGGAGACAGGATAATCATCCCGTGCCCGGCTTCGCCGCCCATATTTTTCTGCCAACTATAGGTCGTGACGTCGAGCTTATCCCATTCAAGCGGCTGCGCATAAACGGCGGAGGTGGCATCGCATATGGTCAGGCCTTCGCGGTCTGACGGGATGAAATCAGCGTTCTCGACGCGCACGCCTGCCGTGGTGCCGTTCCATGTAAAGACTAGGTCGCGGTCGCCTGTGTAATCAGCGAGCGGCGGGAGCTGTCCGTAATCGGCTTTCAGGATGCGGAGGTCATCAAGCGGTAACTGGGTTTCGGCGTCCGTAATCCAGGCATTCCCGAAATTCTCCCAAGCGGCTACGTCCACGCCGCGCGGGCCGAGGAGTGACCACATGGCCATTTCAACCGCGCCCGTATCGGACGCCGGAACAATCGCAATTCTATAATCGTCCGGCACGCCGAGGACTTCACGGGTCAGGTCGATAACTTCTTTTAATTTGGCTTTCCCCAAAGCAGAACGGTGAGAACGGCCCAGCGCGGCATCGCTCAAAGCGTCCAATGTCCATCCCGGACGTTTCTTTGTGGGACCCGCACTAAAGCGGGGATCGACGGGCTTCGCCGTCGGTTTCTTGACTATTGTCATATCTATGCTCCAAAGCCTGCGTTTTTGTACAGACTATAAAGTGCGCTCCAGTGGGGGAACGTGGCCCATGCGCGTGATGTGATTTTTCGGAGGGAGAGTCAAGTGGAGAGGTTTGGATTAGAGCTTACTTGTAATCTACAGTATTGAATCTAACACCTACTCATCCCCGCGAAAGCGGGGACCCATCTCTTGTGCTATCTGTGAGAAATAGCGGTTGAGGTTTGCGTTAACGCCATACAATAACTTTACCTTCATTTATCTAGTCACCTTCGGGAGATGGGTCCCCGCTTTCGCGGGGATAAAGGTGGAGAGTAGGGTATCCTCTAAACATACTCCCCATGCCGCGTAACCGTTATCACGTCCCGTAGCGTAATCGCCCGCGCGAGCGACAATCCCGCCAAAGTCCGCGCCCGCGAGAGCGCCACATAGGTCTGCCCGGCAGCGAATGCCCCGCGTTCCAAGTCTATCCGCACATCGTCCAATGTAAGGCCTTGCGCTTTGTGGATGGTGACGGCCCACGCCAATGTCAGCGGGATTTGGGCGTAGGAGCCGACTGTGGTGGAGGTGGGTTTTTGGGTTTTTTCGTCCCAATCATATTTAATATTGTCCCAGCTTGAGAGCGCGACTTTGCGGGTCTTGCCGCTGTGGTCGAAACGCACGCTGACCTCTTTGTCGGAGAGCGCGGTGACTGTGCCTAGAGAGCCGTTGACCCAGCGTTTCTTTTCGTCATTTTTCAAGGTCATGACTCGCGCGCCGACTTTGAGCGTGATGGTTTCCGCTGCCGGGAGTTTATTGGCGGCGAGGTTGAACTTGCCTTTGGTCTTGCCGGTGTAGGTTTTCGGCGGACTATCGATGCGGCCAAGGCCCGCCGCATTGTAACGGTTCGCCGCCGCGTTCGTCCCTGTCAATATAATCGGCGTGACGCCGTCCCGGTGCGGGCGGTGGCAAAGGTGGTTAAGATCATCGACGGCGTCTTGCGGATATTCGCTTTCCCGAATGCCTGCAAGAATACGCAGAAACGTCTCTTCGGATTGGCGGTGGATTTGGGTGAGCTCGAATTTTTCCATCTCCCCGTGGCTGAGTACATGCGCGCTGTAAGCAAAGGGCGAGCGGTAGCCCATCTGCGCGAGGATTTCTCCTTCGTGCCGGGGGACAACTGGGGGCAGTTGATGGAAGTCGCCGACAAACATCATCCGCGCGCCGCCAAAGGGCTCGTCTCTATGGCGGGCCCTGCGCAAAGTCATGTCTATGCCGTCAATCATATCCGCGCGCACCATAGAGACTTCATCGATGATAATCAGATCCGCCTTGCGCCACATGCGGTTGCCGCGCTGCCCTGCGAGGCTTTCCGGCGTGATGATACGCGGCGGGAAGCGAAAGAAGGAATGGATGGTCTGTCCGGTCACATTAATGGCGGCAATGCCCGTCGGCGCGATGATGACAGTATTGGGGAAATGCCCACAATCGCGAATATATCTGACCAGGGTGGATTTCCCCGTTCCAGCTCGCCCAGTGACCATGATGGGCGCGCTGTAGTTTTTGAGCGCGTCTAAAATCGGCCTCACGTCAGGGTCGGTATTATAATCGTCCGGGAAGCCCGCAAGTACGGGGACGCCGTCGCGCGGCACTTCTGAAAGTTTCATCGTCATGTCGCACCATCAGGTTTTGGGCGCAGTGAGGCAATATAAAAATGAAGTCGCACATGATTTGCTTTGGGGCGTTTCGCATGGCACTTATAAAGGCCTCGATTTCAAGGATAGACCACCATGACATTATCTCGCCGTACCTTGCTTGCCACATCTTCTGCCGCAGCGGCATTTGCCGCGACCGGGTGTAAACCCAAAGCTGCACCGGCTGATATTACGCCAGCTATCAATGAAGGCGCTCTGAAAACGGCAAACGCTGTCCTCAAACAAGCCACAGATTTTCTCGTCACGTCCTATCCGGAAACGGCGTCGGGAGCGGGTATCGATAAAGACGACTATGCCTATTTGAAATCAAAGCTGACAGACCGCTCTGCTGAAGGCCAAGCTAAGATTGCGTCGGATGTGCGGGACATGGCGAAAAAACTTTCAGACATCGACACAGCGGCTTTGTCAGAAAGTGACGCTCTAAATGTGCAGGTTGTTAGCCGTGTGTTTGAAACGGCGAAGGAGGGCTTTGATTTTAAGTTCGGCGATAACGCGCTCCTCAATTATAATTGGTCGTACCGCCCTAGCCCTTATGCCGTCGCGCAGAACACAGGGGCTTTTGTGGAAATCCCGAGCTTTCTAGATGCGTCTCACCAGATTAAAAATGCTGATGACGCGGAAAGCTACTTGTCGCGCCTCGAGGCTTATGCGGATCAATTAGACGGCGAGAGCGAACGGGTTAAATCTACGGGCGCGGATGGATGTATATTGCCGGACTTTTTATTGGCGAAAACTATGGGTCAATTACAGGGCGTGCGTAAGACAGACCCTGCGAGCTGGGGTCTTGTGACGAACTTTGCGAAAAAGGCTGATAAATTTGGAAGTTTTGGCGATAGAGCCGCCGTCATTGCCGCCGATAAAATCGGCCCGGCCATTGACCGTCAAATCGCGGCACTGGAACTGGGCGTATCTGATGCCACGTCCGACGCAGGGGTCTGGGCCAAGCCGCGCGGGGATGAGTATTACGCGTGGGCGCTTGGCGCGGCGACAACAACGAATATGACGCCGGACGACGTTCATCAAATGGGCCTTGAAGAACTGGCGGACTTACAAGGGCGTATGGAGCCTATCCTGCAAAGTATTGGCTATACGAAAGGCACAGTCGGAGAGCGTATGAGCGCGCTGGGTGAAGACCCGCGCTATGCATTTTCTGACGGCGATAAAGGCCGGGCTGAAATCATGACTTTCATTGAAGACGCCGTTGCGGAAATCAGAGCTTTAATGCCGCAAGCCTTTGAGACTCAAGTCCCGGGTTTCCTCGAAGTCACTCGGATCGATCCTGAGGTCGAAGCCGGCGCGCCGGGGGCTTACGGCGGGGCGGGGTCGATTGATGGGACGCAGCCGGGGCATTTCTGGATTAATCTGCGTACACCTGCGCTGCATAATAAATTTAACCTCAAAGACCTGACCTATCACGAAGCTATTCCTGGTCATGTCTGGCAGGGCGAATATACGTTCAAACAACCGCTGATACGCTCATTGCTGGCATTTAATGCTTATTCCGAAGGCTGGGCTTTATATGCGCAACAAATTGCTGACGAGCTGGGCGTCTACGATGACTTTCCTGTCGGGCGTCTGGGGTATCTACAGTCGCTTGCGTTCAGGGCGTGCCGTCTTGTCGTCGATACGGGGCTCCATGCGAAACGCTGGACGCGGGAAGACGCCAACCAATGGTTCGTCGAAAACAACGGCTCCAATCCGGAAGAAGTCCGCGGTGAAGTTGATCGTTACTGTGCGTGGCCGGGACAGGCGTGTGGATACAAAGTCGGGCACTCTGCGATCAATAGATTGCGCGCGGGGGCGAAGCAGCAGCTCGGAGACAAGTTCGATTTCCGTCGTTTCAATGATGCGGTCGTCTTGGGCGGCGCGGTGCCCATGTCCGTCCTCGGCAAAGTCATTGATGATTACGTGGCGACTGAAAAGGCGACGTAAGACAACATATCTCACGCGTTTGTATTGAACGCGTGAAACATCATAAATTTGTCTTTGAGAAAAGTTAGCCCTCAGGTTCCATAGGTGCATCTGCATTCATCATGGGCTCAGACTCTGGCTCTGGCATGAGCTCCATGTCAACAGGTTCAACGGGCATAGCTTCGGCAGGCGCAGGGGCGTCACCGAAGTTCATTATCTTTGCCATGCAAGCATCGTCGGTGAGGCCTGTGCAATCCACGCTCGCAGCAGGGGCGGCGGGGTCTTCCATAAGCATAGTGTCTGATTCCGTCATAACGTCTTCTTCCATCATAGATTCAGACTCCATCATGGTGTCTGTTTCCATCACGGCTTTTTCAGTTATCTTGTTTGAGGATTCGTCCGCCACCATAGTGTCGGATGTGGCGCAGGCCGCGAGCATAAGCGCGGCTGTTATGGCCAAGAGTAAGTGTTTCATGGGTCTCTCCTAATAAAAGCATCAGACCCCCCAGACTTAACAGTCTAGCGACGCTGAAATTGGAATGTCAATTTATCAATCAAGGCAAAATTGGGGCAGGGCAATGCGGGGGTATGTCGATAGGAATGCGGCTCGGAATATAATTTATGGTTACTGAAAGGTTACACTTAGTAGTCAGATGTTAATCATATTCTCGCTGATGATTGTGAGCCCGTGAGCCATAACGGTGCAAACTCATTGCAATAGAGACTATATTGTTGAAACCGCACAGAACCTGTTGAGCTTTCAACTCATTGAAAACATTGACTTATTTGTTGTGCTTTATACTAATATTAAGAACTTTAGGCCAATTTGAGTTTAACAAATAACTCGGAGGCTAAAATGACATTTACGATACAAAAAACCCAAATTAAAGTAGGTGATTACACGGAAACACTAGCTGATGAACAGGCTTATATTGAGCAAAGAGCTATGGAGCTGTCCATGTCAGGGAGTGAATTTTGGGCGCGGCAACGTGCTAGCCGCCCCCTAAAGGATCAAGCGGCATAGCTTTATGGCTAAGGTGTAACAGTGGTTCGACCGCTGTAGCTACCGATCAGTAAGTCATTGGTTCAAAATATACGAAGTACAGCTTCCGTCCCACCGAAGCTGACCACAAGCTGATGTCTTTAGATCCACCGAGGATTTCGCAGCTTGTGGTCATCCTTCGGTGAACTCTCTTTAAAATACTCTGTCTCACGCTTTTGCGCTGGCGTTACTGTCGTAATACTACTCGGATAACTTTCATGAAAAGGTCACTTTGCGAAACCGCATCTGGCCCCTATATACATGGCAACATTATAGGAGATTCTCATGGACGGATTAACAGAAGTCGACGCCACCAATGCTGATGTACGCGAAGGCGTGCAAGACCGTTACGCTGCAGGCGCGAATGCTGTGGAGGCTGCGCTGTGCTGTCCTATCGATTACGATCCGCAATATCTGAAAATTATCCCGCAAGACGTACTCGACCGCGATTATGGCTGCGGTGACCCCTCCCGTTATGTGCGAGAAGGTGAAGTCGTCCTCGACCTCGGCTCCGGCGGCGGTAAAATTTGTTTTATCGCGTCTCAAATCGTGGGCGAAAAAGGGAAAGTCATCGGCGTTGATATGACGGATGACATGCTTGATCTGGCCAATGAGAATGCGCCCATTATTGCCGAGAAAGTTGGCTACGCGAATGTTGAATTTAAACGCGGCCACATCGAAGATTTGAAACTTGACCTTGATCAGTTGAATGCTTGGCTCGCCAAGAACCCGGTCAAAGACGCGGCGGGCATGGAGAAGATGGAAGCTGAAATCCTCCGCCTCAAAACAGAGATGACAATGATACCCGATAATTCCGTTGATGTGATTGTGTCGAATTGCGTGCTTAATCTCGTGTCTGATTCCAAAAAGAAGCAGCTGTTCGCAGAAATGTTTCGCGTCCTTAAAGTCGGCGGCCGTGTGGCTGTGTCCGATATTATTTCAGACGAAGACAGCCCGGAAGCCCTCAAAAATGACGCGCGTTTGTGGTCTGGCTGTATTTCCGGCGCGCTCACAGAAGTCGGCTTCATTGAAGCTCTCGAAGATGCGGGTTTCCACGGTATTCTCGTAGATAAGTTCGAAGACGACCCTTGGCAAATCGTTGAAGGTATCGAATACCGCTCCGCGACTTATCTAGCCTATAAAGGCAAAGCGGGCGAATGCCTCGAGAAGAACCAAGCCGTGATTTACAAAGGCCCGTTCAGCCATACCAAAGATGATGATGGCCACGTGTTTGTGCGCGGTGAACGCTCTGCCGTCTGCGAGAAGACGTTTAACCTCCTGCAACAAGAACCTTACACCGATATGTTTTACATAGTTGAGCCGAGCATCCCTGTTACAGAGCGCATTGAGTGGCCTGACAATTGTGCTGTACGTCGCCGCGACCCGCAGGAAACAAAAAAAGGCGTGCCGAAACTCACAACTGATCCTAGCCAAGCCGATAGTAGCTGCTGCTAATGCAGGCGTTGACACTCTACCAAGTTGACGCATTTACGAAAGAGCTTTTCAAAGGGAACCCAGCTGCCGTTGTGCGGCTGGGGTCTTTTTTGCCTAATGATCTGATGCAGGACTTAGCGGCGGAAAACAATCTTTCAGAAACGGCCTTTATCGTCCCGCAAGACAAACCCGGACATTATGATTTGCGCTGGTTCACCCCTAAGGTTGAGATTAACTTCTGCGGACATGCGACTCTGGCAACGGCGCATGTTCTGTCGGCGGAATACGGCGAAACGCCTCCCTTTCACTTTCACACTAAAATCGGCGAACTGGTCGTCACGAAAAACAAAGATTTCTACGTCATGGACGCGCCCAAATTTTCTATTATTGGAATTGATGTTTCAGACGCGATGCGAAAGGCTTTTCCCGTTCCCATCAATGCGGCTTTTTTAGCCGCAGATAATCTCTATGTCGTTTTTGAAAACGCAGATGATGTTCGCCTCGTCAAACCGGATATGACTTTGGTAAAACCGCTCTCCGAACATGGCGTTGGCATTACAGCGCGAGGACGCGGCGAGTATGATTGCGTGTCACGTCTATTTTTCCCGGCCATTGACCTGGCAGAAGACCCGGTAACAGGGTCAGCCCATGCTGCCATTGGGCCTTATTGGGCAAACATCCTGAGTAAGAATAAACTTACGGCGTATCAGGCCTCAGAACGGGGCGGCGTTCTCTATCTGAATGTGGGCAAAACGCGCATGACCATCTCAGGTCATGCGGTGACGTATATGAAAGGTCAGTTTTACGTTCCAGACGTCAATTCTTAGGGCAGCTTGTTTTCCTTGAAACTTTTTGATGTGTCTATACGTACTGTAAGTAGATATTGGAGAACACCGTGCGCCTGAAAAAAATATTACCTGCTTTTATGTTACCTCTACTGACGGCGTGTTCACCAGCTAATTTGTTGAACCTTGTGACTCCGTCCGGGAGTTTTTCAAAGGCGAGTGATATTTCTTACGGTACACTTGAGCGCCATACTCTGGATATTTACGCACCGGATAAACCTCGCGCAGGGGCGCCAATTGTCATGTTTACGCATGGCGGCAGCTGGACGGACGGCAGCAAAAATCTCTACAAATTTTTTGCAGAAGGTTTGACCTCAGAAGGGTTCGAGGTGGTTGTGCCTAATTACCGCCTCTATCCGGAGGTTAAATATCCCGGCTTTATCGAAGACACAGCTTTAGCGGCGTCCTTTACGGCCATGCGTTATCCTGATCGTCCGCTTGTGCTGATTGGACATTCAGCAGGCGCGTATAATACGCTTATGACTATTCTGGATGAGCGATACTTTAGAGAACTGGGTGTAGACATGTGCCGCACTATTTCCGGAGTTGTTAGTATGTCCGCGCCGACAGGAATTATACCGCTTGCGGAAGAGCCCTACATCACAATTTTCCCGGACCGATTTACCAAAACCGATGCCCCGCTGAATATTGTTAAAAGCGCAACGCCGCCTATTTTGTTTTTACATGGCGGGGATGACAACACGGTTTACCCTAGAAATTCTTCAGAACTCGCTGACAAAATTGTTGCGCGTGGCGGACAAGCCGAGGTTAAACTCTACCCTAAACTGAATCACACTGATGTCGTTAAGGTCATGTCCCGTCATTTTGACGGAGGGTCTGAGCTGAAGTCAGATCTTGTAGACTTCCTTGCCGCGAGAGCCGACGCGAACCAGAATTTTTGCCAATAGTCTATTCACGCTACAACTACTGCCGCATCCATCTTGCCTAGCCTTCGCTAACTGCTAATACAGAGCATGCTCGAAACCTCTTCACAGCGGCGATTACTTTCGGTTCAAGCGCTACGCGGCTTTGCGGCGATACTTGTCTTGTTTCTGCATTGCGCGGCCCTTCAAAGGGACGGGCTTGCCCCCGAGAGAACAGCAGAAGCTGCGCTTTTGAAAGGTTTTTGGGATCAAGGCTATGCGGGCGTTGATCTCTTCTTTGTGATTTCTGGTTTTATCATGGTCTATGTGACGCAAAATCATGTGCCATCTCTGCGCGAAGCAGGACGTTTTCTCTACAGCCGCGCAAGCCGAATTTATCCGCTTTACTGGGCCTGTACGAGTGTCATGATTTTGTATTTTATGGCGTCTTATGGAATTCCCGCCTCTCCAACTCTGGCGAACGGTGACTATAACCTGGCATTATATACGGCTAAGTCTCTGCTTCTGTTACCTCAGTCCGCCATGCCGGTTCTGGGCGTAGGGTGGACACTGATACATGAGATGTATTTTTATTTAGTGTTTGCCGGGATTTTATTACTGCCCCGACGGTACATGCTCTATTGTTTAGGGGCGTGGGCGGCGCTCATTCTTGGTGTCAGGATCGTGGTAACGCCCGACAGTTACGCGAAGTCTATATTTGCTGTTGTATCTTCACCGTTAACGCTCGAATTTATTGCGGGCGCGCTCATGGGCTATCTTATAACGCGTAAAATATGGCTGGCTCCAAAAATAATTACAGTCATAGCGGCGGGTTTGGTGCTTGCGGCACTAGTCTATGACCATTACTTTAACGTCAACCGGGTATGGCTTTACACAATACCTTTCGCGCTCCTCGTTTATGGGGTGTCTGCTATGGAACATTTAGACCGGATCCATGTCCCGCAGTGGATGGTGACTTTAGGGGACTGGTCTTACTCCCTTTATCTTACGCACATGTTGGTTTTTCTCGCGATTAGACGGATTCTGCGCATGCTTTCACCGCATCTGCCCGAAGCGATACGCCTCCAAGCTGTGGGCGCATGGGATAATATATTTTTTGCGGTTATCACCTTGGTTTCGGCGATTGTGTTTTCCGCTCTGTCCTACAGGTTTGTAGAACAGCCTCTTTTACGCGTTACGAAAAGATTTAGTAAACGGAAGCGCTTGCCCGAGGCTAAAGTCTAAGTCATACATTTAATTGAAATATTCAAATGATGGGGCCTATATCTAACGCTTTTGAAACAAAGCGTAGGGAGTCTTATGCAAATTCGGCTTATTATTTTAGGAGTTACAAGCTTGTATCTGCCGGCCTGCGCGGCCCAAATTACGGATAAATCTTGTAAATCTATGCGTGTCGATGCCGCCGACTATATGGTTTGTAAATTTGATCCGGCGACGCATAATGTCGGGCTCCACCTTAGGGACGCTGACGGCGAGATTTATGGTAATTTTGACCCTTTTATCAAGCCATCCTCAAAGTCCTCCTCTACGCCTATCTTTGCCATGAATGGCGGCATGTATCATAACAACCGTGACCCTGTTGGATTGTATATTGAAGACGGGATACAGGTGCAGGCGATAAGCACTAAACCGGGCGAAGGTAATTTCCACATGTTGCCCAATGGTGTGTTCTGGATTGAATCTACAGATGCGGACGGTGAGGTCTTTACAACAGCGCGCGTGTTAGAAACAAAGCGGTATATGGCCGATTCAAAAGATGTCAGTTTGGCAACTCAATCTGGGCCAATGCTCGTAATAGACGGAGAGTTGCACCCGCGTTTTATCAAGGACTCTGACTCTCGGAAGATTAGAAACGGCGTCGGTATTGCTGGGGACGGAACCCTAATATTTGTGATCTCGGATACACCTGTCAATTTTTATCAATTTAGTAGCTTATTTCGGGATACCCTACAGGTTAACAACGCGCTTTATCTAGACGGAACAATTTCGCGGCTTTATTCAAAAGGCCTCCGCCGAAACGACAAAGGATTGCCCATGGGCCCAATTATCTCTGTGACAGAATCTTTGCCGCGTAAGGCCCCCTCATGAGCGGACGTTTCTGGATACAAAATGCGGACCTTACCAGCACGCCGGATCATCCGCTGACCAACGGTCTCGATGTTTTAAAATGGTTCGACCAGTATGATTGGTCGGAACAATGGGCGTTGCAATCAGACCTGGAAGCGCGCGGCGAAGTTTTCGGAGCCCCCGGATTTGGCGTAGTCCGCAAGACCGGCGTAATCTTGCACATTTGCCCTTATTCTGACGGGACAGTCTTTGGCTTTTGGCATACCCGCCTGCCCAAGAAAAAGTGGTTTATTATTCCGAGCTACGATAAATATATCCAGCGCGTGAATGATTTGCGGTTCTCGGTGGCCCGCATGGCAATTCTGAAATTTGTCGAGGGCGATGACCAATGGCTCTACGATAATTTCCGGGACTCGTAACCGTACACGGCGCTTGCAGCCCTGCCGTAAAAAGCGCATAATCATATTCTCCGAGGGGCATTCATTGATTTTCCCAAATCCATGAATTGAGACGTACCCTTAGGCTCCTGACAGGGTCTTGGAACTTGATCCGGTTCATACCGGCGGTAAGGACGGAAAATGAAGAAGACAGTTTTATCTTTGGTTTTGATGTGCGTGCTTTCGAGTGCGGCCCTTACTGATGAGGTAATGGCCCATGACCCTGCGTCTGCAACGTACATTGCCAATGAAGGCGTACTGGTTACGAACGGCGACACTAAGATTATGTTCGATCCATTGTTCGACGAAGGCTTTGGAACCTACTTAACGCTCCCCGCAGAAACCCGTGCAAAGATGATGGCAGGTGAGGCACCGTTTGACGGCATAAATGCTGTCTTCGTCAGCCACGCTCACGGCGACCATTTTGCGGCCAAAGACATGGCTGCCTATTTAGATGCGCAGCCAGGCGTCCACCTCTTCGCGCCCCAGCAAGCCATCAACCGCCTGATGTTAGCGCTTATGCCGGGCGCGGATGTCATGAGCCGTATTCATAGCTTTAGCCTCAACGAGGGCGACGCGGCCATTACGAAGTCCATAGACGGCATCACAGCCGAAGCCGTCCGCATCGCCCATGCCGGCAACCGCCCTACGATTGAAAACACAATCTTCCGCGTCACGCTTAATGATAGCGTCACCGTCATGCATATGGGCGACGCGAATGCGAACCTCGCAACTTACCGTCCGCATGAGAGCCACTGGAAAGCCAAAGCGACAGACATGGCCTTTCCCCCGTACTGGCTCGTGAGCGATGTGCGCGGCCTGGAAATTATTGACTTCATAAACATTGATAAAGTCGTCGGAACTCACGTCCCGATTAAAGTGCCAAACGACCTAAAGCGCAGCGGCGCAGATTATTTTACCACGCCGGGCGAGACGCGGGTGATTGGGCGCGGGCATTCCCATGAATGAGCTTTTGAACAAAGTCTCGCAGGACGAGGAAATTCTTTGGTCGCAATTTATGACCTCGCCTAAAGAAGACCGGATTTCGCCTGAAACTGCGTATTTATTCAAGCGTTTGACGCAGGCGGTACAGCTGTTTATTTACGGTCTCTTGATTTTCATGTTGTGGCAATCCGGCAGATTCACGTCGGAGTTTCTTCGTGAAAATCTAGTTTTAGTTGCTATCATACTCGCGGTTATCGGCGTCATTTATATCTTAAAACGGGCACTGAAAAGCCTGCCTTGGAACATGAAATTTGAACGCGATATTTTTACCAACGCTGTAGTGACTGACCGACGCGTATTCTTATCTAATCATCACTCTGATGGCCCGCAGCAAATAGAGATTTCGCAAAATGAGTTGCTGAGCGTGTCACGTGATTTTGAGAATGGGGGTCAAGCGCTTAAGTTCTCTCGGCGTCATTCTGCCAAACCCGCAATTCTCGTTGGCATGGCAGATTTCAAATCTGCCGAAAGAATTATAAATTCCAGCCCTCTACCGCATGGAGGCGACCATGAGTAAGATTGCGCGCCGAAATTTTTTACGTCTTAGCGCTGTCAGCCCGCTCATATTAGGGCACGCCGCCGCGCTCGAAGAAACCTTGCCGCTGACCCGCACGCCACGCGACGCGGAAGGGCCGTTTTACCCCAAGGGTGACAGGTCGAATGACAGTGAGAACCTGCTGGCGGATATGAGCGCGCCCCGCGGCAAAACTTTGCGGTTTCGGGGGCGAGTGGTGAACACACAGGCCGAGGCAATCGGCGGATTGCTGGTTGACATGTGGCAAGCCGATCCCATGGGGCGATACAAACACCCTTACGATTCCTCGCCGGGGGAGCGGCTCGATGATTTCGCCTATTGGGGTAAGGCCGAGACGAACGCACAAGGCGATTTCTCATTTATGACCTATATCCCAGGCGGCTACGGAGGCCGCCCCGCTCACCTCCATTACATTGTCTGGAAAGACAGCAAACGCCTACTCACCAGCCAAGTCTATTTCAGAGGCCTTAAGCAGGGCTCTGGCGCAGCGATTAAAAGTGAGCGCCATATTTTGCGTAAGGCGGAATTGGTGCGGGCGGACGCAACGGACTACGCCATAGATTTTCGAATTGTCATCTAAGAGAAAGATACTCCCATGAATAAACCCATCAACCAAGCTGAGTTTCAAACGCCCGAGGTTACCACGGGCGCGCTGCCGTCATCGTCGAAAGTTTATACTGCGCCGAAAGATGCGCCGGATATCCGTGTGCCGCATCGTCTGGTGCATTTGCATCCAAGCGCGAATGAGCCGGATGTGCCTGTATATGATACGTCGGGGCCGTATAGCGACCCGAATGTTGAGACGGATGTGGAGAAGGGTCTTCCAAGACCGCGTACAGCTTGGGTTCTTGAGCGCGGGGGTGTTGAAGAATACGAAGGGCGCGACGTGAAGCCCGAAGATAATGGCGGCGCGAAGGGCCGTCATTTGGCGCGGGAGTTTCCGGTCAAGAACAAACCGCTCAGAGGCGTGGGCGACGCGCCTGTCACGCAGTATGAATTTGCTAAACTTGGCATTATCACCAAAGAAATGATTTATGTCGCTGAGCGCGAAAACCTCGGGAGGCAGGCTATGCTTACGGGCGCGCAAGCGCGGGTCGATGCGGGCGAGAGCTTCGGGGCGGACATCCCCGCGTTCGTGACACCGGAATTTGTGATGAGCGAAATCGCTAAAGGCCGCGCTATTATCCCGTCCAACATAAACCACCCGGAAATTGAACCGCAAATTATTGGCCGTAATTTCCTCGTAAAAATCAACGCCAATATCGGCAATTCAGCGGTTGCGAGTTCGGTTGAAGAAGAAGTCGATAAAATGGTCTGGGCGACGCGCTGGGGTGCGGACAATGTTATGGATCTGTCCACGGGCCGCAACATTCACAACACCCGCGAATGGATTATTCGCAACGCGCCTGTGCCCATCGGGACGGTGCCGATTTACCAAGCGCTGGAAAAAGTTGACGGCGTGGCCGAAGACCTGACATGGGAGATTTACCGCGACACGCTTATTGAGCAAGCCGAGCAGGGGGTCGATTATTTCACCATCCATGCCGGCGTGCGCCTCGCCTATATCCATCTGACGGCGAACCGCGTTTGCGGCATCGTGTCTCGCGGCGGGTCTATCATGGCAAAATGGATGCTCGCCCGTCACGAGGAGAGCTTCCTCTATACCCATTTCGAAGAGATTTGCGACATCATGCGCATGTATGATGTGAGCTTCTCCCTCGGCGATGGCCTGCGTCCCGGCGCGATTGCCGACGCCAATGACCGCGCACAATTTGCCGAACTGGAAACGCTTGGCGAGCTGACGAAAGTCGCGTGGGCAAAAGGCTGCCAAGTCATGATCGAAGGCCCCGGCCATGTGCCCATGCACAAGATCAAAGTGAACATGGATAAACAACTCAAGGAATGCCACGAAGCGCCGTTCTACACGCTCGGGCCTCTGACGACGGACATTGCGCCGGGCTATGACCACATCACAAGCGGTATAGGCGCGGCGATGATTGGTTGGTTTGGCACAAGCATGCTCTGCTATGTGACCCCCAAAGAGCATCTGGGATTGCCGGATCGGGACGATGTCAAAGTTGGCGTGATTACATACAAGCTCGCGGCCCACGCCGCAGACCTCGCCAAGGGTCACCCCGCCGCCCAGATGAGGGACGACGCACTGTCCCGCGCAAGGTTTGAATTTAGATGGGAAGACCAGTTCAACCTGTCATTGGACCCCGAAACCGCCAAAGACTATCACGACCAAACCCTCCCCAAAGACGCCCACAAAGTCGCGCATTTCTGCTCCATGTGCGGCCCGAAGTTTTGCTCCATGGAGATTACAAGGGAAGTCCGGGAATATGCGGAAGGGCTGAGTGATAATGAGAAGGCGACGCTCTATCCGGTGGAGGCGCAGGCAAGAGGCGAGGAGGGAGCGCAAGCTACCGACCGGGAAATCAAAAAAGGCATGGATGAGATGTCCGAGAAGTTTAAGGACTTGGGCGGGCAGATTTATTTGAAGGCTGGGGAGTGATTTGAATTAAGCAGTTAGGACTGTTTCGTTGACTTCGTTAGCAACTAGGTAGGCATCAACATCAAACCATTCTTCAACTTTTATCGTTGCAGCTTCCAAAATCTTTAAAATTTCATTCACAGCCGGTAGTTGAGCTTGTTGTGGCATTACTATAGTTCCCATTAATAATAAGTTGTGTTTTTAGAGATTCGCGTCGAGTTACAAGTTACAAACACTTTATTAACCATAGGTTTAAAAGGTCGGTAATTATGACTAAGAAAAATTCTCGAAAGAGTCCACCATTGCCAGAGCTATTCTTTGGTCTAGTGGCGAGAATGGGTGTGGATGTTTCGAAAGTCGTTTCAGAAATCACTGGTGAAGCTGCAAAATACAATTTCCAAGTCATACACTACAAAGTCACTGATACTCTAAAATTGCTTAAATCTGGTGATGGAGTCGTTGAGACACCCATCGAAAATAGGTATGAATCCTATATCAAAGCCTGCAATGATGTGAGAGCCAAAACCAAAGATTGTGCAATTTTTGCAAGAATGTTTATGTTGTGGTTGGCCTCCCAGAGAGAGAAATCTCAAATTGAGGGTGCTAGAGGAATAATTTATATTATTGATCAACTGAAACGCTCCGAAGAAGTTGAACTTCTTAGAAAGATTTATGGGGATGCTTTTATAGCCCTTTCTTGCCATGCGCCTCTTGGTACCCGTATACGAAATTTGAAGAACAAAATTACCGCAAGCCACGGAGCATCTGATTCTCAAACAAAATGGGAGGATAAGGCTCGTTCCCTAATTTTGCTCGACGAATCTGAAGAGGGGGATTTTGGTCAAGATGTCAGATCTGCATTTCCAAAAGCAGATTATATAGTCAATGCTCAATTTGACGAAGATATTCACGAAGGAGTAAACAGACTTTATCGCTTGATGTTTGGTGACCCTTCTTTGTCCCCGAAATTTGAAGAACATGGTAATAATCTTGCTGCGCAAGCGGCATATAGGTCGATTGATTTGTCGCGCCAAGTTGGAGCAGCAATCCTTTCGGAAAACAAAACTATACTGGCTCTCGGGTGCAACGAGGTGCCCCGATCTGGAGGCGGAACTTACTGGGCTGGCGACAATCCAGACAGGAGAGATCAAGACCTTGGATATGATGCCAATACTATCCAAAAACAAGCATTGGTTATTGATGTTGTGCAGAAATTACAAAATGCAAAATTAGTCTCTGATAAGATTGCAGGACAAAGTTTTGATCAATTAAAAGATATACTTTTGTCGAAACCAGATGGTGCGTTGAAAGATTCTGAAATACTTGATATTACTGAATATGGTAGAGCTATTCATGCTGAAATGAACGCTTTAACAGATGCAGCTCGCTCTTCTGCCTCTACTCAAAACACGATTTTGTTTGTAACAACCTTCCCTTGTCATAATTGCGCGAAACACATAGTTGCATCAGGTGTTTCAATGGTGTGGTATTTAGAGCCTTATCCAAAGAGTCAGGTTTCAAAATTGTACCCTGATTCAATTGAACTTGATCCTGAAGAAATGAGAGATACTCATGTAACTTTTAGCCAGTTTTGTGGCGTTACAAAGCGTAGGTTTCATTATTTTTCTAAAATGCGACTGAAGGATGCTAATGGTAAAGTTTATCCTTGGTCAGAAAAAATAGCGAGATGTATAGTTGATCGTCAACCTATTGATTATACTCGTCTGGAAACATCAGCTATTGCAAAACTAAATGAGAATAAAAGGTACATCAAAGATCTAAAAACGGGTTAGTTTTAACGACCTCAAAGGCCCCCATGTCCACATTCGTCCTAGCCCATTTCCAAATCCATGATCGCGACGGTTATGGGCGTTACGTTAAACTTGCGACTCCTATCTTCATGCGCGAGGGGGTGAAGATTTTGGCCAATGACACGTCGCCTGTGCCGATTACGCCCGGTCTTAAAGTGGACAAAGCGGTCCTGCTCGAATTTCGGGATGACGCCCATTACAAACATTTCTTCTCGCAGCCGGATTATATGGCGGCGGCGAAACACCGGGATGCGGCCTCGACCATTACGGCGATGAAGTTTGAGAGGTTTGAAGGTTAGTACAAATTCACTTTAGCCCTCATCCTGAGGGATTGCGTTAGCAATCGTCACGAAGGACGGGGGCGCTTTGTGTCCTTTGCCCCGTTGCCCCATGGATCCTAGGGACAGGCCCTAGGATGACGGCGCTGGGCGGCAATGTTCTTAACCCCGCATAAACACCCGTTTCAGATTTCATTCAGGCGGCATGCCGTATGCTCTTTTCACACTACGATGATGGAGCTGCCCATGTTGAAATTTCGATCTATTGTAATGGGAGCTGCGACGGCCTTTGTGTTCTCCTCTGTCTCTACTCAAAGCGCGTCGGCGCTCAGTTGTATGCGGCCTGACCTCGGTCAAACGATGGAGAACGCCAAGGCGAGCGATAAGATGTATTATGTGCTGGTGGGGCGGTTTTCCCATAACGCGGCCCCGCAGCCGCCGATAGATTATGAAAATCAGTTTCAGTCCAAACCGCCGACGATTACGCGCGCTTATTTTGAGGGCTATTCGCTGACGCCTAATCCGCGCACGGATGTGCCGCTTTATGGGCTCCCTGTGGATATTGAAACAAGCTGTGCGGGGCCGTGGTGCGGGTCTGCGCCGCCGTCTGACCGCCCGCAAATCGCTTTTGTGGAAACCCGGGAAGGGCAGTCCGCTATTTTGCGCATTGGGCCGTGCCCGGATATGGTTTTCGCCGCCGAGCCACAGGGCGGGCAGACGGATATGCTACGGACGTGTTTTGATAAAACGTGCCCGGTTAGCTCTGATTCTCCGTACCGAAACCGGTAGCTCGCACTACGCCTCATGCGAGAGTGTCATTAAACTAACACATCACAGCCCTTGCAATCGCGTTCAATAACGTCCATATGCCCCTTATCGATTTACGGCCAGACAATCCGGCTTACTATCTGCTGCAGTCCAACGCCGCGGAGACTATGTGTTTTACTCTTCCCGACATCGACAACCGTGACGCCCATGTTGGGAGTCGCAAAACTATGACGTGAAAGGAAAATACCCATGTCAGATATGAAAACAGGAACAGTTAAGTTCTTCAACACAACTAAAGGCTTCGGCTTCATTCAACCAGAAAACGGCGACGATGTATTTGTACACGTGTCTGCTCTGCAAAAAGCTGGCCTCCAAGGTCTACAAGAAGGCGACAAAGTTTCCTTCAATACAGCTGTTGATGAGCGCTCCGGCAAAACTGCCGTAGACAGCATCACAATGGCTGACTAGTTCCTAACGGAATTATTGACTAGAGAACGCGCTCTTCTTAATTGGGGGGCGCGTTTTTTTTGTCTAAAATCTCTCTCCCCCCAAGGAGAGGGTCTTAAGAATAACAAAATCCGCAAACCTCCATATGGGGCTACATTCACCTCGTTCCTTTTTCACGGGCAAGTAAGTACGTGTAGGCTTTCTGGGGGAAGGACGGTGTTTGTAGGTGTAGGTTTTTCTAAATACGCAAGAAAAGGCCAGCCTGCCGACCGCGCGCTAACGAAGGTGTTTTGCCTCTTTGGCCGGTCACGCAAAAAGACACTGCCCACTTTAAAAAAGAAAAGAAACGAAACGAGGATGAGATGAGAAACTAGAAACAGACATCAAATAGCCTCGGGATGAGGAAGTGTTCGGTTTTCGATGTTACTTATCCACATGTGTTCACTGTATGTTCTTGACTCACTTGAGGGCTATAGTCTTAATGCAGTTACACCTCATTGGGCCCCGAATTCGTTCGGGAGAGGGTTTTATTCAAACCTGAAAGCTCAATATGGCCCGCCCGCATCTTATCCCGTTCAAAGCTCCTAAACATGCCGCGCCGCTTCGCGAGAAGGGGCGAGGGGCGCGCACAAATGCAAGTGGACGTTATGAGTCTCAGCGGCGGGAGGTCTCCGAGGATGATTATGACGCCTTGCCCGAAGAAGACCGCGCGGCGCGTAAAACCACCGTCACCGTGGAACGTCCCAAGACCATCATCAATAAAGTCAATTCGCCTTATGTCGGGTTTGACCGCTCAATCAATCTTTATAGAGGGTGCGAGCATGGCTGTATCTATTGCTTCGCCAGGCCTACGCATGCCTATCACGGGCTCTCGCCAGGGCTCGATTTCGAGACGCGCTTATTCGCCAAGCCTGACGGGCCAAAGCTCTTAACGGACGAGCTACAAAATCCGCGTTATAAAGTGAAGCCGATTATGATCGGCACGAATATGGACGCGTACCAACCGATTGAGCGAAACTGGCGGATTACGCGGGGTGTGTTGCGGGTGCTGTCCGATTTCAAGCATCCGGTGAGCTTGCTGACCAAGTCGAACTTGATTGTGCGCGATATCGATATCCTCGCGCCTATGGGGCAGAACAATCTTGCGCGGGCGATGATTTCTATCACCACGCAAGACCGGGGCCTGGCGCGGGCGATGGAGCCGCGCTGTCCCACGCCGCAAAGGCGGTTTGATGCGCTCGAGCAGCTCGCTAATGCCGGCATACGCACAGGAATTATGCTCGGGCCGATGATACCGGGACTGAACGATAGCGAGCTTGAGGGCATTATGGAAAAGGCCGCGAGCCTCGGGGCGACTTACTCGGCTTATACGATTTTACGTCTCCCGCAGGAGGTCAGCCCGCTATTTCAGGAATGGCTGGAGGCCTTTGCGCCCCACCGCGCGTCCCGGATTATGAACCATATTCGCACCATGAACGGGGGGAAAAACTATGACCCGGCTTGGTCGAGAGGGCGCGAAATTAGGACGCCCTTTGCGAGGCTCATCGCACAAAGATACCGGCATAGTCAGGCCCGCACAGGTATAAGGCCGCGGGCGTCTAACTCGTCTTTGGACTGCAGCCAGTTCCGTGTTCCCGAGAAGATTACCGCGCAGGGAGACCTGTTTGGGGGATAAAGCTTGATTTTTGGCCTAAAAACGCACAAATTAACCCTATTGATAGGGCTGCCAGACACTCTGATGGACTATCCGCGCGCTCCTATGTCGGGCCGCGTGAACGACGACGAAAAAGGTGAATACATGTCAGACGAAATGAAAAAAGGAACGGTTAAGTTCTTCAATACCACAAAAGGCTTCGGCTTTATTGAGCCGGAAGATGGCAGCACGGACGTCTTCGTCCACGTTTCCGCTTTGCAAAAGTCAGGTCTGCAAGGCCTGAACGAAGGTGATAAAGTCTCCTACAACACAGCTATTGACGAACGCTCCGGCAAATCTGCCGTTGAGAACATCAATATGGCCGATTAGTTTCTCGCGAAATCATTGAATGGAAAACGCGTTTTTCGAAGCGCGTTTTTTTATGCAGTAAATTGCAGCCACGGTTAATTTTAACTTAATTGAATCAGCTTAGCGTCTTACGAGTTTAGTCTTTTCGACTGAAATTTGGAGGATATTATGCTTATACGTTTTTCATTAGTTACGCTTCTTGCGGCTTCAGGCTTCGCTGTTGCGACACCGAGTTTTGCGCAAACCAGCTCTCAAATCGATATAGAAGCCGCCGAAGTCATCCCGAAACCTGTTAAAAAACGGCGGATCGTACGTAATGTTGAGCCCGTCGCCTATTGGGTCGAGTCCGATAAACTCCGCGTGCGGAACAATCCTGTCGCCGGGGATGTTGTGGGCATGTTAGAGTTGGGCCAGAAAATTAAATCCTACCAGATTTTTGAAAATTGGGTGCGCATTAGCCCTAAAAACAAATCAGAGCAATGGGTCAATTCTGAATTCATTTCGAACCAACAAGTCACATATGCTAATTTCAATTCAGGACGCCGGACAGCCCGCAAAGGGTTTGTGACGAACGGCGCGCCTGACGATGTTAATCTAAAGCGCATCAAGGCCAAAAACTATGATGGCGGCCGTGTTTTTGCCGCATCTGTGAAACAGACATCAAGCGATGCGCGCATTGTCGTGACAAAAACTGAATTTCGCGCGGGTCCTTATTTCGAAAAGCGCCGCATTTCTTGCGACGGCAAAGCCGCCACGCACGCACAGCTTATCGGAGAAGGTTACACCTATTTGATGATGGAATATGACAAGCGTAGCGAAGCTATAATTTCTAACCCTGATCAGTCCACGCATGCCCTTTCAGATGAGACATCGCCTATGACGTCTGCAATTGCGAATTACGCTTGCAAAACGAATCCTTAGACCGAAAGATACATAATGCCGCCAGAAACAACGCCGTTTTTATATCCGGTTTTAGCGCTCATAATTTGGACATTCCTCATGTGGGCGCTAATGTATTGGCGGCGTATTCCGGCGATGAACGCTATCACCAAAGACACGCAAGCGTTCATTGATAATCCAAAGCTCGGCGAGCAATTGCCGCCGCGTGTGCGCTGGGCGGCGGATAATTTCAATCATCTGCACGAGCAGCCGGTTATTTTCTATGCGCTCATGTTTTACTTAGCTCTTACAGGCCAGATAACGGATTTCAATTTGTATCTAGCTTGGGGTTATGTGTTCCTGCGAGTGCTTCATAGCCTCGTGCAAGTCACGAACAATAAGGTGCTGTTGAGGTTTGGATTGTTCGCTATCAGTTCGGTCGTGTTAATTGTTATGACAACAGGTGCATTTTTAACCGCGTTGTAAATTAGGCGATATTTTCTGTTGTGTGAAGGGCTTCCCAAAGCGCGTCTAGGCTCACGAAATCACAGCTTTCATCGGGGTCGCGGTCATTATTGAGGTCCGCCGGACTGTTACGCGTAATGATAATCCCGATGGGGAGGCCCGTCTTCGCGTCAACAACCGCGCCGCCGCTCATGCCTGTCACAACGGGTTCGTCGGGTTCAGTGATATGCACAATCCAAGTGCCCGGCATACGTTCAAAATACACAGTGCCTTTGCGCGTTTCTAAATGACGGGAGCCGGCGGGGAAGCCTTTAATGATAACCGCTTGGCCGCGCATGGGGGCAGGCGGAGACTTAGAGGGAAGGTCACATCCAATAACGGCGCCGTCTAGCCCATCAGGCCACGACATCAGATCCCCGAGCGCAAAAGGCGGGAGCAGATCATTCACGTCGGTCATGCAATGTCCCGCCGTGATCCATCCGCCCCAATGAGCAAAGAAGGTCGTGTAAGTCTGAAATCCGCGTTCATTATAAAAGTGCCGCCGAATATCAAGACTATTGCTGCGTCTAACTGGAACGGGCTGAGGACGCGACGTAGACGCAGGCGTTGGCGGCGTACGGCGGCGGCGAAAAAATGAGAACCAAGACATGCCGCCGTTATGATGCGCAGCAACACTTCACACAATAGGCATTAGCGGTTAGATACAGCTATGAAATATTTTGCACTTCTTATTTTCGCGGCTCTTCTGGGGGCTTGTCAAACCGCGCCAGCCTCTGCGGCGATCGAACACGCTGTCCACGCAAAACATGATGAGCCCAGACCCTACGATAAGACAGCTGATGCTTGGGCCGATGTGAAGGCAGCCATGAATACATCCAAAGGCAATGGTCATATGACGATTGTCGCAATGGGCGCAAACTGGTGCCATGACAGCCGAGGCCTAGCGGCGCAGTTTGAAAAACCGCGCTTTCAGACACTGCTCAATGAATACTATGAGCTCGTCTATGTGGATGTGGGCGAGAAAAACCGGAACGTGAATATTGCCAGACATTTTGGAGTCGATAATATTGCGGGGACGCCGACAGTTTTCGTTCTGTCACCCGAAGGCAATGTTTTAAATCTCGAAACAGCCCCCACGTGGCGCAACGCAGCCAGCCGTTCAGAGGATGATATTTTCGATTATTTCAGAAGCTTTACGCATCCGCCGAAAGAAAACTAACTTCATTTGATCTCTTGGTTAAAGCTTAGAGCGGCTTCTTAAGCCTAAGACCGCGCCCTGTGATAATCGCATCTTTGCCAAATTTTGCGCGGGCGGTATCAGAGGCGCGTTCAGCGACGCCGCGTTTTAGAGCCTGTGGGTCAAGCAAATCGCCACTATCGCCAACCGGATCGGAGAGACCAGAAATGCCAGCGCCTATAAGCCTGAACTTCCGGCCATTGGCTTCGGTCTCGAGCAAGGGTTCACATGTGCGGAAAATAACGTCGGCAAGCTGTACAGGCTGGGGCAGGGAGCGTCTGCGCGTGATGGTCTCGAACTGATTGGTTTTAAGTTTCAGAGTGACCACGCGCCCCGCTGTTTCTAACGCCTTCGCGTGATCAGCCGCTTTGAGGCATACCTGCCAGAGCTTGTCTTTTAAATCTTCTATGTCGCTGATATCGGTGTTAAAGGTCGTTTCGGCAGAGACGCTTTTGCGGTTGGTGGACGGGTTCACGCGGCGGTTATCCTCCGCGCGGGCGAGGCGCGACAGGCGTAAGCCGCTGTCTCCGAAAGTCTTAGCCATTTTAGAATCGCCTTGATTGCGAACGTCCTGAATGGTCATGATGCCGGACTTGGCGAGAGAGCGCTTAAAGGCAGGGCCTACACCGTAGATAAAATCAACGGGTTTATCGGCAAGAAAGTCCACGGCATCTGCACGGCCTAGCACGGCAAATCCGTGCGGCTTATCGAGGTCAGAGGCGGTTTTTGCGAGGAATTTATTATAGCTGAGGCCGACAGATACAGTGACACCGACTTCGTTAAGGACGCGCGTTTGCAGACTTATAAGGCTCTGAGCGGGAGAGCAGCCGTGCAGGCGCTCTGTCCCTGTAAGATCGAGAAAGGCTTCGTCAATTGAAAGCGGCTCAACCAAGGGCGTCAGATCTTTCATCATCTCCCGAATGCGGCGACCTTCTTTAGAGTATTTGCCCATCACAGGTTTGATGACCACGGCGTCCGGGCAAGCTTTCAAAGCTTTGAACATGGGCATGGCGGAATAGACACCATAAATTCGCGCGTGATAGCAGGCGGCCGCCACGACGCCCCGTGTTCCGCCGCCGACGATAACCGGCTTATTGGCAATTTCTGGATTGTCACGCTTTTCAATGGAACAGTAAAACGCATCGCAATCGACATGGGCAATAGAGAGAGCTTTTAGTTCGGGATGCCGGATGCTTCGCGACGATCTACACACAGAGCAAGTAGGCACATTGCCGAGGTCAGCAGCGCAGTCCCGGCAGTATCCGGTTATTGAATTTTGAGCCTCAAATGGCAAATTTACCAATCCTTATAATGTTCCCTATATGTTCTATATTAAGAAACACGGTTAATCCAATCTAAACAGCACGAACACCGTTGATTAAGGATATTCGTGTTACATACAGCCATAAAAACAAAATTGCGGACATACGCAAATATTACAGGTGAAACGGGACAAATGTTACAGATCATGCCGAAAAAGATACTCATAGTTGAAGACAACGAGCTAAACCTGAAGCTTTTCACAGACTTGCTGGTCGCGCATGGCTATGAGACTCAGCATACACGCGAAGGCCTGAAGGCTATCAGCATGGCCCGTAAATTCCGCCCTGACCTTATTTTGATGGATATTCAACTCCCAGAAGTCTCCGGTCTAGAAGTCACAAAATGGATTAAGGACGATAAAAGTCTTTCCAGTATTCCAATTGTTGCCGTGACGGCGTTTGCCATGAAAGGCGACGAGAAACGCATCCGCGACGGAGGCTGCGAAGCTTATATTTCCAAACCTATTACAGTCACATCTTTCCTGGCTACGGTCCGTCAATTCGTAGACGCCGCGTAAAGGGTACAGAGCCATGAGCGCGCGCATCCTTGTCGTCGATGATTTGGCCCCGAACCGGCATTTGCTGGAAGTCAAACTTGCGGCTGAATATTATGACGTTTTAACCGCGAGTAGTGGACGCGAAGCTCTTGAGATTGCCGCAGAAGAGAAACTTGACCTTGTTTTAATGGACGCAATGATGCCCGGCATGAACGGGTTTGAAACTTGTGAGCGAATAAAGAGTAATCCCGAGACGTGGCACATTCCTGTCGTGATGGTCACAGCCCTTGAGGAAACAAAAGATAGAATACGCGGGCTAGAGGCTGGCGCCGATGATTTTATTACTAAGCCAATTGACGACTTCAATTTGATGGCACGTGTGCGCTCATTACTGCGTCTAAAAATGGTGACGGATCAGCTTCTGTCCCATACGGGCCACTCTTTGGCTAACTCACGTCCATTAATCGAAGAAATTGACCGCCGCCGTGGAGAAATCCTATTAGTGGAGGATCATGAAAGACGAGCGGAAAAGATATTAAAACAAATAGGAACAGCGCACGGCGTTACAGTAGAGAGTGACCCCAAAGCGGCAGTTGAACGGTTACAAGGTGGTTTTGACCTTGCGATTATTAGCATGGTTAGTAGTGAATTTGATGCTCTGCGTTTGTGTGCAAGTTTACGGGGATCTCACAAGAGCCGGGAGCTTCCAATTTTAGTAGTCGGAGATCCGGAAGACGAAGAACGGTTTGTGCGGGCTTATGATTTGGGCGTGAATGATACCATTATACGTCCCATCGAAACCCAAGAACTCATGGCTCGGGTAAACACCCAACTTCGACGTAAGTTTTATGCGGATAGTCTCAGAGAAAATTTTAATGAAAACTTGGAAATGGTTGTCACAGACCCGCTTACGGGCCTTGGTAACCGCCGCTATTTTGACAATACCGTCCAGCCGCTTTTTGATAGCCTGAATTCGAAAAAAGAACCGTTCTCGATTATGGTTTTCGACATTGATCATTTCAAACGTGTGAACGATATTCTAGGGCACGACATGGGCGATCAAATTTTGAAAGAAATTGCGGCTCGGTTAGCCTCGAATATGCGGGCCATTGATATTGTTGCGCGTTACGGCGGCGAAGAATTTATGGTCGCTATGCCCAATACGACAGAGGCCAAGGCCATGAAGGCAGGAGACCGTATACGAAGTCTCATTGGCGGTACGCCCGTTTATGTTGATGGGCAGGCGTTGAGCATTACCACAAGCGCTGGGATTGCGCAGGTCAGACCGGGCGAAAAGCTACGGGATGTTTTCAAAAGGGCTGATGACGCGCTTTACAAAGCCAAGCTTGGCGGGCGCAACATGGTCATGTCAGCGGACACAAAAAAAGCCGCTTAAAAGCGGCTTCTTCTTAAAATATTAAAACAAGCTCTACTTGATCTTGCCTTCTTTGAAATCCACGTGCTTACGAATTACGGGATCATATTTCTTTTTGACCATTTTTTCGGTCATTGTCCGCGCGTTTTTCTTGGTGACATAGAAATATCCTGTGTCAGCCGTTGAGTTGAGACGGATTTTAATGGTTGTTGGCTTCGCCATGGCTCTCGCCCTTCCTACTTAATCGAAGCGCGGAACATACTTGCCAAATCTACAAAGTCAACTGGTCTCAATGCTGATTTTTCGCAGTGAGTTTAATCACTGATTGGGAAATCAGACATGACATATTTCCCGCGCGCCATACGGCTATAGAATATTTTACGCGGGGCCGTGTCGCGAGAGAGATATTTTTTCAAGACCTGCAACATCATGTCGGTTGCACGGTGGGTCTTCAGATCATCAATTTGGTCAAATGTGAACCAGTCTACGTTCAAAAGCTCAGCGCTGTCAGCCGTATCCGCGACTTGACCTTCAAGATGTTTGACGAAGAACCACGTGTCGAAGCGTTTGTGGCGATGCGGCGGGGTAATGGCGCGGCCAAAGACTTCGATGCCTGACATGTCGGGCATAAGACCCTTATCTAAAAATTCTTGCCATGAGGCGTGGTTGATTTTTTTGGACGTTGTTTCTGCCCGCCCTAAAATCAAAGACGTTTCCTCATAGGTCTCGCGTATAGCCGCGAGCACCAAGGCCTTGGCCGCGCGGGGAGGGTAAGCGGCCTCTAGAATAGTCTCTGTGCGGGGACTAAGCTCGCCTACGTAAGGCGCGTAGCTGTCGGCACGGTCAACACGTCCGCCTGGAAAGACATAAACCGATGGCATGAAATCGTGACCTTTGCCGCGCTGTCCCATGAGGATGCGCGGGTTGTCAGCTGGGCCTTGATAGAGAACGATCGTCGCGGCGCGCTTGGGCTTCACAGCGCGGGGCAAGGCCGCGCGTTGGGCCTTTTCCTTAGGTGTCATGACAATTTTGGGAAGTTTCACTTCCGGCGGCCTTTATATCCGCCCTTGCGATGTGAGCGTCCACCTCCGCCTTGGTAATTACCCTTATTGCGTTTTGGCTTTGGTCCTTTCTCAGGTTTGGTCAGCATGTCGAATATCATACCGCCCGTAATTGGGGAGCACTCGATGAGGCGGGCATTGACCTTTTGGCCAAAACGGTACGTGCCGCCTGTATCCGCGCCAATCAGAGATTTTTTCTTTTCATCAAAGACGAAATATTCATCGCCGAGGGAGCGCGCTGTAATCAGCCCGTCTGCCCCGGTTTCATCCAGCGTGATGAAGAGCCCAAATTTCGTAACGCCGTTAATGCGCGCTGGGAATTCGGCGCCGATTTTGTCTTCCAGATAAGCGGCGATGTAGCGGTCTTTGGCATCGCGCTCGGCTGCCATAGCCCGGCGTTCGGTGTCGGAGATATGTTCGGCGATTTCTTTCAAACGCACGTTTTCACTGTCGCTTGTCCCGTCTTCCCCGAGCCTAAAAGCTTTAATTAAGGCACGGTGGACAACCAGGTCCGCGTAACGCCGGATAGGGGAGGTGAAGTGAGCATAGTCGGTCAGGTTCAGGCCAAAATGCCCTTTCCCGTCGGGCGAGTAAACCGCTTGGGATTGCGAACGCAGGACGGACATGCCGATGGCTTCGGACAGGTCTTTTTCTTCAGCTGCGGCGAGAAGTTTGTTAAAGCGTTTGGTGCTGGCTTTTTCGCCGAGTGACCATTTCAGACCCATCGCTGGAAGAAAGTCCGAGAGGCCTTGTAGTTTTTCATGCTTAGGCGGTTCATGGACGCGGACAATCGTGGTCACGCCTTTTGAGCCCAAAGCCTCAGCGGCGGCGACATTGGCCATAACCATATATTCTTCGATGAGTTTATTCGCTGGCAGGCTAGGGCGAACAGTGATGGATTTCACTTCGCCTGTCTCGGTCAGGTTTACGCGGCGTTCGGGCATGTTGATTGCGAGCGGGGCGCGTTGTTTCCGGGCTTTGCTCATGCACTGATAAGCGTCCCAAATGTCTTTGAGAATATCGATGACAGTCTCGGCGGTTGCGCCCGGGTTGCCCTCAAAGGCTTCTTGGGCTTGATTATAGGTCAACCGCGCATGGGAGCGCATCAGGCCGCGGTGAAATTTGTGACTGAGCTTAGACCCGTCTGCGCGAAAGCGCATCATCACTGCCATACAAGCGCGGTCTTCATGGGGGCGCAGCGAACACAAATCAGAGGATAACTCATGCGGCAACATGGGTTCAACACGGTCGGGGAGGTAGACGGAATTTCCCTTCTCGCGCGCGGCTTTATCTAGCGCGCTGCCCGGCGTGACGAAGGCCGCGACATCGGCGATGGCCACCCAGACTATCCAGCCGCCTTTATTTCTATTGTCTTCGTCCCGCTGCGCAAAAATCGCATCATCGAAGTCTTTGGCGTCAACGGGGTCAATGGTGATAAGCGGAAGTTTGCGCAAATCCTCGCGGTATTTGTCGAGCTTAGGAAGTTTGAGTGCTTTGGCTTCTTTGATGACATCATCGTCAAATCCAAGAGGGATGTTGTGCTCTTGCAAAGAGATCATTGACGCAGCTTTTGGATCGCTGGCCGATCCCAAGATTTCAATAATAGTCGCATTTCGGCTCCCGCCACGATCTTGTTTGCGCCCGCGTTGATAAGAGACAAGCGTATTATTTTCAGTGCCTTCAGGGACTTTATTCGGGCGGTATGAATCGCGCGCTTTTTTGTCGATGGGCTGAATGCTCCAGCCGCGGGCCGTTTGGATCAAGATGCCGAGGCTTTGCTGCGGGCCTGAGCCTAGGCGCTTTAAAACGACTCCAATAACAAGATCATCCTTGCGTTTGATTCGGCAGAGTGCGCGGCTCCCCACACCGACGCTGGCGGATTTGTGACCTTTGGATTTTTTGGAACCGCCCTCTTCGCGGACAACGACTTGCGGGCGTGTCCCAGTGCCTTTCCACGTTTCAGGTTCGCCAATCATCTCGCCGTGCTCATCTAGGCCTGTCACTTTGATGACCATAACGCCCGGGAAATCAGACGTTTCACGGTAGGTCTTGCGGGAGCTAATTACCAAGGTTTCGCTCTCGACCATATCTTTGAGCATGGCGCGGAGCTCTCGGCGATCATCGCCTTTCACGCCGAGGGCGCGGGCTAGATCTTTATTGGTGAGCCTGTCCGGCTTTTCGCGGACAGCGGCGAGGATGGAGTCTCGGGATAATGTCATGCGCGTTATATGGTGGGAATAGCGGGGAGGTGCAAGGCCTCAACGCGTTGCTCATTCCCAAACAAGCGGGAATGAGCTTTTAAAGACTATGCCTTAGGGGCAGGTTTCTTTTTCGCGGCGGGCTTCTTCTTGGCCGCTGGCTTTTTCTTCGCAGCCGGTTTCTTTTTAGCCGGAGGCTTTTTCTTAGCCGGAGCCTTCTTCTTGGCAGGCTTTCTTTTCTTCGGACCTTTGGCTTCTTTCTCGGCGATATATTCCAAGGCCATTTCAATCGTCACTTCTTTAGGCTCAGTACCTTTCGGAATGGTCGCGTTGATTTTTTCGTACTTCACATAAGCGCCGTAGCGGCCTTCCATGATTGTAATCGGCTTTTCTGATTTAGGATGTTTGCCGAGGTCTTTCAAAACTGTGCCGCCGCGTCCGCGTCCGGGATTAGCGCGTTTATCCGCAAGCCGGGAAACCGCCTCGTTCATGCCAAGCGTGAACATTTCTTCCGGATCTTTCAGGCTGACGTAAGTCGTATTGTGTTTTATGTAGGGGCCAAAGCGGCCGGGGGCCGTGATAATTTGGTTGCCGTCTTCCGGGTGAGATCCGATCTTACGAGGTAAATTAATTAGGCGCAGGCCTTTTTCAAAATCCATTTCATCATAAGGCCATGTTTTGGGCAGGCCTGTACGCTTAGGCTTTTTCTCCGTTTCCATCTCGACATAAGGACCGAAGCGTCCCGTTTTCAAGACGATGTCGTGTCCTGTCTCAGGATGCACACCCAGGATTTTGTCGTCTTCCATAACGGGGCCGTCGCTGCCGAACGGACGTGTATGCTTACACTCAGGATAATTCGAACAGCCAACAAAAGCTCCAAACTTACCGAGTTTAAGGCTCGATACGCCATCTTCACATAACGGGCATTTGCGCGGATCAGAGCCATCTTCTTTATCTGGGAAGACTAGCGCGCGAAGGGAGATATTCAGGGCGTCCAGAACATGGGTCACGCGAAGCTCAGTCGTTTTTTCAATATGCGCCGCAAACAAATCCCAGAAATCTTTGAGGAGAACTTTGTAATCCATCTCGCCGGCTGAGACTTTATCAAGTTTTTCTTCGAGGTCAGCCGTATATTCATACTGAACATAGCGCTCAAAGAACTCTTCGAGAAAAGCCGTTACGAGGCGGCCTTTATCGTCCGGTGTAAAGCGGCGCTTGTCGAGGTTTACATAACCGCGGTCTTGCAACACTTTTAGTATCGAGGCGTAAGTTGATGGGCGACCAATGCCGAGCTCTTCCATACGCTTGACGAGGCTAGCTTCCGAGAAGCGCGGCGGCGGTTGCGTGAAGTGCTGCTCGGCGTTGATGTCTTTAGCATCCGCGCTATCGCCTTCGACGACGGCGGGCAGGATTGAGCTGTCTTTGCTCTCACCTTCGTCGTCCGTTTTAGGTTTGGTTTCCTCATAGAGTTTCAAGAAACCGTCAAAGCGGATGACTTGGCCCGTGGCGCGAAGGCCCACAGTTTGCGCTTTGTCGGCCATTTCAATTGTGGTGCGCTCCATCTTGGCGGAGGCCATTTGGCTCGCCATAGCGCGCTTCCAAACCAGATCATAAAGTTTGGCCATATCAGCCGTCAATTTCAAACTGTCAGGCGTGCGCGAAAAGTCTGTCGGGCGGATGGCTTCATGGGCTTCTTGCGCGTTTTTGGCTTTGGATTTGTAGACACGTTCTTGCCCGGGAACATATTCATCGCCGAACTGCGAGCTAATATTCGCGCGGCAATCCGATATGGCTTCGCCGACCATAGAAACGCCATCTGTCCGCATATATGTAATGAGACCGGTCGTCTCGCCGCCGATGTCCACGCCTTCGTAGAGTTTCTGCGCTGTCTGCATAGTGCGAGTAGCCGAGAAACCAATTTTACGGGAGGCCTCTTGCTGCAGTGTGGAGGTCGTGAACGGTGGTGAGGGGTTACGCGTCACAGGTTTTGCGACTACGGACACAACGGACAGGTCAGCGGCTTCGACTTTAGCTTTCGCGTCTAGGGCAAGTTTCTCATTTTTGAGCGTAAACTTCTCAAGTTTATTTCCAGCAAGCGATACAAGACGTGCCGGGAAGTCATTACCTTTGGTATTTCCAATCTGCGTATCAATTGTCCAATATTCTTCGTTGTTGAAATTTTCAATTTCGGTTTCACGCTCACAGATGAGGCGAAGGGCAACAGATTGAACCCGGCCAGCGGAGCGCGCACCGGGGAGTTTGCGCCATAGAACAGGCGAGAGATTAAAGCCCACGAGATAATCTAGGGCACGGCGCGCGAGGTAGGCGTCGACAAGTTCTTGGTCGAGTTCGCGCGGATTGGCGATGGCTTCTGTGACCGAGCGTTTAGTAATGGCATTGAAAACAACGCGCTCAATCGCTTTGTCTTTAAGCGCTTTTTTCTTGTTCAGGACTTCGAGCAGATGCCAAGAAATGGCTTCACCTTCTCTATCCGGATCGGTCGCGAGAATGAGTTTGTCAGAAACTTTTAGGGCGTCGACGATGTCTTTAATCCGGCTTTTGGATTTTGTGTCGACATTCCACTTCATCGCGAAGTCATCTTCCGGGTCCACGGAGCCGTTCTTGGACGGCAGGTCGCGCACATGTCCAAAGCTGGCGAGAACTTTATAATCTTTACCGAGATATTTCTCGATAGTTTTCGCTTTCGCAGGGGATTCGACAATAACAAGGTTCATGAGCCAGCCTACATTATATATGTAAATGCCAGCGGCGTGATGCGCGCTGGCGAGTAAATGAGGGCGCACATGTGGGACAGGCGCATTGTAATGTCAACAGAGCAGCACTGCGCAGGTTAAATAGAAAGTGCCTTTACAGGGTATTATTTAATTCTTATACACCAATAAGATGTATTTAAGAAAGGCGCGTCATGACACTCAAAAACACTTTACCTCTCGGATCTATGGAACTCCCTGTCCTGTCCCCCCAAGCTGCACAGGATTTCGTTGCGGATATGCTAGTAGAACTTTGTATTATTTCAGAAAATGCAAACCTGTCAGATTTAGCGGGTTTGTTACAGGTCACAGTTAAATCCGTAGAGCTTCATAATCGTCCTATAATGTAAGGCCAATCCGTCCATCGGGCTCGACATGGATCTCGCCGCCAAGTTCCATTTCCAAGAGAGCCGCTACCGCAATGGGGACCGGATATCCGCTGAGGCGAATAATCTCGTCGCGCGGAGTGGGCGTAGGTGAGCAGAGCGATAAAATATCCCGGCGGGCTTTATCGATTTCTGCCTCTGCGGCTTTCCAATCAAAGTCGGGGCCATCATAATTTTCGCCGGATTCCTTGACGTGAGGCGGACGAATATCTTGCAGAATGTTGACGATGTCTTCTGTGCTCTCAATCAAGGCTGCGCCTTGTTGGATAAGTCTGTTACAGCCCTTCGTGCGCGGGTCGAGCGGAGAGCCGGGCGCGGCCATGACTTCTCGGTTTTGTTCTAGGGCGTAGCGTGCGGTGATGAGTGTACCGGAGCGTTCTGCAGCTTCGATGACGACTACGCCTAGGCACAGGCCAGAGATAATCCGGTTGCGGCGCGGGAAGTCGCGGGCCGTCGCGCGGTAGCCGAGCGGGCTTTCAGATATAAGTGCCCCGCGCTCTCTCATAGCGTCAAAGAGATCCGCATTTTGCTTGGGGTAAATGTGATCAACGCCGCCGCCGAGCACGCCCGCTGTTCCTGTTTCCATAGCGCCCGCATGAGCACTCGCGTCAATCCCGCGTGCAAGGCCTGAGACAATTGTGTATCCGTGTTCGCCGAGCTCTCCGGCGATTTGGCGGGCAAAACGCTGTCCAATAGCCGAGGCATTCCGCGAGCCAATAATGGCGACGCAGGGCTTATGCAAAATATCGATTTTACCCCATACGCTTATAATGGGCGGCACGGGATCAACGGCGCGCAGATAGGCGGGGTAATCCGGTTCGCACGCGGCGAGAATGCGGATGCCGAGGGATTCGCTCGCTTCAATTTCTTCTTCGACGCGCTCGACGGGCGGAATAGAGATGGCCTTGCGCCGAATAAATTGCGGGAGGTTTTCCAGCGCTGCGCCGGCTGTTTTGTAACGCCGAAGTAAATCCCGAAACGCGACCGGCCCAACATTCGGCGTGCGGTAGAGCCGAAGCCAATCCCGCCGCTCGGCGAAAGAAAGCTGGGTGATTTGCATCAGTCTTTTTTCCCGATTTTGGACTCAGTGCCTTTTAGGATGCGCCCAATATTTTCTCGGTGACGGATATAGATAACGATGGCCAAAACAACGGCCATATAACCCACATATGTATACCCTAAAATCATAGCTACGATTGGCGCTGTCCCAGCGGCAGCTAAAGCTGCTAATGACGACATGCGTGTCAGAGCCGCGGAGGCCAGCCAAATCGCGGCTGCGATAAGTCCGACAGGCCAAGCCGCGGCGAGTAAGCAGCCAAAAAATGTGGCCACGCCTTTACCACCGTCAAATTTAAGCCAGATAGGATAGCAGTGCCCGATGAGCGCAGCTGCTCCTGCGACGAGGCCGTAAGGCGCGCCGACAAAGTGATTCACGAGTAAAAGCGCGGCTGCAGCTTTCCCGGCATCTAGTAATAATGTGAGCGCCGCGAGTTCTTTGCGGCCCGTGCGTAAAACATTCGTCGCGCCAATATTTCCAGAGCCAATCTCGCGAATATCACCGCCGCCAGTAGCTTTGGTAATCAAGAGGCCAAACGGGATTGAGCCGAGGAGGTAGCCGCCAATAAGGGCGATAATTACAGGGAAGGTTTCCATGAGGCTTAGTTGCAAAATTTAGGAGTGAGAGTCAAACACCACTTCGCCGCCTACGATTGTTTTCACCGCTTTGCCGATAAAACGTCGCTCATCGAAAGGGGTGTTTTTACTCTTTGAAAGAAGCGCGTCGCTGTCGCAGAGCCAGGGGGTATTTTCATCGAATAATGTGATGTCGGCAGGGGCGCCGGGTTTTAGCTTACCGGAATTTAAACCGAGCAAGTTTGCCGGGTTGATTGTCATTGCGGCGAGGAAAGCCATGAGGTCGAGGTCGTCATTGGCGGCGAGGGTGAGGCCTGCGGCGAGGGCAATTTCGAGGCCAACGGCGCCGGGGGAGCTTTCGGAATAGGGCAGGCGTTTTTCGCCGGCGGGGCGCGGATCATGGGCGGAGACTATCACGTCGATTGTGCCGTCATTAATTCCGCCGATAAGGGCTTTGCGGTCCATTTCATCCCGAAGCGGCGGGTCGAGTTTTGCGAAGGTTCTATAATCGCCAATGTCGAGTTCATTGAGGGCGAGGTGATTGATGCTGACCGAACATGCGATTTCGAGATCGCGGTTCTTGGCGCGGCGAATAACGTCCAACGCTTCAAGCGAGGAAATCATATCAATGAGCAACCGCCCGCCCGTGAGTTCCGCGAGGGCGACGTCCCGTTCTGCCATAATGCGCTCGGCTGCGGCTGGCGCGGCCGAAAGACCAAGCCGGGAGGAGAGGTCGCTTTCGTGGGCGCACGTGCCGGCCGATAGGGACGGGTCCATCGGGCGGTTGGCGATGAGAGCGTTGAAGGTTGAGCTATAGGACAGCAGGCGGCGCATTAGCAGCGCATCAGCAATAGGTTCGCTCCCATTCGAGAAATAGAGCGCTCCGGCTTCGGACATAAGGCCGATTTCTGTCAGGGTTTTACCGTCGAGGTTTTGAGTGAGGGCCCCTGCCGCATAAACATTGACGGGGGATGTTTGTTGACCTCGCCGCGTAATGTAATCTACCAAAGAGATATCATCGATGACGGGTCTAGTGTCTGGCATGACAACAATAGTTGTGACGCCGCCAGCCGCTGCGGCTTGGCCCGCCGTTGCAATTGTCTCTTTACTCTCGCGGCCCGGTTCGCCTGTCATCACGCGCATGTCGATGAGGCCCGGTGCTGCAGTTAATCCGTGAGCGTCGATGATGTCACCGCTTGGATCAACGTCTACGCCCATATCTGCAATGAGGCCGTTTTCGATGACGATAGTGCCGGGGCCGTCATAGCCTGAGGCCGGATCCATGATGCGGGCGTTTATAATTGATAAGAGGCTCATTGCATTTGCCCTGTATTCTGGGCCTCAGCCAAGGCGTGCAGTATTCCCATCCGCATGGCCACGCCCGTCTCTACTTGTTGGGTTATCAGGCTGACATCCGGATCGTCGGCGATGTCCGAGCTAATCTCTACCCCGCGGTTCATGGGGCCGGGATGCATAACGAGCGCGCCGGGTTTGGCATAGGCGAGTTTGGTTCGGTCAAGGCCGTAGAAGTGAAAGTATTCCCGCGTTGACGGCACAAAAGATCCGCTCATTCGCTCGAGCTGCAACCGAAGCATCATGACCACATCGCAGCCCGCAAGGCCGGATTCCATGTCGTGAAACACTTCCGTACCCCAGCGATCGGCGTCGGCGGGAATGAGAGTGGGCGGGCCGACGAGGCGGACTTCGCAGCCCAGCATATTTAGGAGCTGCACGTTTGAGCGCGCGACGCGGCTATGTTTGACGTCTCCGCAAATCGCAACGCGCAGTCCGTCGATTTGGCCGTCAAACGCTTGGCGCAGAGTTAGCGCGTCGAGCAGGGCTTGCGTGGGATGTTCATGCATGCCGTCGCCCGCATTGATGACCGAACAGGAGACTTTTTGCGAGAGGAGGGCGGGCGCGCCGGAGGCGTTGTGGCGGACGACTAGCAAATCCGGGTTCATAGCGTTCAGCGTTGCGGCCGTATCGAGAAGGGTTTCGCCTTTTTTGACGGAGGATTGCGCCACAGCCATTGAAATCACGTCTGCGCCTAGACGTTTGCCTGCGACCTCGAAGCTCTTTTCCGTACGGGTCGAGTTTTCGAAAAACAGATTGATGAGGGTTTTGCCTGCGAGGACTTTATTGCTGGGGTCTTTCTGGACGGCCAAATCAAGATAGTGCTCGCCGAGGCTCAACAGGGTTTCAATATCCGGACGGTGAAAATCATTGATGGAAAGACAGTGGCGCTTTTCAAAGGCGTAGCCAAAGCTCTGCACGGCGGGGGCTTCTGTGGGAAAAAAGCTTTCCGGCGTGAGGTCGACATCGAAATCACGGGCTTGCTCGATGACGTCTGCCCAATGCTTTTGGGGGATGGTTCCGGATTCATACCAGCCCTGTATCGTGGACGCGGGGCGTTCCAATGAGCGAGCGGCAGAGCGTATGCCGCCAAAAACATTGTCGATAATAGATTTTGCGTAAGACATAAGGCGGTGTACGAAATTTTCGTACAGAGTCAACAGGATTTTGTTTATCAGGCTTACAAACTAAAAAGGGCCCCACCCAAACAACTTTGGTGGGGCCCTTAAAACTTTAGTGATTAGGATTTCGGTCCAGGTTTTTTCTTTAAGCGTCCGTCCTTGGTATATTTCGACGACGAACCAGACTTGGGTCCAGGCTTTTTGCGAACGGACCCGTCTTTATTGTAGGTCACAGTGCTTGATGTTTTACGGTTAGCGGGCGTCTTTACAGTCGTCGCATTTTTTACAGTCGTTTTTTTATTAGCAGTCTTAGCTTTCGATCCAGTCGTCGTTTTCTTAGACGCCGCTTTTTTGTAAGTTGATTTGGCATTCGTATCAGACTTTACAGTTGTGGATTTCACATTCGGCGTTCGAGCTGGGTTCGTGCTAGCCTTAGGCGTAACGACAGTGTCATTACTTGGCGTCGCTTTTTCAAACGTAGACTTCGTAGCTGCACTTGTTTTCTCGTAAGTGGACTTTGTCGCTTCGCGGGCCCTCAAAGCAGCCGACTCTGCAGCTTTACGAGCTTCCAGAAGGGGATCAATATCCGCTGTCTCAGACTTGCCGCCATCCGGGGATAAATTGTCATTAATTCGGAACACAGCAATCGCAAGTTCCGCAGCCAGGCGAAATCCAACAACAAACAAGAAGAAGTTTATGAAATATTCTACGAAGTTGAGAACGCCGTCTATGGCATCTAGGCCGACAAAATCAAAAGCACGGCCAATGTAATGTAGTGAGATGCTTAGCAATACGAGCCAATAGAAGGCTTTGACGAGTTTTTCCTTCATCAATTTATCGAATGAACTAAAGAAGGCCCAAAGTTTTCCCATTATTGTCTCCAGCAATTAATTTAGAATTAGATTAAAGCAGGATGCTGGAGCATGTGCAAGAGAATGACTCTTCTCAGGGATAACAAACCCTTGAGTTCGCCCCATAGGATATTTTCATGGAGATATATTCACGGGGATATAATTTTAGGGATTAATTTCAGCTGACAAGGTGGTCTCAGCAGGCCGCGTTGTAATCGTTTCCGCAGCTTTGCGCCGTTTATCAGTATCTGCGCGGCGGCGGTCAAAATTAGGCTTCTCCGCTTTGGATATTTTCTTGCCAGAGAGCTGAGCCAGCGTCCGCGGATTAATCGCTTTACCGTGGCGGTGAACTTCGTAATGCAGGTGAGGGCCGGTCGACCGGCCTGTTGTACCGACATAGCCAATGACTTGATCTTGGCGCACATGTTTGCCGGATTTAATTCCGGGGGCAAACCCTTTGAGGTGGGCATAAGCCGTTTTATATCCGTCCGAATGTCGAATGCGAACATAGTTTCCGAAACTCCCGTAACGGCTGGCGCGTTCAATCATGCCTGTACCTGCGGCAAGAATCGGCGTGCCGCGCGGCGCGGCGAAATCAACACCTTTATGATTTTTGACATAACCCAAAACCGGATGTTTACGGCGTCCGAAACCGGAGGATAGGCGCGCCCCGTTGACAGGTGTGGCGCGGAGTTTGCGTTTTGCAGTTGTGCCCTTGGCATCGTAATAATTTTCACGGCCTTTAGAGTCTGCATAGAGATAGTATTCAGATGTTTTTCCGCGCGGGGAAAAGCTTGTATAGATCAAATCGCCGGACTTGATGATTTCGCCTTTGTGGTCGCGGGCGACTTCGAAAAACATTTCAAACGCGTCGCCGGGGCGGATGTCGCGTTGGAAATCAACAGAGTATTCATAAATGCTGGCGAATTGCTGAATGACTTTATCGGTTGCGCCGAGGCGGTTGGCATCTAGGTAGAGACTATTTTGGATAGAGGACTTAATCGTCACCACATCCATTTTGAATTCAGCTTCAATTATTTTTGATGTGAAGTCTTCGCCTTGGCGGGTCACGAAAACTGTTTTCTCAAGCCGGGGTTTATACGTCAATCCAGAAAAATTCCCGTCTGAGTAATGTAGGTTGAATTTATGGCCTGCACGAACATCACGCGGGTCGAAGGACTTGGAAAACGCTTGCGTAACCCGATAAGCCATCTGGCCGGAGAGGTCATTTTCCTGAAGGATAGGCCCTAAGGATTGTCCGGGTTTAACTTCAATAATGCGCTGCGAGTTCGCGGCGTAACTTCCGTCATCAAGATAAAGGTCGTGACGGGTTAGGTCGAGAGTGTTTGATTTTACCGGAATGAGCGCGGCGCTTGCCGTGCTATTCTTACGCGTTTGAGGGGCTGATAACATCACGCCAGCCGCAATAGCGCAGATGGCCAAAAACCCGAAACGACGGCTTCGCAAACGCCGCGTATTGCTCATGGAAAAAAAGGCATTCATGCGGGGGGCAAGATAGGATTTTGCAGCAGTAAGTTTCGGCGCCATTCGTCTCGTGTCTCTGTCTGGGGTGAGCGTTAACCCTGATTGTGACAATTTATGCCTTATGCTTCGTTAACGCGGGCGAGATAACTGCGAAAAAACTTAAAAATAAGTAGTTTGGTCAGAGTCGCAGGTCTATGGTTTATGTTAACCAAAGATGGGCTTCCCTCGCGTAAATGTCAGAACAGTCTGAAATAGCTTCCGATACGTTGCAAAAACCACCTGCCAAACATCGGCGATGGGGCTTTTGGCGTATCTTGCGTTGGACTGTTCTGGCTGTCCTTCTTCTCATCATAATTGCCGCCGTGTATGCGTGGACGCATCGATACGAACTGATCGAAAATACGGCCCGTGACGTTCTGAGTGAGCAGGGCATTGACGGAGAATTTCGTATCAAGTCGATTTCGAAAACCCGCGCCGTCATTAACGATGTCCGGCTTCAGGCTGAGGGCAATCTATTCTTAGAAGCTGAAACGGTCATCGCTGATTATGCATGGCGTGATGCTCTTGACGGTAAGATGGATCGGCTCACTTTCAAAAACCCCAAGGCGTGGGTCACTGTCGATGAAAAGGGCAAAATTATTGATGGATGGCTTCCGCCGTCATCGCCGAACGGAAACGGGGGAGCTGGGCTTCCGCCCGAAGGTATCTTTGTTGAGGACGGTCTGCTTTTTTTGAGTACGCCTTATGGCAAGGTTGAGTCTGATGTGTCCGCACATGTGACATCCCTAGAGAAATTTGAAGCGGATTTAGTTATTAAGCCTACCGAGTTGGTTTATGACGGTATAAAGGCTGACGGACAAGGCACGGCTAAAGTCAAATACAATAAATCGGCAGGTGTTTTGCAAGCTGATATCAAGTTAAAATCCACCACTATTATATACAATGATTTAGAGTCGCGGGGCAGCGGGACATTGCGTATGAACCTCGGGGACGCGGAACCCAGCATTGATGTCGATTTGTCTGTGCCGAAGTTTACCCACCCGAAAGTCCAAGCCAAGAATATGACTATTCAGGGTAATTTTATCCCGCAGTTCGAAGCTAGGCCTCTGCGTATAAAAGGCCCTCTCGATTTTACATTTGACGAATTGGTCACGCAAGAGGCGCGAACAGATAAAGGATCTGCGCGTTGGGACGGGAATGTCAGCCTCGACCGGGACGTGCCAAATAGTTTCAAGGCCGAAGGCGATTGGGACTTTATAGCGGCCAATGCGCGCCTCGTTGACGCCGCGCGCCGAAGGGCTCTCGCAAACAGTCTGACTTTAAATTCAGCCTTATCAAGCGCGCCAATTTCTGCAGATTTTGCGAGCGGCCTCACGGAATCTGCGCGGCACATCTTTGGCGGCGCAAAAATTTCCGGCAAAGGCACTCTGGACTACAGTTACGATGTTATCGATATTGGCCTGACAGGTCCTCTGCAACTGTCTTCGCGCAGCGCAGCATTGAAAGCTAGCCCTGTTGACAGCACGCCGTTTTATCGGTTTGACCGCACGGCTGAAACGCTGGCTTTATCACTTAATGCGGCGCTTAGCGGGACGTATCCGGCCACGTTGTCCAATCTCGTTTTGAACGCGGAGTCCAAAACGGGATATACTTTGGATGCGGTACAGAAGTTTAAAACTCGCGTAAGAACATCAACACAGTGGACGTCTGAAACACCGGAAGGACGGCCTGTTAGGCTAGAGCCTTTCAAAGCTGATGTCTCTTATGATGCCAGAAACTCGCGGCGGCTTCTGAGTATGACCGGCGGTATTGATTATGACGGGGATATCCCATCTGGTTATGTCACCGGCCTAAAAACATCAGGGCGTCTCAATGTGGCGCTTTTGAAAAACGGCCTTGAGACGGTGTTTAAGCCGGCTGATCAGACACCCATCACAATCGCAAAGTTTGAAACGCCAGTTGGATGGCGGGGCGAAGGCCTGTCTTTCAATATGGTGTCCGAGACGCCGTTCTTCACGCGGCGCGGCGATGTGGGGACTTTGTCCGCTGAGCTTTCCAATGCGTCTGGTCTACTCGTGGACGATGCCGAGACCCGGCATCTCGATATGTCTCTTAAAACGGTCAAAGTCATAGGCACGCTCAAAGACGGGCGGCAAGATTGGGACATAAAGGCTAGCGGTATTCACGTCATGTCGGATGACCTTCCGGGGCCGGGTACAGATGTCAAAGCGGACACGGCTGTCATGAATGTCGCGCTTGTCTCGGGCGCGGCGCCGCAATTCGAACTGGAAAGTCCGTCAGCAGATATAAAAAGCCGCCTTGTGAACGCCGACCACTTGGCTGTGAAGGTTGCGGGCACGCCGGATAATTTCAAGCTCGACTATAAAGACGGCTTGATAAAATTCACAGCCGACGCCCTTCCTGCACTGCCTATGTCTGGCGATGTGACATTTGTGAACGGGGAGTGGACGGGTGAGGCCGAGACGTTTCTTCCTGATGCCGCCGACGCGCCTATCGATGTTGTTTACCGCTTTAAAGACGGGTTCGGTGAAGCGGATGTCACCATAGACCGGATTAATTTCGTGCCTGGCAAGTTTCAGCCGCAAGCCCTTTTGCCCGCATTATCAGGTAAGGTATCCCGCGTGCAGGGGGCGGCGTCTGCGGATATCAAAATTTCAATTGGGGAGGGGCAAGAGCTAAAATCCTCTGGCAAGGTCAGACTTATTGATATGAATATGGGCACATTGCCCGGGCCTCTGACCGGGATGAATACGGAAATAGAATTTTCGTCATTATTCCCCCTGCAAACAGAAGGACGTCAGACTTTGACGATCAAAAGTTTTGATCCAGGCCTGCCGCTTGAGAACGGAACGGTTGAGTATGAGCTTATTCCTAATGGCGTGAAAATCTACTCAGCAAGATGGCCAATGGGCGATGGCTTCATGGTGATTGACCCCACGACATGGAAGTTTGACGCCGAAGAAAACCGTGTCACCTTACGGGTGGAACAGGTCTCTCTCGGAGAATTTCTGGCGCAATTTGGCGGCGGCAGCATAAAAGCGACGGGTGATATTGTGGGCGTTTTACCGGTTATTATTCGGGGCATTGACGTGAAGGTTGAAGGCGGCGTTATCAGTGTGCCTGACGGGGGCGTTATTCAGTTCGAAAGCCGCCATACAGACGCGGCGGGAACTGTCAATGAGACCAGCCAAATGGCTTTTGATGCTCTGAAAAATTTCAAATATAATGCACTGGAAATCAGGTTGGACGGGCCACTGGATGGGGACATTTCAATCTTTATGGACTTCATCGGCTATAACCCCGATGTTTTCTACGGGGCTAAGTTTCATTTTAAGGTAAATATTTCTGGTGAACTGGTCAATATTGCCCGAAGTATCGTTCAAACCCAAGATGTACTGGGTCTCTACAAAAAGTCCTTGCTCGCCGACGAAAAAGAGCCAAAGTCCCCCTAGGAACTGGGCTAAAAAGATAACAGCTTGTTAATACGTAGTTCAGGTAGGAAGATGTAAATATGATTATGACGAAAGAGATATTGATATCTGCTTTGGCAGGGGCTTCCGTATTAAGCGGTTGCGTCCAGCTGAAGGCCCCGAAAGAGGCTATCAACATCAATCTGAACGTGAAAATCGATCAGGAAGTCAGAGTCAGGCTCGACCAAGATGTCGATGACTTGATTACGAGTAACCCCGACCTATTTTAAGGAGGTCATGATGAAATATATGAAGACAATTATTGTAGGAGCCGCAGCCTTTGCCCTGATGGGCGGCGCAGCTATCCTCACCACAGCCAGCACGGCCACAAATGCTTATGCTCAGTCCAGCGGCGCCAAGGCGACTGTAGATGGCGCGATCGGCGCAGGTAAAATCGGCGAAACTGTTAGCGGATATCTAGCGACAGTGCCAGGAGCCAGCCTCAGTTCAGCTGAAACCAATGCGATGAACGAGATTAATGCGGGCCGGAAATCAGTTTATACGCGTCTCGCGCGTGAGCAGAACGTCTCTGTGGATGTCGTTGCGGCTCTTACGGGTGAAAAACAAATCGCCAAGCAGCGCTCCGGTAAGGTTATGACTGAAACCGGATGGAAAACTGTAGGCTAGATTAGCTACTATACTAAGATTTACAGCCGCCAGAGCTAAGCTTTGGCGGTTTTTCTTTGCCTTGCAAAATCACATAGGATTAAGTGCGGCGACTATTCCAAAAATGATTCGTGAGACCTGCTATGAGTGACACAGCCCCAAAATTGACCCCGTCTGGACTGGCCGCCTTGCTTTGTGGACGTATTTGTCACGACCTGGTGAGTCCTATTGCGGCCCTCACGACGGCCCTTGAGGTTCTCGACGACGAAGATAACCCGGATATGCACGACGACGCACTTGCCCTTGTGAAAATGTCGTCACGTCAGGCGTCTAGTAAACTCCAGTTTCTGCGCATTGCCTTTGGGTCAGGCGGCTCTGCGCCCGGCGTTATCGGTGTTGAAATGCTCAAAAGTTTGGTCGACGGTCTTTACGGCGAGGGTAAGGTTGGAATCCTTTGGGAGAGCCACGTGGACGGCGTCTCTAAATCTGTAGCCCAGCTTATCCTGAATATGACGATGATCTCTGTGCAGGCTATACCGCGGGGCGGGCAATTGACGATCCATTTGGAAGATAAAGGCGAGGCCACTGTGCTCACATACAAAGCTGTGGGTCCCAAAGCTCGGCTGGCTGACAATGTCTCGATTACATTGGCAGGCAGGGCCCCCGCAGACGGATTCGATGGTAGAACTATCCAACCGTTTTATACGGGTATGATCGCGCGTGAGCTCAAAGGCCGTGTAGAGGCTGTCATTGACGGCGAAACTGTTACCTTCACCGCTATATTGCCGACGGCTTAGGCTGAAAACGTCCTATTCATAGGTAGTTTTAACCCTATTTTTAGGTCCTCTTAACCAATTCACGTCACTTTGTAAGTGTCCTCGCGAATCCCCCAGTGAGTCGCAGGCTGCGCATGTGCGCGCGTTAGGAGAACGTGAATGCAAATCGGTGATGATTTGAATACAGCGCGGCGCTTTGTTGAGGCCGCAGCAGCTGGATTGCTACGCATTGATGCGGGGGAGGACACCAACGCGGCTCTGTTGGATATTCAGAAAGGCGCGACTGAATTACAGGCGCGCGGGATCGCCCGAAGCGCTGAATGTGCGATGGCCTCAATATCGGACGGAGAAGGCTCAGAGAGCTTTCGGCAGCACATCTATTCTCTGACCCAGTTGCTCGGTCAATATACAATCGGGCTTGATGAAATCGCGCCTGTGAACGTGCAAGCGCTTACGCAAACAGACAGTCCTGCGAAAGCCAATGTTATTGCCTTAGATAACGTGTCCAAGACACATCAAGCGTCCCAGACAGATCAGGCAAAAGATACGCTTGCGCCGCTTATTCGCTTTGCACCGGCCCCGGAGCAACGGGCGGCGTTATCCTTCCTTGCACAATTCAGCTCGCAAATGGACGCTGATCCACAAACCGTGAGCGGCGTTTACATGGAAACAATTATGCCGGCGGTTACAGATCATATTTTGTCAGAAGCCCGGCGCCATGGAAAACCTGTCAGCGTTTCGTATGCCGTTGGGGAGATCCGTATTCCCGAAGACATCGCGCCTGACGTACAGGCATTTCTCGCAGAATTGGGCAGTGCTCTCGCCGTAGAAAACCTTGCAACTTCCTTGATACATCAATCACAGGAGTTGCCTGCTTGCGGCACTGTTAATATTACGGCCAGCCAAGAGCACGGCAGGCTTACGCTGCATGTGGAATGTTCAGGACAATCCCCGGCAGAGACACCCTTAAACTTAAATACATTGTCGCCTCTTATTGCTCGCAGCGGAATATTTTCTGTTGAGCATGAGGGAGGGCATACTTTGGCACGTTTGGTCAATGTTGACGTCTCATCTGACCAATTTGCACCGGATACCCAAGCTGGCGTCGTCATGCAGGAGGCATTGGCATGAAAACATGTCTCATTGTTGACGATTCAAAAATGATACGCCGCGTTGCTGGGCGCATCCTCAAAGATTTGAAATTCCGGTCTAAGGAGGCAGGGAACGGCCTCGAGGCAATGAAAGCCTGCAAGGAGAAAATGCCCGATGCCATTCTGCTCGATTGGAATATGCCGGTTATGAATGGTTTGGATTTCTTAAAAGCTCTGCGGAAAGTTCCGGGTGGGAAAGCTCCTGTCGTGGTGTTCTGTACTGCAGAACGTAATGTTGATAAAATTACGCAAGCGCTGAGCGCCGGCGCAAATGAATATGTCATGAAGCCATTCGATAGCGACATCATTGAAAGCAAATTTCACCTCGCCGGACTTATCTAGTCGTGTTGAGTTTTTAAGATGGGCAGCGTTCTCACCCTTAAACCTAGCTATTACCAAGCCTTGCTACGGCTTACACTTGAGCTTGCGGGTGTAAACCTGGGTGCGGGTCATGAGTTTCTGATCGAGACACGCCTTGGCGCACTGGCACGCAGGGAAGGCTATGAAAGCCTGAGTGCCATGATTGAAGAGCTTTTTTCCACTGGACAAACGCGGCTGGCGGTACAAGTGGTGTCGACGTTACTTGAACGCGACACACAGTTTTTCGAAGATATGGACGGTTACCATACTCTCGTGGACAAGGTTATTCCCAGTGTCTTGGGGCAAACGTCAGATGAAACGATTCGAATATTATCCTTTGGGTGTTCAAGTGGGCAGGAGCCTTACAGTCTTCTTATGATGTTGGCTGAGATGAACTTAAAATCACCGGTTACAAAGTTTGATATTACGGCGGTGGATTATCCGTCCATGGCTATGGACCGCGCCCGAGAGGGGCGGTACACGCATTTCGAAGTTCAGCGCGGGCTGCCCATCTCAAAGCTGGTCAAATACTTTGACCGCAAGGGAGAAGATTGGGTCATTAAAAAAACGCTGCGTAAAGGGGTGACGTTTAAGGATGTTCATCTCCTCTCAAAGCTTGATGAGCTCGGTGATTACCATATTGTTTTATTCAGGAATAACTTGTCGCATTATTCGTCGCCCGCGCAGGTAAGGGTCCTTAGAAGTCTCTCCAAAACGGTCAAGCATGAAGGGTATTTGATGCTTGGAACTCAAGAAACTTTGAACCATATCAATTACGGATATGACGACGTCAAAAGCTCGCCCGGAACTTACCGCCGATATGCCGCTGCGCCTATCAAGCCACCTATTGATCCTGACCTAAAAACACCTTCTAAGCATACAACATTTGAGAAGGCACGTAAGCGCGGCGCAGCCTAAGCTAAAAGCTTGGGCAGAACAAAAGCTGAGAACGCGCCGATAGCCCACACGGCAAATCCAATATAGAGGACCCATCCTCCAATGGCGCGCAAACGCGCGCAGACTTTCGCCTGAGCAGGGTCAGCCGGGCAGGGCATGTTACGCGTCAGATATCTCACAAGCCACGCCACGCCCAGCAAAACAAATGACCCGCCAAAGACGAGCGGCTTATGGGCTGAGAGCCAGATTAATTGAGGGACATTAGAGGTGAGCGAGGACAGCGCTGCGCCCATGCCTAGGGTAATCATGACCGCCGGGAGCGTACAGCACACAAGCGTCGAAAGGCTTGTGACGAGCGCCACGGTCGGCGCAGCGGTCTCGCGTAGGGCTAGTTTTGCTTTGCTCATCTATGATTTCGGCGGTGGAATAAATTCTGTACCGTCTTTGCGCGCGATTTTTGTTGTCGAGTACCCGGCCTTTTTAACAAGCTTCATAATGTCGTCATTCCCAAGACTTGCGTTTTTGGCCAGCGCAATGGAGAGGGTTTTTGTGTCCAAGTCCACATAAGTCCCGCTCACTTCGTCGCGCTTCTTGAATGTCTTGTTTAGCGCCAGTGAGCAGAAATCACAGACTAGACCGCTCAGGCCGACAGATATATCAGCAATCTCGACAACTTCGGGCCCGGACATTTTCTTGTCTTTGGCAAAGCTTGCTGCAGGCGCAAGCGTCAGCACGGCCGCGATTGTAAGTGCGGATAATAATTTCATGTCAGTCTCCTGAAGTTTTGGCCTCTTAAAACCGGTGTATATAATTAAGCAAGGGTTCCCCTTGGTCATCAATGCCGACTTCCACTAAGGACGGGCCTTTGAAAAAGCGTAGCAGGGCGGTTGCGCCGACTTTATCGCGGCTTTCAGGCCGATTATGTCCTTCGACCATGAACCAGGTGTGAAGCGCGCCTGTATTGGCCACATAGGGCGCAATACCCAAGCGACTATGAAAGCTTGAGAACTCGCCGAAGAGTCCATTCTCCCAATGTTGGGCCTCCGCAGATATGAAATAGCGCCGTGTTTCCCAATCTGCGGATACGCCTAAAAATAGCGCTTCGTCGCTGTCTCTTTTGGGGCGTAGCTCTGAGCGATCAAGATTATCATAGGCTTTGCCAATGCCGAAGCGGCCATAAACATTGGCTTGACTGTTAGGTTTGTTCCAGCGTTTTATGAGTCGGTTAAGCTGAGCCCCTGTAAATGTGAAATCCCCGTCGCTGTCATAGCGTACTCGCAAACCAAGACTGTAGTTCGTGTCGAATGTATAATGCACATGGGCGCTGTTTTGGTAGGCGTCATTGCGCAGCATAACCGTCCAAGCCTCCGGGTAGGAGACTGGTCGGGCTTCGGCTGCGGCAGGCATCAGTAAAACACCCGCTAATAATGTTGCCATATAACGCATACCCCCCTATGGTATATGAAAACATTATAAGCAACTCACAAATTGGTCATCATGCAAATAGAGCGTAAAACACGCCGAACTGGAAGCCTGAAACGTCTATCCCGCATAGAGGGACAAGTCCGGGGTCTACAAAAAATGATAGAAGAAGACCGCTACTGCGTGGATATTCTCGTACAGGTCAAAGCCGTAACCGCAGCTCTTAAAAAGGTCGAAGGCGAGCTTCTCAAAGATCACGTCGACCACTGCCTCGCGGCGGCTATCGCAAGTGATGATGTCTCAGAGAGAGAAGAGAAGGTCGCTGAACTCGTAGATTTGCTCTCAAAAAGATAAAATTCACCCATAAAAAAAGCCCCGCTCTGAGGCGGGGCGAATTTTCCGTCTTAATATGGGAGTACTAAGCGCTCATTTTGTCTTTGGCTGGGTCGCGAAGGACGTAACCGCGTCCCCAAACTGTTTCAATGTAATGCTCGCCTTGTGTGGCAGAGGCCAATTTTTTGCGAAGCTTACAGATAAAGACGTCAATAATTTTAAGTTCCGGCTCGTCCATACCGCCGTAAAGATGGTTGAGGAACATCTCTTTGGTGAGGGTGGTGCCCTTACGTAAAGAGAGAAGCTCGAGCATTTGGTATTCTTTACCGGTCAAGTGAACGCGGTGATCGCCAACTTCAACTGTTTTAGCGTCGAGGTTCACGGCAATGTCGCCAGTTGTAATAATTGACTGTGAATGGCCTTTAGAGCGGCGGACTACGGCATGTATGCGCGCAACAAGCTCGTCTTTATGGAAAGGCTTGGTCATAAAGTCGTCTGCGCCAGTCCCTAGGCCGCGAACTTTACTATCAATATCGGATGTACCGGAGAGAATGAATATCGGTGTATTCACTTTTGCGAGGCGGAGTGTCTTGAGAACATCAAAGCCGGGCATATCAGGTAAGTTAAGGTCCAGCAGGATGATGTCGTAATCATAAAGTTTGCCGAGGTCGACGCCTTCTTCACCTAAATCAGTGGTGTAGACGTTGAAACCCTCAGATTTTAACATCAATTCGATGCCTTGTGCTGTCGCACTGTCATCCTCAATTAGTAGAACTCGCATATTGTACCCTCCCAGGCGAATCAAAATCCCATAGCCGTGGGATATGTTTAACGGAATGTGAGTCCTACGTGAATCCCGTAAATGGAGTGTTAACGATATTTATTAGATTTAGGCTATTTATGTGCCGTTCACATACATTTTAGCCATTCACTGTATTTTTTTTCAAATCTTTACGAGACCGTAAGCATGATCTCGTATGTTCTCATCATAAGGCGGAAAATACTGCCAAGGTGAAATGGGTTAGGTGGAAAATATGAATCATTCAATGGACAAAAGTGTCCGACAAACGCGCTTTGCGATTGCGGACTTACAAAAACGTATCGGTGTGCTCGAAGCAACGCGTAGCGATCTCGAACGTCAAATTCGTAAGCTTGTGGACAGTGTTCCTGAAAACGAAATTGAAGCAAATGCACAAAAAGACGGCTATGTTTCTTATGGCTCTTACGCAAAATCAGTGATTGAGCGCCGTAAAAACATCCGCAACACTCTAAATGATATTACAACGCAGCATGCTTCGCTTGCTGGCGATCTTCGGACTGCTTTGGACGCGCTCGATAGTTTCGAACGTGTTAAGGCTCGCCAAATGGCAGCAAAAGCTGAGAAGGCCCTGCGCCGACGCGCCTAAGCCTTATACAAGACTGCTGGGGGAGAGAAAAACGGGTTGCTTTTATTTAGCGACCCGTTTTTTCATGCTTGATACTTATTCAGTGCCTTCGACCCAATCATATATGTCGCTGACTCCAAGTTCATTCGCGGCTTCGAGCCAAGCGGTAGTTTCAGACTCTGTCTCTGCGGTTGTTGTATAAACAGAATAAGTCAGACCTCCGACTGCAAGAACAGCTACAAATGCTGCAGCAATTTTCCAATGTTGTTTGCGCTCAGGTTTTATACTTGGCGCTTGGCTTACATTCCCAGTAGCATCTTTCATGATCCGCGCCTTAAGAATATCACTGGGTTCAGGGGCGATTACAAGATCAAGAGCCGCGTCCAATTTTGCTTCGTTTCGCAAAAGAGTCTCCGAAGCGGGATTCGATATCATATATTGCTCACCAGCCGCGCGGCGGGCTTCCGGCCAACGGGCAGGGTTCGCCCCATAAGCGGCGACTAAATTCTCAAACTCTATGTCTATCATGGTAAATTCTCCATGTGTGTCTCTGTTTCGGGGTGGTCTTTCAAGGCTAATCGCAAAGCTTTCCGCGCGCGTACCAGTAGGGATTCGTAAGCCGCTTCGGTAATATTTAATATCTCTGCGCCTTCTTTTTGGCTCACGCCTTGGTAATAGGACAAGGTGAGGGCGGCGCGTTGCCGGTCCGGCAGGCTTTGTAGGCCTGTTTTGACAAAAGAGGATTGCTGTTTGATGGCAAGCGCATCCCCAGCTAAGGGCGCTAAATCTACTTTTTCCGGGACTTGGTCTGTGTATATCGGTTTGTGTTTCTTGAGTATATCAAGGCATTGGTTTGTCGCGACGCGGCGCATCCAGGTAATCAATTTGGCCTTGCCTGGCACCCAATCAACTGCCTCGTCCCATGTTTTTAGAAACACGGTTTGCGCGACGTCTTCAGCAGCGAAATTATCTTTTAACATATAAGCGGCAAGAGAGGTGACCGAGGCGAGATGACGATTCATTAAAATACGCAAAGCCGTTTCATCCCCCGCAGCGAGGCGAGGGATGATATCGGCATCAGGATCAGAAGAGAAGGAGGCTCCGTCCGGCACGATATTTTTAATTGCGTCGATTGTTCCGGTTAGCGACGAGAACCACGGCGGCGTTTTTTGCCTTCGCCTTTGGTTAGAACACCGTCGGCATTAGCATCCAAACGCATAAACATCGCGTCTGTAGCGGTATCAAATTCAGCCCGCGTAATGACGCCGTCGCCATTGGCGTCGCGTTTGATACGTTTGTCATGGTTTGCACGGGTAACCTTACGGTCCGCTTTTCGCTCTTTACGTTTTGCCTTTCGCATCTCCCGATCTGTTTTGTTGACCTGTCCATCTTTGTTGAGGTCGCGGCGGATTTTCATTTTTTCGCTGCGTTCTGCTCGCTTGGTCTCATATTCAGACTTGGAAATAACGCCGTCGCCGTTCAAATCCTGATCCGTAAATTTTCTCTCAGCGCGGTCTGTTTTGCGGCGCTCATGGGCCGCCCGCATTTCGTCTTTCGTCAAAACGCCGTCGAAATCACTATCAGTATCGGTAAATTTAGTGTCCGCAGACGCCGTAAATTCGGCTTTGCTGATCATACCGTCATTGTTGGTATCAGCTTGAGGCTTAGCCAAGGCTGTCCCGGCGGAGGCGATTAAGGCCGCGGCCGTGATGAGTACTGTTGTTTTTAAACGTGGCATGGGAACTCCTATGTGTTGCTCGTCTACAGGTATAAACGAGCACGCTTGGAATTTCCTGCGTGAATTACAGCTATTTAATGAAGTCTATAAATGTGTTTAAGCGACGGCACTGTGATCTGTGGCTTCGTGCATTTGAAGTAATAGCCGTTCATTAATGCCGGTATCATCTATATGACCCGCATATGGCGGCGGCGCGCCGAGAAATTCTTTTATAGTCTCGCTGAGCAATAAAGCTGTATCATCAGCTTCAGTTTCATCACCAGCAGAGACAAATAAAGGATCGAATTTGGGCGCGCGGCTGCGCACGGCTTCCATCATCCAATAAGCCCGCATAAATTTATCTGCTTCCGTATCATAAGCGAGGACGCTTACATCGGCTGCTGCGGCGAGGCGGACATGCGCGGGCGTGCAGCCGCTTGGCGTTCCAACGAAAACCCAATCGTATGATAAAGATAAAGCGGCCATGCTTCCGAGAATAACTTCAAGGCCTGACGTACCGGCGGCTGCGGCTGTGAAATGTTCGTTAGACGTAATATATTTAACGTCAGATATATCTGCGCCGTTATATATCACGTCGTCTAAAGTCTTGTGATAAACAATTCCTGCGGCGTCCATGAGCGCCCCGTCCTGGCAATCCAGCACGAGAACGGTTTCGCCTTTTGCGGCGGCAACTTTTGCAAGGCCCAAAGTGAGAGCATTTTCGTTCAAATTTTCACCAGAGGCAAAGATGGGAACGAGCCGTCCTGCCGGATGATATACGTCGTCAAAAATTGCCATTTTACTCACCAATCACTTGCGCCTCTCTAACCGGAGGCGTCATAGGGAGACTCTAGCAAATGGGTCTTAAAGCACTGCTAAAAATCCCTGAACAAAGCCTTACTGAAGAGCCTTAATTTTGAGATTTTTAGGCGAAAAAAAAGGCTGCTCTAAAGCAACCTTTCCTCCCATAAATCTTTTGTTCCGTTTAGCGGTACTGTTGGACCCGCGTTGTGCGGAGACCGGCAATACCGTGCGATTCAATCGAGCTCTGCCACGCCATAAATTCTTCTGAAGATAATCCGTAACGATTACAGGCATCATCAAAGGTGAGGAGCCCGCCGCGAACAGCTGCAACAACTTCGGCCTTGCGCCGAATAACCCACCGTACAGTATCAGGCTTTGGAAGGTCGTTGAGCGTCAACGGCGTTCCTTCTGGCCCGATGACCACATTCTCTCTCATTAATTTTCTATCAGACATTTGCTGCCCCTTTTATTGTTATTCTTCGTTTGTAGGTTCCTTATAGGGATAGGGTCTTAAAAAGACTTTAAGGCAGGCTTAAAAAAGACAATAAAAACAACTGTTTACGAAGGTTAACAGAATCCAGCTTATTGTTAATAATGGTTTACAGAACAAATAAGATATTGATTCAATAGAGGTTTTTTTCACATGGACGGGCTTACCTGTCTCGACTCGGGACAAAACCGTCCCTATATGCGGCTTGTAAGGGTTGAACTTTCTGTAAGAGTCTTAACCGATTTTCTCGAATAAGGTGTAAAATGTAGATTAGACATGTCCGTAATTGTAGAAACCAATTCTTTAGGCTTCGATAAAGCCCCCAAAGACACGCGCGTCGTCGTGGCGATGTCCGGCGGCGTGGATAGTTCTGTGTGTGCGGCCATGCTCGCGCGCGAAGGCTATGACGTTATCGGCGTGACTCTGCAGCTCTATGATCACGGGGTGGCGACGGCCAAGGCTAAATCCTGCTGCGCGGGACAAGATATATATGATGCCAAGCGGGTCGCGGAAATGATAGACTTCCCGCACTATGTTTTGGACTATGAAAGCAAGTTTAATGACGGCGTCATTCAAGACTTCGCTGACACTTACCTGATGGGCGCAACGCCAATCCCGTGTGTGCGCTGTAATCAAACGGTTAAGTTCCGGGACTTGTTACAAGTCGCCAAAGATTTGGGTGCAGACTGCATGGCGACGGGCCATTATATTAAACGCGTCATGGGCGAGAACGGCCCAGAGCTTCACCGCGCGCAAGACTTCGGCAAAGACCAATCATACTTCCTGTTCGCGACAACTAGAGAGCAACTTGATTACTTGCGCTTCCCGCTGGGCGGGCTAGAGAAATCTGAAACCCGCAGGCTCGCCTCTGAGATGGGCCTGAACGTGGCATCCAAACCCGACAGTCAAGACATCTGCTTTGTCCCAACAGGGCGCTATACTGACGTGATTGAGAAAATACGGCCGGATGCGGGAGACCCTGGCGACATAGTCCATATCGACGGGACAGTCCTCGGGCAGCACCGCGGCGTGATGTATTACACAATTGGCCAAAGGCGCGGCCTGGGCTTGCCTGACGGTTCGGGCGCAGACCCTTTATTCGTCATTAGCATGGACGCTGACAGTAAAACTGTGACCGTAGGTCCGCGCGCAGCATTAATCCGTTCAAAGATTTATCTCAAAGAGATTAACTGGATTGGCGACGGGGATTACGGTACGGCTTTGGCGGATAAACCCGTCAAAATCAAAGTGCGCTCGACCCGCCCGCCTGCGCCTGCGCATTTCCGTAAGGACGGCAATGGTATCTATATTGAGCTGGATGAGCCCGATGAGGGCATATCGCCTGGACAAGCCTGTGTGTTTTACGAGGCCCGGGATGATGCGGCGCGTACGCTTGGCGGCGGATGGATTACTCGCACGGCTTAAAAGTTATAAAATTTCTTCATATCATGTGTTGGTTTTGGTATAGACTATTCTGAGATTTTTTGACTTCGTAATGTGATCCATCTTCAGGTAAAATATGCTGCAATTATTAATTTTATTTTTGGTGGCCGGGGTAATTCTTACTTTCTTGCAAGCGGTTGAGCATAAAAAAGTGCACGCTGCAAAGCTAAGAAGTGTTTAGAAGAGAATCAGACAAAAAGAAGAGCACGACGCTAAGAAAGCCCTTCAAAACGATGAAAAAGATAGAGAGTAAGTTATGTCATTAAATTCTGCCCAAGACCCAGTTGTCATTGTTGGTTTGTCCCGTACGCCCATGGGCGCTTTTCAAGGGGCGTTCTCGACCGTAAAAGCGTCCACACTTGGCGCTATTGCGATAAAAGCCGCTGTCGAAGATTCAGGCGTCAAAGTTGACGACATTGAACAGACGATTATGGGCTGCGTCCTCGCCGCTGGGCAGGGCCAAGCTCCTGCGAGGCAAGCTGCGATTAAAGCCGGCCTGAATAAATTTACCGAAGCGACAACTATCAACAAAATGTGCGGCTCGGGTATGCAGGCCGCAATTATGGCGCATGACGCGATTAAAGCCGGATCTATAAATGTGGCGGTGGCCGGCGGTATGGAGAGTATGACGAATGCGCCTTACCTTCTCCCTAAAGCGCGCGGCGGTATGCGCATGGGCGATCAGAGCGTTGTAGACTCCATGATGCATGACGGCCTGACGGACGCTTTTGAGGGCAATGCCATGGGCGTGTTCGCCGATATGATTGCCAAGGAATATCAATTCACCCGCGAAGCCCAAGATGCCTACGCAATAGAGTCCGTCCGCCGCGCGAAAGCCGCGCAAGAGAGCGGCGACTTTGACCGCGAGCTCACACCGGTAAATGTCAAAAACCGTAAGGGCGATATTCTCGTCACCGAAGACGAAGGCCCAAAAAATGCGCGTCCGGAGAAAATCCCCGAACTGCGCGCAGTTTTTTCAAAAGACGGCACGGTCACAGCGGCTAATGCAAGCTCGATTAATGACGGCGCCGCGGCGCTTGTCTTGATGCGGAAGTCAGAAGCGGAAAAAGGCGGGCACAAAGTCCTCGCCGAGATTGTCTCCCATGCCGCTCACGCTCACGAACCCGCTTATTTCACCACAGCCCCCGTCCACGCCATGAACAAGGCTTTGAAGAAAGCGGGCTGGAGCGCCGAAGATGTCGACCTCTGGGAAATCAACGAAGCCTTCGCCGTCGTCCCGATGATCGCTATGCAAGAGCTCGGCCTCGACCATGACAAAGTAAACGTCAATGGCGGCGGCTGCGTCCTAGGTCATCCCATCGGCGCGTCAGGTGCGCGGATAATGGCGACGCTGATCGCGGCCATGGAAAAACGCGATGCGAAGAAAGGCGTCGCGAGTCTGTGTATTGGCGGCGGTGAAGCTACGGCGGTGTGCTTAGCGCGGGGTTAGGCCACAATCTTCTGCAATTCATCCAAACTATCGCCCGCATTATCCTTTGCGACTAGCAAATCATAATGGGCTTGAAGATTAACCCAGTAGTTCGCCGAATTTCCGAAGACGCGGGATAGGCGCAGGGTCATGTCGGCGGAGAGGGAGCGAGTGCCTTGTACAACGGCTTCGACGGTTGAGCGCGGCATATCTAAGACTTTGGCATGGCTGTAACTTTGATATCAAAAGGTTCCATGAGCTCTACTTGCAGAACACGTCCGGGATGAATGGGGGGCATGATGATTTTGCTCATGTCTTTTCCTTTAATGATAGTCTACGATTTCAACATCGTAAAAATCACCGTTTTTAAACTCAAAACATATCCGCCATTTTTTGTTGATGCGGATTGAATGTTGTCCTTTTCTATCGCTTTTCAGCGCTTCCAAGTGATTAGAGGGCGGGACGCGCAAATCTTCAATATTGATCGCCGCGTGAAGCGAGAGCAATTTAATGAGCGCGCGTTCCGTGACCTCCGCCGGAAAGATGTGACCGCTTTGCGCTCAAACAATTTTGCTATACGCATACATTTGAACGACCTAATCACAAGTTATTTGTATACAAATAGTATACGGAATATAATTAGCTTAAAGATCCTTCAAACAATGCCAGTTTCCGGGCCCATGCCTTTTCCGCCATCGCTTCATTATACACCGCCGAATCAGGTGGGCACCAGCCGTGCTGGGCGCCTTCGTAAACTTCAATTTCGGCTTTGTTATCTGTGGCGGCGAAGGCTTTCGCTAGTATGTTCTTAGACTCTGGGTCGCGTTCGTCGTCATTTGCGGCGACGGCGATGAGGTAGTCGGCGTTCATTTTGGGTATCAAAAGATGCGGGCTGTCGGGTTTATCCGTCTCTAGGCCGCCGCCGTGAAAGCTTGCGCCCGCGCCGATCCGATCTGGACGGTGAGCGGCTGCAATCATTGTCATGGGGCCTCCCATACAATAGCCAGTCGTTCCGATTTTACGGGACGTATCTACGGACGCCTGTGCGTCGAGCCAGTCAACGAAGCTGCTCGTATCTGTGCGGTTGGTCTCTTGCGAGAGTGCGCGGGCGAAGGGGACGATGCGTTCGCGAATGCCGGGCGTGCGGAAGGTCTCGCCGACTTCGACAAGAGGCGCTTTGGTCTGGCGATAGTAAGGATTGATAACGAGAGCGGAATAGCCGTCCCCCGCGAGGCGCTTGGCCATCATTTTAAAGGCGGGGCGGAGGCTGACAATATCTGGCCAGATGAGGACGGCCGCATGTTTGCCTTTGGCAGGATGCGCGAAATAGGCATCGCAAATCCCGTCCGGTGTTTCGATCATCACATCAGCTTCAACAATGCCTTCGGCGGGTTCGCCGGGTGCGCAGCCTGCAAAGGTCATTGAAATTGCCGCGCCGCCCGCCATGAGATTAAAGTCTCGCCGCGTGAGCTGCTTCTCGTAAAAGCCTTGGTTCTCAAGTTCGGTAATGTCATTGCACATGGGAGTCTCCTCTAATCCATTGAACATAACAAAATTTTTTAGATTTCGCCATAGTCTCATCCCGAGGTGCGGCGTAGCCGCAGGACTCGAAGGGCGAGGCGCTGGGTCAAATCTGCCTAGTAAACTGCAAGGATCCTTCGAGACGCGCTTTGCGCGCCTCAGGATGAGGTGTTATTGAAGTATCTATAACCGCGGAACAGCACTCGAAATCAAATTCAGCGGTATCGCATAGCTGTCTTTGCTTTGGCGCAGAACAATGCGGCTTTGCACATCTGAGATCAAATCGATACTGAGTAAGACTTCGCGCAAGAAATCTTCATAGGCGTGCATGTCCTTAGTGACGATGCGGAGCATGAAATCGACAGCCCCAGTAACAACAGCGCACTGCACGACTTCCGGCATGTTTTTAACCGCGCGTTCAAACTTTTCCATGTGATCCCGGTTTGGCAAGGCGAGCTTGACCGCAACAAAGACCTCAAAGTCGAGGCCAAGCTTTTGACGATCCAATATGGTCACGCGTTGTTTGATAATGCCGACTTCTTCCATGCGCTTTATCCGCCGCCAGCACGGCGAAGAGGAAAGGCCGACTTTATCGGCGATGTCCGCGACACTCAGTGCAGCATTGCCTTGGATGTAATGCAAAATCTTCGCGTCAATTCCGTCTATCTGTGTTGGCAAGATAATCTCCAATTATGACTATATGGGGCAATAATATTCTACATTTATACGTAATAATACAAATTAAGTAAAATAATTTATAATCTTATTAGATAAATTGCCCCATATTTTTCTCATGTTCGCGTATTCCTATAAGTTTAATTATCTGGAGGCCCATGTCCAAGCTCAGTAATAAGTCCAAGCTTTTTGTCCCGGAACCGCCGTTTCGCCCCGGGGACACGCCGGACTACTCACATTTTTCTGTCCCGGCCAATCATACGCCGTTTCGTCCTGATCCCATGTGTGATCATCATGTGACGTCGGAGCATGCGCTGAAGCTCATCCGTGTCTTGCGGTTTAACGGCGAAACTTACGGGGAGTGGGCGCCTGACATATCAGCCGATAAAATGCGCGAAGGTTTGGAGCATATGCTGACCGTGCGCATTATGGATGAGCGAATGTTCAACATGCAGCGCCAAGGCAAGCTGTCATTCTATATGAAATCCAAAGGCGAAGAAGCTGTATCAGTGGCCCATGCCATGGCGATCAAAGATACAGACATGACATTTCCGACTTACCGTCAATCCGGAATTCTAATTACGCGCGGAGCGGACCTCGAAGAGATGATGTGCCAGCTGCTCTCAAACGAGGGCGATTCGTTGCAGGGGAAATCCCTCCCGATTCTCTACAGCTTTAAGAAACACGGCTATTTCTCAATATCTGGTAATCTGGGGACGCAGCTCATCCAAGGCGTGGGGTGGGCGATGGCGGAAGCCTACAAGAACTCAGACGGCATTGCCTCGGTCTTTACGGGAGAGGGCGCGACGGCCGAAGGCGACTTCCATTACGCGCTGAATTTTGCATCTACATATCGCGCGCCCTGCATCATCAATGTGGTCGATAATCAATGGGCGATATCCTCCTTCCACGGCATTGCTGCGGGTGAGGGCGAGACCTTTGCGGCGCGCGGCGTGGGCTACGGCCTTGCGACTTTGCGTGTTGATGGAAATGATTTCCTGGCCGTTTATGCGGCGACCGCTTGGGCGGCAGAGCGCGCGCGGCGCGGCGGCGGTGCGACGGTCATTGAACATTACACCTATCGTATGGAAGGGCATTCGACATCGGATGATCCGACCAAATACCGCCCGCTGGAAGAGCCCGAAGCGTGGCCATATGGCGATCCGATTAAGCGTCTCAAAGATCACCTTGTCCTCATCGGCGAGTGGGATGACGCGCGTCAGGACGCCTTGGAAGATAAGATAAAAAAGAAAATCCGCACGGCTTATAAAGCTGCCGAAAAGCACGGCTCTCTAGCGACGGGCACACGGATTGATCCGATGACCATGTTCGAGCAAGTATATGAAGAGATACCTAGCCATATCCTCGCCCAGCGCGAAGAATTCAAAAATGAGCTAGATTAGATCATGGCTAGAATGAATATGATTGAAGCCATCCGCGACGCGCTGGATGTCAAAATGAGCCAAGACTCGGATGTTCTCGTTTTCGGCGAAGACGTGGGTTATTTTGGCGGCGTGTTCCGCTGTACGGCGGGCCTACAGGAAAAACACGGCCTGCACCGCTGTTTCGATACGCCGATTTCCGAGGGCGGCATTGTCGGTATCGCCGTCGGGATGGCGGCCAACGGATTGCGACCCGTCGCGGAAATCCAGTTCGCGGATTACATCTATCCGGGTTATGATCAAATTGCGTCTGAAGCGGCGCGATTGCGCTACCGCTCGAACGGTGAATTTACTGCGCCCCTTACGATACGCACGCCCGTCGGCGGCGGTATTTACGGTGGTCAAACCCACAGCCAAAGCCCGGAAGCTTTGTTCACTCATATCGCAGGTCTTAAAACTGTTATTCCATCTAATCCTTATGATGCGAAGGGCATGCTCATTACAGCCATAGAGGATAATGACCCTGTGCTGTTTCTGGAGCCCAAGCGGCTCTATAACGGGCCGTTTGACGGTGACCATGACAAGGCGGCTGAAAGCTGGGCGGGCCACGAATTCGGCGAAGTTCCTGAGGGCCATTACACCGTACCGTTTGAAAAACTGCGGACGATTGCCGAAGGCGATGATGTCACAATCCTGACTTACGGAACGATGGTTTGGATTGCGAAAGCCGTCTGCGAAGCTAACAATATTAACGCTAATATCCTCGACTTGCGCTCTCTCTTGCCGCTCGATATTGACGGCATTGTCGAGTCTGTCAAAAAGACGGGCCGCTGCGTTATCCTGCATGAAGCTACGAAAACGTCCGGCTTCGGGGCCGAGCTTATGGCGCAAGTGATGGAAAATTGTTTCTACCACCTCGAAGCGCCAATTGAGCGCGTGACAGGCTGGGATACGCCTTACCCCCACGCCCAAGAATGGGCCTATTTCCCGGGCCCAAAGCGTGTGCTAAAAGCCATCAAACGCGTCTTGGAAGCTTAAGCCCTTATGTCTGAATACACATTTAAACTGCCGGATATCGGTGAAGGCGTGGTCGAAGCCGAGATCACCGCTTGGCACGTTAAGGTCGGCGACCGTGTTGAGGAAGACGACCCTGTCGCGGACGCAATGACGGACAAGGCGACGATTGAACTCACGGCCCCAGTGACGGGCATCGTTAAATCTGTGGGGTGCGAAGCCGGGGATGTTCTCGCGGTAGGCGCTGCCTTAGTTATTTTTGACGCCGAAGGCGAAGAGGATGAAGCCGAAGCTGAAGAAGCTCCAGCACCTAAAGCCGCACAAACAGCTGGTGCGTCCGAATACAAATTTAAAATGCCGGATATTGGCGAGGGCGTCGTTGAAGCCGAAATTACGGCGTGGCACATCAAAGTCGGCGATGAGGTCGAGGAAGATGACCCTGTCGCGGATGCTATGACGGACAAGGCCACGATTGAATTGACTGCGCCAGTATCCGGTAAGGTTTTGGCGGTTGGATGCGGCGAGGGTGATATGATTGCTGTGGGTGCTGACCTTGTAGTCTTTGAGGCAGAAGGCGAAGTGGAGCAAATTCAAGCTGCATCGGCTAAACCTTCCAAAGCCAAAGCTGCGCCGACTAAACCTCCTGCAAAAGCACTCGCGAAATATTCATCTGAGAAAGTCCTCGCCTCTCCCGCCGTGCGCCGCCGCGCGAAAGAAGCGGGCGTTTCGCTCGCCAGCATCCCGGCGACGGGCCCTGAAGGGCAGGTTACGCAAGAAGACCTCGAGAAATTCAATAAAGCCCTCGAGCCGCTTCCCGGTGAGAACCGGATTAAAGTTATCGGCCTACGCCGCGTTATCGCCGAGCGTATGCAAGCGTCCAAACGCAATATTCCTCATTTCACTTATGTCGAAGAGATGGACGTGACAGAGCTTGAAGCCTTGCGTAAGCGCCTGAATGAAAAGAAGGGTGATGATAAACCCAAGCTCACTGTTCTGCCATTCATTATACGCGCTATGGCCATTGCCATTCGTAAATGGCCGCAATTTAACGCCCGCTATAATGATGAACAGGGGTTTGTCTCTCAATTCGACGGCGTACATCTTGGCATTGCAACGCAAACCGATGCGGGCCTCATTGTTCCCGTCCTACGCGACGTGCAAGCGAGGTCCGTCTGGGAAACCGCTAACGAGATCACGCGCCTTGCCGTTGGCGCGCGCGAAAACAAACTGACGAAAGACGAGCTTACAGGCGCGACAACCACGCTCACATCCCTCGGCCCACTAGGCGGCCTCGTGACCACGCCTGTCATAAACCGCCCGGAAGTGGCTATCTTCGGGCCTAACAAAATCCGGCCGTATCTTGTGATGGAAGACGGCGAGGTCAAAGAACGTCTCGTGATGAACTTCTCAATAAGCTGCGATCACCGGATAATCGACGGCTACGACGCGGCGGTTATGATGCAATATATCAAAGGCCTCCTAGGGGATCCATTGCTTATGTTTTTAGAATAATGCGTTTGGCGCAAGATGCCTCTTGGCATATGCAAACAATTCGCCTATATCGCGCTTCTCATTGGTATGGTGGGGTAGCTCAGCTGGTTAGAGCGCAGGACTCATAATCCTGAGGTCGTGAGTTCAAGTCTCACTCTCACTACCATTTTTTTACATTCATAATGCGTTCAGCTGGCTTGTCCGAAGTATAAGGCTAAGTTAGATGAACGGCGTAATCATGACTAAAGCTAAGCTAAGTGTGTCTCAAATTTTGATAGACGATGTTGATGTCAGCCTCAGGGACGCCTCAAAGCTTCTTGTGGCCAGTGAAGATATCGTCAATCAATCAAAAGCTAGAACGGAAAAGTTTTACTATTCGAAGGAGTGTATAAGACCTCACCATTTAACAGTGCAAATATGCCGTCAGGGCATTTTACGAGCACATTCATAGGTGCCAGACCGATAGACATAAAAATTTCGAATAAACGGGCTTTTCAGAGCCCGTTTTTTTGTGCGAGACTAACACATGCCCACTGGAACACCGCCCATCATAGACGACCATCCGCACGAAGCCCGTGTTCAATCCGTGGAGAAGCTCGCGAAGCTAATGGATAGCCAGTTTCAAATACCGGGTGTTCCGTTTCCTTTGGGGCTCGATACATTGATCGGGTTCGTCCCGGTTGTAGGCGACACAGTCGGGCTGGGGGTTTCTGGCTTCATTGTTGTCGAGGCAGCACGTATGGGCGTGCCGAAACGCACACTTGTGCAAATGTTTGGCAATATAGGTGTCGACTGGGCTATTGGCCTGATCCCGGTCATAGGCGATATGTTCGATTGGGGCTGGAAAGCGAATAACCGCAATGCTGCAATCCTACGCCGACACCATGACAAAACGCGAGCGAAAGCTGCTAAAACTGCCATTCATGTAAATAAGCCTCATGTGTAATATGGCAAACTAACCTTACGAATATGTATATCTAAAGCCCCAATTCGAACACAATTCGCCTTGAGTTTGATAGTCGGAACGATTGCCTATGGCAGACGTTATATTGCCTAAAAGGAGTTAAAAGATGAAAAAAATTATTACACTTACATCCACAATAGGTGCAGCAGTATTACTCGGAGCTTGCACGACAACAGGTAATGTTGAGAGAAATGCAGCCATAGGCGCAGCAGGCGGCGCTGTCGCAGGGGCCATTATTGGCAATAATGTTGGCTCGGGTGATGCGAAAACAGGCGCCATCATAGGCGGTATTGCTGGCGCCGCTGGCGGAGCCTATTCGGGGACTCAAACGGATAGAGCTATGGGCGAGAGAACGCGCATCCGCAAGGCGGCTAACGGACAAGAACTGTTCTATGACGAACGCGCAGGCCGTTACTTCTGGGTCGATGCCCAGACAGGCAGATCGTATTGGAATAATGGCCAGCTTCGCGGCTAACTTTTGCAAACTTAACCTAAAAGGGGACCGCAGGGTCCCTTTTATTTTGGTTTAAATTCAGTCATGGGCGTACCCCTTTTAGTTTGGCATCATCTTTGCTAGTCTACACTTATGATTTTGAGCACGATAAAACGACCGATAGGCGCATTGAGCGTTTTTCTACTCTCTACCAGCGCTTTTCTAATGCCCGCATCGGCAACACCGCTACCGGATATAACTCCGGATCAAATTCGCCTAGATACGCAGAGCCGCTTTAACCCCGAAACCGGAGAGCGTGAATTCATTGCGCCCGATTTTGACCCGTTTGAACTAGACGAGACCTTGGCCGGCTCAGCTTCATTGCGCTCTGCTGGGCAAGCGATCACAATCGAGGGACGGCAAGTGTCCGGCGGCGCGTTCTTGGACATCAGTTTGTTTTATACCACGGGATCAAATGATTCTTACGATACACGCGGGACGGAACGCGGGATTTATGTGTCAGGTCAGCCTGTCGATACGATCCGTTATGACAGCAAGATTTTGGAGTGTTCGGAAAATACCCGCGAAGTTGTCTATGATAACAGTTATTATTCGGGGGCGAGCTATGGGTATTTGGCGGGCGTGTACCGCCAGTTTCCCCGTTACCGCGGCCACCGGAACTTTGGCCATCACCGCGGGAATGGCTACCGCGCAGGGTATAGCGGGCGGCATACGCGCCACAATGACGGCTTCCGAGATGGCCGTGCTGGCCATGCGGGCCAAGGCGGTACTAACCGCGGAAGGCATAATGACCGAGTGACAGCATCAAATGATCGCAATACGTCCGCAGATACTAGACCTGAAAACGGAACGCTTGTAACGCTACCCGGATCGCGCCTTACCAATAGCAATAATGACCATACGCAAAATTTATCTGTCAAAGAGCGCCGCCACCTCGCAAGTCGCCGGAATAATCGTCACATTCTAAAAGACCCTAAACGCCATCAATCAGGTTCAAGTGGCGGCAAGGATGTGCGCACTCAACCCGTTCAACCCCGCCGTACGGTGAAATCTCCCACTCCTGAACGTGCGCGGCCCGTACCTGCGCGAACAGAGAAGGCCCCCAAGCGTGTGCGTACTGAGCGCCTCCGTTCAACACGGGATCGCTCAACTCTCCCCAAGAGGGAGCGGTCCAATGTGAGCCGTTCTGTCGACAAGCATTTTGGGAGGACTTCTAAAAATCGGTCTCGGGGTCTGACGAAAAACAAGCTCAACTTTTATCCGATGCAAATCCGAGGATACACGCGGAGTGATGTAAGCGTGAGCTACCGCTGTGCCCGCGAAGAAATGGTGACGCTTCATATTCCGCAAGATCGCCTCGATGCCGCCCGGTTTGAAGGGTTCACAGTTTTACTGCTGGACCGTGCCGGTGAAGAAATTCCGGTTTTTGTACCGCCGAACTATGTGGAAGGCTTCCGCCAAGCGGCGGGCCGCGTGAGCTACCAAGCGCCTGCGCCTGCTGTTCAGGGCTATCCAAGGCCTGAGGCGCTGCAGTCTGCACCTGTGCGTGACCCCTCTGAGCCCATCGTCTATGGCGAAACAGGGCGTTAATCGCTGAACCGTTCTAATATGGGACAGTTTCACGGCCTTGCGTGCCAATTTAGCTTCGTAGCATCCGATTTATCCCCTAAAGGGCGAGTTTTAGCCCGAAATTTCTGGCATGAGGATTGCTACTATAGTTATGAAAGATACGTGACATCACATATCAATCCCTAAGGCTGGACTTACTCCCAATTAGACAGCCTTATCAGTTAGTCCCTTCCCAACTGCCCCTTTCTTAGCCCCAAGCTAAGTAAGGGGTTTTTCTTTGCGTTTCGCGTGCTTGACGCCTGAAAGAACGCAGGTATTGTCCCCGAAAACGAATGGACGAATTATGGGTATCTTCACCGCAATCAGCCGCGAAATACATTACGTCAAAAATGCCCTGCGCGTGCTGGGGGCGATTAAGTCTGTAGACTCAGAATCGCATAATCTTGTTTGCGATGACATTGAAAAAACCGTTGATAAATTTCCCAAGAACCTCGCCTTCATTGAGGACGACCGTACGCTGACTTATGCGGAGTTCGATGCCTATGCGAACCAAGTTGCGCATTGGGCATTAGCGGAGAGTTGCAAGCCCGGAGATACCGTTGCAGTGTTCGTTCGCAACCGTCTTGAATATGTCGCCATATGGCATGGCTTATCCAAGGTCGGCGTTATTCCGGCGCTCTTAAATTTTCAGCTTGCCGGTCCCGCCCTTTCGCACTGCCTCAATATTTCAGACGCAAAATTTCTGATCATGGATTACGAGCTCTCAGAGCAATGGGCATCTGCAAAACCGGATGTGAAAACTGATATCAAAACATTCGCGGCTTTCGGTAGCGTAGAAGGTTATGACAGTTTTGACGAAGCTATTGCAGGGCAATCTGCGGAACGTCCAGAACGCATCCACCGCGAGGGAATTACTGCGGGTGATCAGTTCATGAAGATGTTTACGTCCGGGACGACGGGACTGCCCAAGGCGGCAAAAGTCTCTCACGTTCGCGCGCAAAATTATCTTCGCGCTTTTTCAGCTGGCGCGAATGCTGGGCCCAAAGATCGCATGCTTATGGTCTTGCCGATGTACCACGCCACAGGCGGGCTTTGCGGTGTGGGCTGCGCGATCAGTAAAGGCGGCGCGGTCATTGTCAGGCCGAAATTCTCGGCGTCTAAATTTTGGGATGAAGCGGTAGAATATAAAGCGACCATGTTCATGTATGTTGGAGAGCTTTGCCGGTTCCTTTTAACATGCGATGAAAATCCGAATGAAAAAAAACATAATATTCAATGGATTATAGGTAACGGCTTACGTCCGGAAGTCTGGCCGAAATTCATTGAACGGTTTAATATTCCGCACGTCATAGAATTTTACGGCGCGACCGAAGGCAATGTGAGTTTGATGAATTTGGACGGCGATGTCGGCGCGGTTGGCCGTGTTCCGCCTTATTTTAAAAGCCGGTTTAATTGTGACATTATCAGTTTTGATGTGGAGAGCGGAACGAATACGCGCGGGTCTGATGGGTTTTGTATTCGCGCAAATAATCTCGAAGTCGGTGAGCTTATTGGCGAAATCCGCACGGATGATCCACGCTTTCGCTTTGACGGTTACGAGACCAAAGAAGCCACACAGAAGAAGATCTTGCGTAATGTTTTCGAAAAAGATGATGCGTGGTTTCGCACTGGTGATTTAATGAAACGTGACGTTAACGGATTCTATTTCTTCATCGACCGCATAGGCGATACATACCGATGGAAAGCTGAGAACGTGGCAACGGGCGAAGTCGCGGCTGTGCTCTCAAACTTCGAGGGAATTACGCAGGCGAATGTCTACGGAGTTAAAGTTCCCGGGTACGACGGACGTGCGGGGATGGCCGCCATTGTCAGTGAAACTGATATTGATCTGGCCGCGCTCAAAGCTCACGTCGACGCTTCGCTTCCCCATTATGCAAGGCCGGTTTTTTTACGCATCTCCAAAGAGACCGATACGACGAGTACGTTCAAGTTTAAGAAGACAAACCTTGTAAAAGCCGGGTTTGATCCTGACAACATTTCAGACCCGTTATATGTGCTTGAACCTAAGGGCGAATTTATTAAGATTGATAAAGACGTCTTTAAGCGCATCGAGTCCGGAGACCTGCGGCTCTAATGGCGAAGGCTCACGACATCTTGACCTTCTGGTTTGATGAAGCGGGCTCAGAGAAGTGGTATAAAAAAAGCGATGCGTTTGACGCGGAAATCCGCGCAAGGTTTGAAGCGGCGGCCATAGACATGGCGGCGGTTCGATTGAAGGGCTCTCACCTTTGGGAAGACAAGCCAGATAGTTCGCTGGCGCTTATTATCGCGCTCGATCAGTTTTCACGAAATATGTACCGCGGCACCAAAGCGGCCTTCGGGTGGGACCCGCTTAGTCTTGCCGTGTCTAAGGACATGGCGGATAAGGGCTGGGATTTAAAAATCCCGCAAGATCGCCGGGCCTTCGTCTACATGCCGCTCATGCACTCCGAAGTCATCACAGATCAAGACCGATGCGTCGAGTTAATGGATAGCCGTCTTAAAAGCGCTAACAGCCTCCATCATGCCAAGGAACACCGCAAAGTTATTCGTAAATTTGGCCGCTTCCCGCACCGTAACGAAATTCTTGGACGGGAAAGTACGCAGCAGGAAATTAAGTTCCTGAAAAGCGGAGGTTATGCACCGTGATGTGGACTCTGGAAATTTATACGAATACTCCCTATATCTCTGATTAACGCGAGACGACATAAATGGCCGAGCCTAAGAGAAAATCGCTGATAAAGAAGCGTTCTAAGGAGAAATCCAGAGAGCGGTCTCGGGAGCGTTCCGAAGCTTTCAAGGAGCGGTTCAAGGCCGACCCTGACCAAATTCTCGCGATCCATAATAATATACGAAAGATGACCAAGCAGTTCGATATACCTGGGCCAAAGATGGCGCGTATCGAAGAGTTTGACGTGCCGCGTGAGGGCTCCCCTGTCCCCGTTAGGCTTTATGTGCCCCATGCCGCCGAGACGGACCAGCCAGTACCAACATTCCTGTTTTTACACGGCGGCGGGTTTGTGGCCTGTGATCTTGATAGTCATGACGGGATATGCCGCCGTATGGCGAATGGGACGGGCTATACTGTGCTGTCAGTCGATTACCGCCTAGCCCCTGATTTTCCATACCCCGCTGGCCCTGATGACTGCGAACATGTTTTAAACTGGATTATGGACGGACACGGCCAAGCTTACGGGATTGAAAACACGCACATTGCTATTGGCGGGGATAGTGCCGGGGGCAATATGGCTGCGTATCTGGCGCAGAAATACCGCAAGACTATCAAGGCGCAAATCCTATTTTATCCGGTCATGCAGCTCGTCGATTTTAAACCTGCTAACCCAGGGCCGCAGGATTTCCTGCAGCTCGGCGTCGTCGCGCTTAAATATATTGATGAGCACTACGTCCAAGACGCGGATCCAAATGACACGCGCCTCTCACCGCTCTTTGAGAACGACCTAAAGGGCGTGCCGCCTGCGTATGTTTTGACCTGTAGCCTCGACCCCTTGCGTGATGAGGGTAAGCTTTATGCGGATAAGCTCCAATATTCAGGGACGCCTGTTGTTTATCATCACGAAAAGGGCGTGCCGCATGGGTTTTTGAACTTCACGCGGGCTTTCCCTAAAGGCAAAAAAATACCTCTAGATGCTGCAGATTTCCTGCGAAAATATATAAAAAATTAGGAACAGCCCATGCTTAAAATTCATTATCACCCCATTTCATTCCCTGCGCTTTGTGCGGTCTTTGCTGCCGAAGCGACGGGCTGTGAGTACGAATCCGTCGTGGTTGACTTGGTAACCGGAGCGAACAAAACGGACGCCTATCTAGCTATAAATCCTTTTGGACGTGTGCCTGCACTTCAAGACGGCGATTTCACACTAGGCGAGTCGGCGGCGATGATGCGGTATATGGCCAAGCGCGAAGGCTCCTCACTTTATGCAGGCGGCGCGAAACGCGAAGCCGAGATTGATCAATGGATGGATTTCATTGTCAACCATATCCGTACAAATGTTGCGCGGGTACAGTTTAACCGCGTTATTGCGCCTATGATTGGATCAGATGTAGATGAAGGCTCAATTAAGCTCGGCCTTGAGTTTTTGGAAAATAACTTACCGCACATTGAGCGCCAGCTGACCGAGCATGCTTTCCTTTGCGGGGCAGAGATGACTTTGGCAGATGTCATGCTTGTTGGGTCGCTTGAGCCTGTGAAAATGGCCAATATTGATATTTCGGTCTATCCAAATCTGGAAAAATGGCTCACGGCGCGCCGTAGTGAACCCTTTTACACCAATGTGCATACGCATTTCGGTGCGGAGATGGGGCTATAGGCTACCAACCCGAAACTGCAATTTACGAACTTGGCTCTGAATTTTACGATCCGGTAAACGCGGCGGACTTCCCCGAGACCAAATTACGGTATCGGGATGATAAAGCCGCGGCCTCTGTCGGGCTGGAGGATTTTTCGGATGCAGACTGGATTTCCCATTTTGGACTGTTTGATCCGCTGCCGGGTAATCTGAACCAGCCTCTGGCGCAGCGCTATCACGGGCACCAGTTTCAACATTACAATGCGGACCTCGGCGATGGGCGCGGCTTCCTATTCGCGCAGATGCGCGGGGAGGGCGGGCGCTTGCTCGATCTGGGCACAAAGGGCTCCGGACAAACGCCGTGGTCACGGCGCGGGGACGGGCGGCTGACATTGCTGGGCGGTGTTCGCGAAGTTTTGGCGACGCGCTACCTGCAACATCTGGGCGTGAATACGTCAAAGACGTTCTCCCTCATTGAAACAGGCGAAGCGCTTGAGCGCGGGGACGAACCTTCGCCGACACGCTCGGCAGTTATGGTGCGCTTGTCACATTCTCACATTCGGTTCGGCACGTTTCAGCGGCAAGCTTATTTTGAAAATAAAGAGAACCTGGAAGCGCTTGTCGATTACTGCACAAAGCATTTTTATCCCGAAGCAAAAACGCCTGGTCAGATGTACGAAGGTGTTGTGAAAGCGTCTGCCGATACTGCCGCGAGTTGGATGGCGGCAGGCTTTGTTCACGGCGTAATGAACACGGATAATATGAATATTACGGGCGAGAGTTTTGACTACGGGCCGTACCGGTTTTTACCGACCTTGCAATCCGGACACACCGCCGCTTATTTTGACCGGACGGGGCTTTATGCCTTCGCTAAACAGCCGGAGATTATGCATTGGAATCTTGGACAGCTTGCGCAAAGCTTATCCTTGATTGCCGACGGTGATGCGCTGGTTGTAGGCCTGAACAGTTTTGCCGAGCACTACCGCGACGCGCTGCGCCGTCACGTGTTCCGGCGCCTAGGAATAACGCCGAAACAAACCCAAGACGATATAGATTTCATCATGCAAACTTTTCAATTTCTTGAAAATTCACAAACCCCGTGGCCGCAATTCTGGCACGATTGGAACGGCGGAGCAGAGCGCAAATTAAACGCACTTAAAAGCCCCGCTAAAGCTTTTTATAAAGGTGAAGAATTTGATGCATGGTATCTGAAACTTAAGTGTTTTTTGTCTGAAACTAATGGGATTGAAACAGCTGTTCCTGCCAGTCTTATCTATGAAGAGATCGGCGAATTATGGGCCCCCATTGCGGAGCATGATGATTGGTCAAAGTTTCACGCTAAGCTGAAGACATACGCACAAAACTATTTGTGACTGTCATGTCTGGGGCAGTGTGCTAGAATAGAATTCAGAGGAGACATAACTATGACACACCTATTTACAAAAACACTTTTAACTGTATCTGCGATGAGCCTTTTAGCGGCGTGTTCGCAGGCCAATGTAGAAGCCGCGGCAGAGAGCGCGGCTGACAAAACTAAAAACGTTGCGGCCAAGACTACGGCCGCTGTTGAAACCGCTCTATCACCGGATAAAATGATTAGCGAAATCCCAAGCGGCACATACAAATCTGAGAGCGGCCATGCCTACATCGCCTTCACATACAGCCACCAAGGGTATTCAAACCCAATCGTGCGGTGGGGCAAATTTGATGCGACTTTAATGTTGGATAATGAAGCCCCAACTAATTCCACACTGTCCGTGAACATTGACCCGAAAAGTGTCGACACAGGCGTTCCAAAATTTGACGAACATTTGCTTTCAGCAGATTTTTTCGATGTGGCGAACCATCCGAATATTACGTTCACGAGCACATCTCTAAAACAGATGGCAGGCGACAAAGGCACTGTGACTGGTGACTTGATGATGAACGGCGTTACAAAGCCAATTACTCTGGATGTGACGCTGAATAAAGTTGGCAAGAATTTCCGTTCGAGCGTACCGATGTTTGGGATTTCGGCGACAGGCGCGCTGAAGCGCTCTGATTGGGGTATCGATAAATATACGCCAATGGCTGAGGACGTAAAATTAAACATTGAGGTTGAGTTCCAACTCGAGGAATAATCTTGAGCCAAGTGCGCTACACTAAAACAGCAATCATCCTTCACTGGATGATTGCCCTCATGATTATCGGGCTCATTGCGGCGGGTATCATCATGACCCGGCTAGAGCCTTACAGCTCGCTTCAGATCACGCTGTACCAACTCCATAAAAGCTTCGGCATTATGGTTTTGCTTTTATCGCTATTGCGCCTGTTGTGGCGTCTCAGTCATAAACCGCCCGCACTGCCGGCACATATGAAACCTTGGGAGCGTTTCGCTGCCACATCAACCCATGTGTGCTTTTATCTGATTATGATAGGCATGCCGCTGCTGGGGTGGGCGATGGTGTCGGCGTCTCCCACCAACATCCCGACGAAACTTTTCTTCACTATACCCTGGCCACATCTGCCCATATTGCCAGGACTTGAGAATAAAAAAGAGCTCGCAGAGCTATTTGAGTTCCTGCACAAAAATATCGGTAAAGCGACAATTCTACTGATTGCCCTGCACATGGGCGCGGCCTTCAAACATCATTTTAAAGACAAAGATGATGTCTTGAGGCAGATGATACCGGGATTGAAGAAGAAGTAATCAACGCGGGGTGGGTTAGTGGGCGGCAACCCGCAAAATAAAATGGTGACCCCGGGTGGATTTGAACCACCGGCCTCAAGATTAGGAATCTTGCGCTCTATCCGGCTGAGCTACGGGATC
>ENA-ORXT01000352-ORXT01000352.1-marine-metagenome-genome-assembly--contig:-NODE-352-length-75775-cov-29.981439_pt1 | contig 75775 bp, 70 predicted proteins | sample MGYA00237868_ERZ511482 | MGnify/ENA metagenome assembly ERZ511482 | reverse complement strand
CCGATCGGACTTCAGATCATCACGGCACCCCGCACTGATCTCGACACGCTCCGGGTCGCCAAACAATTCGAGACTGCGACCAGCGTCGCGCTGCGGCGACCGCCGGGCATGTAGCTACGAGTAGCTCCGCAGCTAGTCCGCTGCGGGATCGTCGTCTGCTGCTGCTGGGTGAACCGACTTCAACATACGCTCGCTGCCCTCGGGCGCATGCGACCAGTCGAGTACGTCGCCACGCTCGGCGAGTTCGGTAGCGGCCGATCTCATTGCGTCGATAGCGGCGTCGTTGAGAAACGGCGTGCTCGTCAGATCCACCGTCACATTGCCGGTTGAAACATCGATTGCGTTGCGCAGTCCCTCTGCAAACGCAGCATCGGTTGCCATCCACATGACTCCTTCGGGCAGAACCACTATCGAGCCGTCGGCGTCGGTTCGCTGCGACATGGAGAACTTGCGGCCGTAGTGGACGATGAACGTGAGCGCGATTCCGAGCAACACGGCCCGCTCGACGCGGGGGGTGAAAATGAGTGTGGCTGCTGCAGTGCTCCACGCAAGGAATGCCTGGCGTTTGCTGCGTTTCCACAGCCGAGCCAGGCGCAGCGGTTTCACGAGCGACGAAACCGCGCCCAGAACGATTGCACCCAGCACTGCGGTCGGCAGAGGCTCGAGCACGCCTGCGAATGGCAAAAACGCAAGGACGATCAGTCCAGTGATGCCTCCGCTCCACCGCGTCTTTGCACCTGCGAGCCGGTTGATCGAACTTCTCGAAAAGGAACCGCCCACGGGGTAGGCACCGCAGAACGAGGCTACAAAGTTGGCCATGCCTGACGCCACCATTTCCTGGTTTGCGTTCCAACGCTCGCCTGTCTCGTTGGCAAAAGTCCGTGCGATCGAGGCCGGTTCGGCGAATCCAATCAGCGCGATGATCAGAGCGCCAAGTGCGATCGTCGGGATCTGGCCCCAGGGCAAGTCCACGCTGAAGGCAGGCAGTCCTTCGGGGATGTCGTCGATCTTGGTGCCGGGATAGCCCGACGTGCGTGAGTAGACGATCCCGATGATCACCGCAAACAAGACGCCCGGGAACAGCGGGCTGACCTTTCGTCCACCCATGAACAGCGCCAGGGTCACGAGCGAGAGTACGACTGCGGCCGTCAGCCACTGTCCAGGATGAGCGAGTGCCCAGGCGGCTTTGGAAAGCACTCCGCCGTCGGCAGGCGAAGCACCGAGGGCTTTGGGCAGCTGCGATGCCATGATGACCACGGCTGCACCCGAGGTGAAACCCATGACGACCGGCGACGCCATCAGTTCCACGACTTTGCCGAGTCCCAAGACTCCAAAGGCGAGACGGAGCGCTCCAACCAGGAAGGCCATAAGTGCCGCGATTGCTGGCAGCTGCGTTGGTTCTACGTCGGACAATGCAGCGATCGTGAGCAAGCTCGTCACTGCAACAGGGCCGGTCTGCAGGTACGGCGACGACGCCAGTAAGGCAAAGATCAGGAGCGGGAACGATGACGCGAACAGGCCGATGTAGGGCGGAAGCTGAGCCAGCTCTGCATAAGCGAGCGACTGCGGGATGAGCACCATGGCCACGCTGGCACCGGCGACGACGTCGGTACCGGTGATCCGCGGAAACGTCAGGTGTGCAAGCGGGTTTCGCTGCGCTGTCGGCCGAACCACTCGGTCACCGTAGCCGTTGCGCAGCAATCGGTAGGGTTCGCGGTTTTCGTCGTCTTACGAGCGCAGATCTGCGTATTGGTTAGGGGCAGAATTCGTGCCGTCGACTATTTGGAAGGGCACGCCGTAGGAGTTGCGAAAGACCAGCTCCTCGACCGGTTTACGGCTGAGTTTGGTGTATTGCTTGTCGGGCACGGGCCACCCGACCGCGATCAGTGCGCCTACTGCGACTTCGTCGGGCAACTGCAGTAGCTTCACGACTTCGGCTTCTTCGGCGGCAACCAAGGTGGTCAGCGCCGACCCAAGACCCTCGTTGCGGCATCCCAGAAGAACGTTCTGTACAAAGGTGTACAGCGAGCCACCGCCGACAATGCTCTGACGGTCGAGATCTTTGTCGGTGACCGCCAAGGTCCACAGTTCTACGCAACAGACCAGCAGGGCAGGCACGCTGGCGAGCGAGTTGGCGAAATCATCGGTTCGGGTGAGCCGATGCTGCGCCGGGTTGTGGGAATCCATGCGGGTGTCTGATTCCGATGCCTGATAGCCGACCACCCCGTCGCGAGCGTTTTGTATGTACACGTCCCATTGGCGAGCGTGCAGCGCAGCGATCTTCTGCTTGAGGTCTTGGTCGGTGACCACGATGGTTCGCCAACCCTGGCGGTTCCCGCCCGAAGATGCGAACCGGGCATGGTCGAAGATGCGGTGCAGCGTGTCGTCGTCGACGTCTTGATCGGTGAAGTACCGGCACGACGGATTGGTACGCATAGCGTCGTAGAGCTCCATGGAACGAGACTACGACGCAGTGGCAGCCCGGTCGTTAACCGGCAGCGTCGAGAAGCCGGTCGATGTCAGAGTCGGACAGATACAACGCAAAGTTAACGTCGTCGAACTTCTCAAGCGAGAAGAGTTCACCTGCGGTCATATCGCCGTACTGGTCGAGTAAACCCATGTCGGGCAGCAGCTCGAGCAGATCGGAATCGGGGATCGTGCGTTCGAGAACGTCGAGATCTATATCGGCAATCTTGCACAGGTCGCCACCGAACTCGCACGGTTCGTTCCATGGTTGAACGATGACGAATGCGGCGCCCACGAGAATCACGATGATCGCAATCGAGGCAAGCCAGACCGGCACTCCGCCGGTGTATCTACGAGCGGTGATGGTGGTTGCTGTGGTGGTCAGATCCGCGATGATGTCGTCGTCAGCAGCCGTCGGCATCTTTTCTTCGAGTTCCTGCACGAGGTCCCGTAGCGTCTCGGCCGTCCTGTCACCCGTCTCCACAGCCGAGACGCTAGCAACGGCGGCAGTGCTCCGTTGAATGAATGGACCAGACGTCTCCCGTGAGGATGCGCTGTCGGTGAAGACTGCCTGAGCCTTCCGGATCACGGTGGCGAGTTAAGTCCTAGGTGCGCTGTGAAACTCATCCCTATTCATCAGATACCTTGAGGCCATGCAGCAACGGCCCCGACGCAACCGAAGCACCCCTGCCGTGCGAGCCATGGCTCGCGAGACGCATCTCAGCGTCGACAACCTGATACTGCCGGTTTTCGTGCAGGAAGGTGAGGGCGATGTCACGCCCATTGCCTCGATGCCGGGCCATTCCCGCTTGTCGATCGATCTGTTGGTCAAGCACTGCGAGACGGTTGCCGAGGCTGGGGTTCCCGGCATTGCGTTGTTCCCAGCCTTGCCCGACGCGCAAAAGGATTCTCACGGCTCGAGCAGCACCGATCCCGACAACGTCAACCTGCGGGCCGTGCGCGAGATCAAGGCTGCGGTGCCGGAGCTGATGGTCATAACCGATGTTGCGCTTGATCCCTACAGCTCCGACGGCCACGACGGTGTCGTGGCGGACGGTCGAATCATCAACGATGAAAGTGTCGAAATTCTGGCGGCCATGGCTGTCGCCCAGGCCGAAGCTGGCACCGATGTGGTGGCGCCCAGCGACATGATGGACGGCCGCATCGGCGCAATCCGGTCAGCCCTCGATGCGGCTGGCCACGAGCATGTCTTGATCAACAGCTACTGCGCCAAATATGCCAGCGCGTTCTACGGCCCATTTCGCGAAGCTCTTGATTCCGAACCGCGTGGCGGCGACAAGAAGACCTACCAGATGGATCCCGCCAATCGTCGCGAGGCACTGCGCGAGCTGCGGTTGGACGAGACCGAAGGCGCCGACTGGGTCATGGTCAAACCAGGCCTGCCGTACCTCGACGTCATTCGCGACTTTCGCGAGAACACCACGCTGCCGGTTACGGCCTACCAAGTAAGCGGCGAGTTCGCAATGCTCAAGGCGGCCGCTGCCAACGGCTGGATCGACTACGACGCCTGTCTGCTTGAAAGCCTGATTGCGTTCCGCCGAGCAGGGGCCGACTTGATCTTCACCTACGCAGCGCTCGAGGCGGCGGCGCTCATAGAAGGTTGATGAGCTCGGACTACCCGCACCTCAGCCCCACTATCGAGGTCCTGGCCGGCACCGATGTCGACGACGTCTGGGATCGATTCGAGATATTCGAAGCGCTCCACCATTCGATGCAGATCTGCAACCCAATGGACAGCAGCGAACTGAACGAGGTCATCGAGGCGTTTGGCCTTTCCGGTGGCGAACATGTCTACGACGCAGCGTGCGGATTTGGCGAGCTGCTCATTCGCTGTGCCGAAAAGACCGCGATCGCCGGGACCGGAGTCGACCTCTCGCCGTGGATGGTCACCGGAGCAGTTGACGAAGCCGAGCGACGAGTTCCGAACGCCGATCTTCGGTGGGTGCTGGGCGAGGCCCGAGACTATCTGCCCGAGCCTTGTCCAGATGTCGCCGTGTGTATCGGTGCTGAGTGGGTGTGGCATGACTTCACGGGAACAGCACGAGCGCTCTCACAACAGGTGGCGCCTGGGGGAGTTGTGGCCATCGCTGCGGCGCGCCTTCGCCATGGGGCGGACCAAGCTGCGGTAACCGCCAACCATGGCACCGTCGAGACGGTCGACGATATGGCAGCGACGTTGCAGCGCTTTGGACTCGTCCCTGTGCATCGCGTCGACCCAACTGACGACGGGTGGGATGGGTACCTCGCTCGCACTGCGGTCGCCGTAGAGCAATGGCGGCAGCTTTACCCTGGCGATCGGGCTGAGCGGTGGGCCTCAGAACAGCGAGACTGGCAAGCCGCACGCGACCGCGATCGCCACATCACCGGATGGTCCGTGTGGGTCGCACACAAGGCCAGGGCCAGCGCATAACGTCGCCATATGCGAGACCCTGCATACGTTGTTGATTTGCCCCACGTCTACTCGGGCAAGGTGCGCGACATCTACGACGCCGGCGGAGACCGTTACCTGATGATTACGAGCGACCGGCTGTCGGCGTTCGATGTCGTGATGAACGATCCTGTCCCGCACAAGGGACGTGTGCTCACCGCCGTCTCTGCGTTCTGGTTCGAGGCGCTCAGCGATTTGGTGCCGAGCCATCTCATTTCGACCGATGTCAATGACGTGCCCGAGGCTGCAGCGGTTGCGGACCTGGCCGGGCGCGTCATGCTGACGCGCAAGGCCGACATGATGCCGGTCGAGTGCATCGTGCGGGGTTACATCACCGGATCAGCCTGGAAGGAGTATCAACGCTCGGGCACCATGCACGGTGCTGCGATGCCTGACGGGCTGCTCGAGGCAAGCCAACTGCCCGAACCTGTCTTCACCCCATCGACCAAGGCCGAGGACGGGCTCCACGACGAAAACATCACGTTTGACCGGGCGGTCGAGTTGCTTGGCGGCGAGCTTGCTGAGCAGGCCCGAGCGCTGTCGCTCGACCTCTACCAGCGAGGGGCTGCGCTCGCGGCCGAGCGGGGCATAATCATTGCCGATACCAAGTTCGAGCTGGGCCATGTCGACGGAGAGCTCGTCGTGGCCGACGAGATGCTCACCCCCGACTCATCGCGTTTTTGGCCGACCGAGGAATGGGCCCCGGGCACCACGCCACCCTCGTTCGACAAGCAACCGGTGCGCGACTTCCTCGAAACACTTGACTGGCCAAAGACCTATCCGCCGCCCACGCTTCCAGCCGAGGTCCTGAGCAATACCACGGCCCGATACATCGAGGCCTACGAGCGGCTCACTGGGTTGTCGTTTTCTGATTGGCCCGGCGTCGCGTGACGAACTGCGCGTCAGCGGCTGCCAGCGAAGTCGCTGACTTTCTCGCAGCCGACCACGCTGGCCTCACAGCCGGAAGCTACGACGGCGGCCCGGGCTGTGTCACGGGCGGCGGCACGAGCCGAAGGGGTCGTGAAGGTTCCAGGATCGTCGGCGTCGATCGATGCAAGCTGGACCCGAGCACGGTCACTCTGGGTTGCGAGCAGCGCTAGGGCAGCGTCGGCCGCCGCTGGCATGTCTTGGTTCTGTAACTCTGCCGCCGAGCCCGCGACAGATCAACCGCGAGGCTTCGAGTTGTTGGGCGGCGCACGAGGCCGCGCAATCGTTGAAGAACTCGATGTGGGTCGTCCGCAATTCGTCGAAGGCGGCCGCACCTTCGGGCCCGTAGACGACGCCGACCGTGAACGTCAGTTCGTCGGTGTTCCGGGTGAGTTCTGCAAGTGAGTCTTGACGTAGATCGCCATGAACTGCTTGACGCATGACCTCGATTGCCAGGTGAACGTGTTCGGTCAACAGGTCTCGCGGCCAGCAGCCTCTTGACCCTTTAGACGCATTCAGTCGACCAGGTGGCTGGCCAGCATCGCAGCGCCGAGGGCGCCTGACCGAGGTCCGAGCTGCGCAAGGGCGACAGGAACATGAGGCCGAAACGCTGCGCCGAGCGTGGTGGCGTCGACCTGTTGCTGCACCCGAACACGAAGCGGTTCCGCGAGGGTGACGAGGCCGCCGCCGAGCACGATCCGAGCTGGATCGAGCACATAGATCAGATTGGTCATGCCAATCGCGACTTGGCCGGCGAACACGTCGAGCAACGCAAGCGCATCGTCCTCGCCTGCAGCGATTGCGGTCCCAACATGTTCGCCTCGGATCGACGCAACATCGCCAGCGAGCGTCAGTACCGAGTGCAACGCGGCTCGGGCCGCCCACTCGCGGGCAAGCGCACCGAGTCCGTTGCCCGAGGCATACATCTCCCACGGTCCGTCTACGCCGGTGATGTGAGTACCGCCGCGCCTGTCGATCACCATGTGGCCTGACTCGCCGGCAAAGCCGTTCGCCCCTCGATAGATGCGGCCATTGAGCACGAAGCCGGTGCCAATGCCAGTGCCGAGTGCGACATACAGCAGATCGTCAACACCGCGGCCAGCCCCAAGCTGATGTTCCGCCCATGTGGCGGCGGTTGCGTCGTTGTCGACCGCCGTTGGTAGCTGAATCTGCTCGGACAGCAGATCTTGCAGCGCAAAGTCGGTGAGTTCGGGGATGTTGGGGGAGTACTGAACTGATCCGCTTCGACTAATTGCACCGGCAATGCCGACGCCTACGGCATCGAGGGTGACATCGGCTGCTGCCTGAAGGTCACGGACCAAGCCGCTGAGCTGGTCCAAGGTCTCGGCGGGGCCGTGGGGTCGTGGGCCATGCTGCTCGTGCAGAATTTGGCCATCGTGTGAGACAACTACTGACAGGGTCTTGGTGCCGCCGATGTCAAAACCGACGAAATATCGCTGCGTCACTGAATCCTCTGGTCCGTACTCGACACGTGGCTCACGCTATTGCGACGCCGCCCAGTTTGGACACTCAGCGGATACGGGACGAGCCGAGTGCGAGGCGCAGCGGCCCGAGGTGTGCTCGAAGCACTGCTCGGGTACACGACCGGGCCAAATTGCTCGGATTGAATCGCTGCCTACCCACAATGCAGGTTCCTTACTACGGTTGCGCTCTGTGGCGCTCACGACCTCCACGCATACTGAGCGCTGCCGGCAACACAACGACCTCGCCGCTGGCCGCCTTTGCAGCAGTTGCACAGCGCCGATGTGCGATCGATGCTCCCACGTGACCATGCAGGGCGTTGTATGTCCAATGTGCGTGCGGTTCGCTCCGCAACGTCAGTTCTATGCACCGATCGTGACTCTCTTGCTCATCGTCGCTTGTTGCGGCGCGTTCGGCTACGACCTGACCCACATGCAGCAGCTGTCCTTCGGTGACGGACCTCAGGTCGTGGCCGGTGAGAGCATCGACAACCTCGGGCAACTCACGCTGTACGCGCCGAGTCTCGAAGCCGACGGTGAGTGGTATCGAACCGCTACTGCGGGGCTCGTCCATTTTGGGTGGACCCACATCACCATGAACATGATTCTGCTGTTTCTGGTGGGCCGGCTCATCGAAGGGCGATACGGAGCATTGCCGTTCATCACGTTGTTCGGGGCCGGCCTTCTAGGCGGTTCGCTGGGTGCGGTGTTGCTCGACTACAAGTCACAGGTCGGTGGTGCGAGCGGAGCCGTGTTAGGTCTGTTGGGCGCGCTCGCCGTTTTGCAGAAGATGTCTGGACGCGGCCTCGTGCGAAGTGGAATCGGGCCGCTGATCGTGCTCAACATCGCGCTGAGCCTCTTGCCGAACGTGTCCCTAGGCGGCCACCTGGGCGGGTTGGCAGCGGGTGTTGTCGGCGGACTCATGCTCGGTGTCGCTGAGCGAATGGGACCCCGTGCGTCGTCGCTGGGCCCCATCGCTATCTGTGCACTGGCGTTTGCCGCCTTCGCAGCCACGATCCCTGCGGCTCGGTGGGCACTCGAACAGGGCGTCTAGGCAGACGTGATGGGTTCGCCCTTGCGGGCAACCAAGGTCTGGCCATCGACACCGACCGGCATATCGCCCATGAGAGTGATTCGCCAGCACTGACGATCGAAGCCGGTCGCAAAGATGTCTCGCGGCGCGAGATGAGCGTCAGATCGGTGGTCGCCGAAAGCCACCGAGCCCGGCTGCCACCGAAAGCGCAGCGGGAAGTCGGCGCGAACCGAATGCTCCCAGAGCAGCTCGAGAAGGGCCTTCGATGAGCGAGGTCATGGCGCGTCGGCGATCATCCTGTGAGCGTGGGGTCGACCAAGACCTTCATGTCTCCGGCGCCGCCCGCCAGGCCGGCAAGCGCTTCGTGTAGCCCGCTCAAGCCGACGGTGTTGGTGTGCATGGCGTCGACGTCGATGCGGCCATCGGCGACCAGACCCATCGCCATCTCGAACTCGTCGTGGGTGTAGGCCAACGCAGCCTGGAGTCCGATCTCTTTGACGAGCCAAATCCTGGGGTCGATCGTCGCCACGCCACTGGCGAGGCCAATCAGGCACATACGTCCGCCGCGACGGGCCAGGTCGACTGCGGTTTGTACTGTGGCCGGGACCCCTGCGCACTCATACACGATGTCGGCGCCGAGTCCTTTCGTGAGCTCGCGGATCTGTTCGCCCGCATCGTCGGGATGAAACACGTGGTCAGCGCCCAGGGTCAGTGCAAGTTCTCGCCGAGCATCGTTGGGCTCGACGACAACGGTCGTGCCTGCTCCGCCGGTGTGCACGAGCTGGGTCGTCAGCAGTCCAATGGGGCCGGCGCCCTGAACCACTGCGAACTCGCCCATGCGTAGATCGCTCTTTCGCACTGCATGCAGCGTGACCGTGAGCGGCTCGATCTGTGCTGCCTGGGTATCGGTCAGATCGCTGGTGATTCGTGTGACCCGAGCGGCCGAGACCGCAATCGAGGACGCGAAGCCGCCATGGATGGGAGCCTCGGGGTGTCTTCCCGTAGCGTGCGCGAACGTGGTCGAACAGGTTTGGGGATGCCCCGCTTGACAGGTCCTGCATGTGCCGCATGCGGGAGGCACGGCAACGACGACGCGATCGCCCTCGCTCACCGAGGTCACGTGGCCCGCGGCTGCGCTCACGGTGCCGGTCCACTCGTGTCCACAGATGGCAGGGTTGTACTCGGAGCCCGCCTGCCAGGCATGAATGTCGGTTCCGCAGATACCGCAGAGCGCCACGTCGACGACAACCCCGCGCAAGTCGGTCGGTTCGGGTGTCTCGAACTCGACGATGTCGACGGTTTCTTTGCCGGTGATCAGTGCTACATCCACGCCCACAAACATAGGTTGTGGGCCAGCTACTACTGTCTTTTCGGTCCACCATCCAGGAGCACCCATGATCATCATTGCCGGCCGGATCGAGTTCGCAACGACCGAACAGCGCGACAACGCCTGCGAGATCAGCGCACCGCTGCAGCAAGCCACTCGCGACGATGAGCCGGGTTGCCGCGCCTACTGCTTTGCTGCAGACCCGTGCGACCCGACCATCATGCAGGTCTACGAACTCTGGGACGACGAGGCGTCACTCGCCGCGCACTTCCTGCACGACAACTACTTCAACATGCGCACGTTGTTGGGCGAGGCAGGCATCGTGGGCGCCGACAACAACAAGTTCCGATGCGATCTCAAAGAGCCGGTGTACGACGACACCGGCGTCGCCAAGGCCAACTTCTTCACCGAAAGCTGACACTGCGGCGAGCAGTCAGAGCTCTGCTTCGGTAAGAACGATGAGTTGATCGGTCTTTCGGATAGCGCCGATGTCGATCTCGTCGGGTCGCAGGCGTCGACCATCACGGATGAGCCCAACCAGGATCGCTCCGGCTGGGATTCGGGGCTTGCCGTTGGTGAAATTTCCCTTTATCTCGCGAAGGCCCAAGCCGTTGCCGGAGTCGAGGAGATCGTCGATCACACGAACCGCAGATGGCGTTGTGGTCGCAAGGCCGAGCATGCGGCCGACCGCAGCAGTGGCATCGACTACTTCGTCGGCGCCGCCTTGGCGTAGGAGATGTAGATTCTCTTGCTCGCGGCCCCCAGCAACGATGTGCGCGGTCGGATTGAGCTCCCGTGCCGTAAGCGTGATGAGCACCGCCGTATCGTCGCGGTTGGGGGCAACGACTACCGCACGAGCCTTGGACACACCAGCCTCGACCAGCACCGCGCTTTGTGTCGCGTTGCCTTCGATTGCCACGAAACCTAGCCCGAGCGCAGTTTCGAGGGCCTCAGCGTTGGTATCGACGACGACGATGTCGGAGGTGGACTCGCCACGGCTAACCAGTTCGGCGGCGGCGCTCTGGCCGGTTGAACCAAAGCCGCAGATGAGAATGTGGTCTTTCACGGTGCGCCTCCAACGGCGAGATGCGAGAAACTCGCGAGATTGATCAGTCAAAACCTCGACCGTCGTGCCGACAACCAGGATCAGAAACACGATGCGGGCGGGGGTGATCAACACGATCGTCGTGAGCCGAGCGATGCTGCTCACGGCGGTGATATCTCCGTAGCCGGTGGTGGTCACGGTCACCGACGCGTAGTACAGCGCACCGATGAAGCTGACGGGCTCGCCGGTGGCCGTATCGATGTAGCCGTCGCCGCTTAGCCACGCAACGAGTGCGACGAACAGCACCAGCGTCAGTGCAAGACCGACGCGTCGACCAACCGCAGCGAGCGGCGCTCGCTGCGTACGGGGGACACGTATCAGGCCAGCGTGGGGCGGTGTCGAAGCGATCGATCGACTCCTTGCGTTGTTGTGGTGGTGCTGACTGCGGCGAGCGAAGGCTCGTTATGGACAGGATGGTCTTCCGTCGGTGACGGAGCAGCCTTTGTCCAAACCTTCTTGAAGCAAGAAGCACTTGCCGGTGGCGTCTTCGAAGAAGTTCGGAGCACCACAGGCAACGGTGTTACCCGCCGGGGTGGTGGGGGTCGTTCCCGCCGGTACCACCGTTGCAGGGGTGGTACCAGGTTCGGGGAAGCAACGGCCGTTTTCGAGCGGCAGATAGCCGTCGCGACACGGTGCGGTGCCGTAGTCTTCGGTGACCGGTACGAAGGCTGGCACGGTGGGTTCGGCGGTCGCCGTGACGGTGACACCCGGAATTGGGTAGCACAGGTTGTCGATCCACAAGAAGAAGCCCTCGCGGCACTCCTCGGTGCTGCCCGTGGTGCCTGCGGCCGTTGGAACTGCGGTTGCACCGATCGGGTTGGCGTAGCAGAGCCCGTCGGCAGCGTGGAAGAACGGGAAGCCAGCATCTCTCGCTGCGCACTCGGCATCGTTACGAGGCCCGACTGTTGCGGCCGGTTCGGGAGTGCCGGCGGGAGCCACCGGATTGGTCGGAGCGCTCGGGTTAGCCGCACTCGTGGGTGCTGGCGTGTTACCGCCGGGCAGGTTCAGGGTCCGGCCGGAACGGATGAGGTCACCGCTGATACCAGGATTGGCGGCCCGTAGCGCTTCGACAGACACGTTGTTTGAGTTGGCAATGCCCAGCAGACTGTCACCGGGCTGAATGCAGTAGCCGGATGCGCCCGCGCACGAGACTGGCGAACTCGGTGCCGACGTCGGTGCAGGAGCGCTGCTACCACTTGTAGGTGCGGGTGCAGCGCCCGATCCGGCGACCTCGGTAGAGCCATCGAGGGCAGGAATGGTGAGCTCCTGGCCTACACGAATCAGGTTTCCGTCGAGATTGTTGACCCGGCGCAGCTCGGCGATATCGGCATCGAACCGCTCAGCGATGAGGCCGAGTACGTCGCCGCTTTTCACGATGTAGGTCGATGGTTGCGTTCGATCAACCGTTGGTTCAGGGGTCGGTGGCGCCGTTGGCAGGGTTACCGCCGTTGGCATCGCCGAGCCGTCGTCGACCATGGCGTCGTCGGTGGTGCCATCGTCGGTTTCACCCAGCGCGCCGGCTTCGGCCGTCTGGGCAGGAACGGCTTGCACGTTGTTGACGGTCGCAGTTGGTTCGGCGTTTTCTGCCATCGAGAGCGACTCGCCATCGCTGCTACCAAAGATGCCACAACCGCTTAGGGTCAGCGCGACCGCCAAGAAGAAGAACGTCACTTTCAAATGTTTCACTGCAGACCTCCGGATACCGCCCGCGAAATGTCACCGTAATGGGCAACTAGCCCTTAATGGTGGCACCCCCGCAGTCGAGATATGTGGACCCCCGACGGCTTCGGTACTGCGAAACGCCAGACTGATACGCGGCCCGACGCCGCGTTCTTTGGGCACGCAGTGCTCCCATCGATGCTGGCAACCGCCGGCCATCACGAGCAGATCTCCGTGGCCGAGTGTCCACCGGCGTCGTGTTGCTGCTGTGGATCGTGTTGTTTCTGCGGTTTTTGAGCGGTTCGGCTCGACGGGGCGCATAGCCAGCGTGCGCGGGCTTCCGAGCGACACCAACGCGACGGTGGCAGGTATGCCAGAGCGGCCGATGCTGTCGGAATGCCATGCAACAGAGTCGTTGCCGGTCCGATAAAAATTTACGCCAATCGACAAATATCGCTGCTGAAGCGCCGTTTCGAGTTCGCGAGTGATGCGGGCCAACGGATGGTCAGCCATCAGGTCACCAGGCCTGACCGTGCAGATCAGGCGGGGCACGGCCACGACGCGGTCATACATTGGGCGTTCCATCGACTTCCAAGGGAGCTCACGTCGGAGGCGGTCGAAGACGCGGTCGCTGCCTTGCACCCAGCCGGGCTCGAACAACACCGACGACGCAGAATCCAAAGCTTCGAACCTTGATCGGATCCGATTACAGCCAAGCTTGGTCGATCCGAACAGCGACGTCTGCAAGCTCACGGCGAGCCCACGGTCGATCGGACCAGACCTGGCTATGAGAGCCATGGCTTCGGGTGTTCGCGCGACTCCATCGCTGCCACTATAGAACGTATGTACCCCTGGTGGATGCATCGGGACCCTTCAACCCATCAGCTCAGTTGAAGTCAGGAACGTCAATCAGGTACACCTCGGCGTCGATGCCGCACGAGCCTCCATCAGAGTTGAAGTAGACCCGGGTGAAGTCGCGATTCACCACCGCGTGCGTTTCGGTCCAGTAGCTGGCGCCGCAGTTGTAGGTGTGGGCCAGGTTGAGGACTCGTCCATTGGGCGCGAGCTCAACCGCCATGACCTTGAAGCATGACCAGGCGAAACCGGCATGACAGTTGTAGGTCGATGCAACAACCCAACCGGGCTTGCCGTAGCCCTTGCCTGAGATATGGATCGAAGTATTTGCCTGCTGGTACAGATCGAAGATCAACGACGACGTGAGCGTCTCGAGGTCAACCGCCACCAGCCAACCGCCATTGGACCCGGCGGTGAAGTCGATGTAGACGTAGACGTCTCGACCGTCGGCTCCGAGTGCGATATCGCTGTGTTCGCCGCCGGCGAAAATCAGGCGCTCGTCGGTGAGGTCGGCATCGTACACGTACGTGCCATCGCCATGCTGGGTGACGACATAGTTGCCGGTCGGTGACATCGACAGCGCATCAAGTCGTCCCGCATCGGGAAGCTCGTTTGCTGGCAGAATTCCCAAGACCTGATCGCGGGCCAAGTCATAGGTCACGATGCCGACGATCTGCTCGCTTGAGTCATAGACCAGCCACGCGTAGCGGTTGCCGTCGGCGCTGGGGGACCCCTCGGCGCGATCCTTCAGGTAGTCGGCGGTGGGCAATGCCGCTCTGATTGGCTCGGTGAGGTCTGCGATTGGACCAGCCGCGCCGGTTGCGACATCGATCTCGAACAGCAGCAGGTCGCCGACATAGGAGTTTGGTCCTTCGATGTACCTGATCAGCGAGGGGTTGGTTGGGTGCCATTGAGGTTCGGCGTCGGGATGGATGGGCAGCGCCCGCACGAGGCGTCCGCTCTGACGGTCATAGACGTGGTAGGCGGCAGTGCCGTGGTAGGTCATGAACATCGAGCCATCGGCGTTTTCCGCCTGGCGTCGGCTATAGGTGTTCCGATCAAAGCGGGTTCCGTCGGCCGAGGTCACCCGGGTCACGGTCGTCCCGTATGCCGGGTCTGTGTAGGAGTCGTTGAGCGCGGGTTTGGTCCAGCCGTTATCGAGGGGGCTTGCGTCGTAGCCCCAAACCAACTGGCCGACCGGGACAACGGCGGTCGGCGTGGCAGTGGGCAGCACGACAGTAGCGGTGGGTGTCGGGCGCACCGGTGTTGCGGTGGCGGTGGGCGGTACCGGTGTTGGCGGTACCGGTGTTGGCGGTACCGGTGTTGCGGTGGCGGTGGGCGGTACCGGTGTTGGCGGTACCGGTGTTGCGGTCGCGGTCGGCGACGGTGCCAGAGCGATCGTGGCGACCGAGAGGAGCTCGGATGTGTAGGCGACGTGGTTTGCGGGCGTCTCTCGTTTGTGGTCGGCTGCGACCGCCCGAGCGTCGTTCTGCGTGTCATGCCAGCTCACCACCGAACCGTTGACTGTGACCAGCCACTGCCGATCTCGCTCGAAGGAGACGTTGGACTGGGCGCGAACTGTCGTAGTGGCGAAAAGGCTCGCCGCAACAAGGACGGCCAGGGTGAGGCCAATGAGTCGCTTCATAATGTTCCTTTCGAGGAAACGTTTGGTGGTGTCGCCGCGGCCGCTGAACGAATCAGCGGCACCGCCTGGGCGACGAATCAATCAGATGGTTCAGATGTACTGGAGAAGGCGCCGACCACGATTGAGACGGTGTCGCCTCCGTTGTCGGTGGAATAGACCACCGTGCCTTGTCGCGTGACGGCGACGAACGGCGTCGACCAGTAGCCGTGGGTGTCGTGGCCGAGATGCGGTCGCGACCGGCGACTGGGGTCTGTGAATGCTTCGGACAGATCCAGCAAGGTGATGCGTCCGGCGAGGCCGTCATCGTCGCCGCGAATCGAGAACGCAATCTTGTCGCCCGCAACCGAAATTACTGTCCCATCTGGCGGATACGGGTCGCCACGATCAGGTCCGATCAGGACGACCGGCTCAGCAACGTGGGCAAGCGGCAACAGCACCGCGGTTCCAACGGCTGGCCCGTCGAACAGAGTTGTGACGATCCACTCGCGACCATTGTCGTCGGTGACGAAGCCATAGCTGTTGCCTTCGATGTCGAGGGTTCGCCCGGTGTCTGCGAGCGTGCGGTCGAGAACCGATGCTGAGTCGTCATCGTTCCAGCGAACGAGCAAATCGCCGCTCGGGCTCGGGATAGCTGCGGTATCGCTCTCGGTTGCGGTGCGTTGCACGATTCCGTTCGCCAAGTTCAGCACGACCTGCGATGTCTTGCTGCCCGAACGACAGAGCAGGCTCACGGTTCCGTCAGGTGCCGGAGGAACCGGCACCACCCCGGAGTCGACAGAGTCGCAATTCGCAAATCGATGGGCGACGACCGATTCGCCAGTCCGTACGTCGAAGGCCCACAGCTCAGGGCCATCGGCGTACAGCAGCTGACCAGCGTTTAGTGGGTTCCAATAGATCTGCTCGATGTCAGGCGGCGTGAACGGCAGCACAAGTGGTGTTGCGTCGAGGTCGTCTAGGTCATACACCAGGTGCACCGGTGATCCGTCACCGGTTCGGTAGGCGATGAACTTTTGCCCGTCCGAACTCCACGCCGGTGCCAGCGGAAGCGGCACGAGGAACTGGCCCGATTCTGGAGGAGAGATCGATGTCCAATCCAGTGAAGTGGTGGTCTTGACGGCGTCATCGGGAGTTTCGGCCGCATCGTCGGGCGCGTCCTCGCCCGAAGTGATGCCGTTTGGCTCGGCCTGGTCTTGATCAGGATCGTCGATGTCGATTGCTCGCGATATTGCGGGGACTTCAGGCTGAATCGCAACGGTGATCTCGGCGCCGTCGTCAGACATTAAGACCGTCGCATAGCCAGCAACGCCGATGCCTGCGAGCAGCAGGAACAACAGCGCAGCGGGAGCGCGTCGGCGATTCGCCACAAATGGCGGCGGTACATCGTCGCCGAGTGTGCGGCGCAGATCGGCGGCCGCAGCAGCGAGCTTCTGGTCGAGCGTGCTCATGTGAATTCCTGGCGGTGCGAGTCAAGATGGCTGGCTAGTGTCGACCTGGCACGCTTTAGATGAGTTTTTGCCGTCTCGGTCGAGACTTCGAGAATCGCAGCAATCTCTCGCACGGACCGGTCCTCCCAGTAGAACAACGCGATGGCCTGGGCCTGTCGATTGGGCAGCGCCCGCACCGCTTGCCACACCTCGAGTGAACGCTCGTTGGGGTCGATCATCTCACTCCTACGGGCACCGAGTCGGAGTAATCCCTTGGTTTCGGTGCGTAGACGGCGGAGGCGGCTGGTGCTCTTGTTGATCATGACCCGGCGTACCCAACCAGCGGGGTCGTCGTAGCCCGCGACTTTGGGCCACGCCCGGTGGGCCTCGGTCAACGCATCTTGGGCAAGATCCTCGGCTGCCCAATGCGAACCGGTCAACACGTAGGCGAGACCAACCAGCTTGCGGTAGTCCCGCCGGTAATACGCGTCGAAGGATTCGATCATCGCTGTAGCACGCATCTCAACTGGACGCGACACGTCGATGCGCGCCGGCCCAGTGACCGAGAGTCGAGTTGCGCCAGCGGCGATGGAGGAAGATCCCACATGAGTAACACGTCTGAGCCCTCCACTTTGGGGGACACCAATCGTTGCCCTTTTGTGTGACCTCTTCTGGGGCAGGTCACACGATGACTTCTTCAGGACCTAGTAGCTAGCCGGCGGTTTCAGGGGTCGTGGCGGAGCCGCCTTGCCCGGCAGGTTCAGCGCTTGTATATCGGCTTCAATTTCGGCTCGGCCAGCTGTAGTCGGCTTGCGATGGCTGGTGCGATGAGGTCATCTGGACTGGGAGTATAGGAGTTCGCTTCCTGCTGGCTGAGCCGCATTCGCTTGGCGCTCGCTCCCGATGAGTCCGTGGCGGCACTTTGCGTTCTCGGAGGGAATAAACACGCAAAAGCAGAACCTGGAGATAGTCGTCAAGAACATTATTGTCACGGAGACCCGACGCAGCGGAGGTACGTCTGTGGTCAAAGCAGGGATTAGAGTCCGAGTCCACGCACCGCGACGGGTACCTGTTACGTGACCGTCGAGCAATGGATAGTCGTTTCAATCCTGGGATGTGCGCTCGCCGTCTTTGCCAGCGACCGCGTCCGGGTCGACGTGGTTGCACTCAGCGTGTTGGTGTCGCTCGTTCTGACAGGCGTGCTGACCTCGGAAGAAGCGCTGAGCGGTCTGTCGAATCCGGCAGTCGTGACGGTGCTTGCGGTATTCATATTGTCAGGCGCGATGGTGAGCACCGGCGTCGCCGACGAGTTGGCACGACTGATGATGCGAGCTTCGGGCGATGCCCAGTGGCGCATCGTCACGGTCGCAATGGCCACCTGCGGTTTGATGAGCGCCTTCATGAACAACATCGGCGCAACGGCAATTCTGCTGCCAGCCTGTCTCCGGATCTCAGAGCGGACCGGTATTGCTGCGTCCAAGTTGCTGATGCCGCTGGCATTCGCCTCACTGCTGGGTGGCAACATCACTGCGATCGGCACGCCGCCCAACATCCTGGCCAACGGCATCCTTTCGGAACGAGATGGCCTCGAACCGTTCGGGTTCTTCGATTTCGCAGCTACCGGCGTACCTGTACTCGTTCTTGGTCTGGTGTACATGGGGACCGTTGGCTTTCGGCTGCTTCCGACTCGAAGCGACACCGGTCGCCTGGTCGACAATCAAGCGGTGAGCGACTATCTTTCGACGGTTTCGGTGGGTCAGGAATCCAGTCTGGTGGGTCTCCCTGTCGCTGAGGCCGAAGCCGAATTCGACCAACCAGCTCGGGTGTTGTCTGTGAGGCGCCGTGATTCCGCGGACCAACTGACACCTCGTCCGGTCACGATCATACGGCCGGGCGATCAGCTCACCGTCCAGGCCCCGCTGTCATCTCTTGCCGAGTTCGCGGCTCGACACGGCAGCGAGGTCGACGTCGATAGCTCAGCAATTGCCTGGATTGATCCGTTCGCAAGCCGCCACGCAGACCACGTTTCGCGCGACTCGATTGCGGTACTGGAAGTCATGGTCGCTCCCGAGTCAACTCTGATTGGCCGGACCCCAACGGAACTCGAGCTACGACGGCACCGGGGCCTCATTCCGCTCGCAGTGCGGCGCCGGCGCGGCCCTGTTCGAACCGAACTCGACCAGTTTCGCTTCAGCGCAGGGGACTCGCTCGTGGTCACTGGCCACCGGGATCGGCTCACCGAGTTATATGACTCCGATGACGTCATTGCCCTTCACAGCCCAGACCTGGCGCACAGAAACCGCAAGCGTGCCCCACTCGCCGTCGCGGTGATGGCGGCAGTGCTCGCCGCATCAGCCTTCGGAATCGTCCCGATCGCTATTGCGATGCTCACCGGAGCTCTGATCTTGGTCCTTTCGCAAACCATCTCGATGGAAGACGCGTACGCCTCCATCGACTGGAAAGCAATCTTTCTCATTGCGGGTATGTTGCCGCTCGGCACGGCTATGGAGAAGACCGGGACGGCCCAGCTGGTAGCCGACACGATTACCGATGCAGCAGGAGACGCTGGACCAATGTGGGTACTGCTCGGGATCTATGTGCTCACGGTCGCGCTGACCTCGGTCATCTCCAATGCAGCAGCAACCGTGCTCATCGTGCCTATTGCGCTCGATACGGCGCTGGCCCTCGACGTCAATCCGCAGCCGTTCGTGATGGCCACCGTCATTGCCGCATCAACCGCGTTTCTGCTTCCGATAGGCCATCAGGTGAATGTGTTGGTGTACGGACCGGGTAACTACCGGTTTGGTGACTTCGCCCGCGTCGGTGCTGGGTTGACGGTCGCGGTCATGGCACTCGTCGCCGTGCTTGTTCCTGTTGTGTGGCCGCTTTAGCCGCCCGCGCCGGGGCCGGGTTAATCCGGGGGAGGGCCAACCAAGACAGCACACGGCGCGTTGCGCACCACGAACAGGCCGAAGGACTTCGACAAGATCCGTCGCAGGATCCCCCGGCGTACGTGGCCGACGACGACGTAGTCAACCTCCATACGACGAGCGACATCGCAAACCAGCCGTGCGGGGCTCGAACCAACGAGACCGACGGCCTTCGTTCCCGGGCCCAGCGTTTGGCTCGCTACCAGCGCGGCAGTTTCCGCAGCGCGGCCGCGCTCCTCGGCGGCCGCCATGTCGAAGGGGACCATTATGGGCACGCCGTTGGTGCCAGGCATGGGAGCGGCGTCACCTTTGCCAACCGACACCACGGTGTACTCGGCGCGGTCGCCGAACACCCGATGCGCTTCGACTGCGGCGCTCAGCGATGTCTGCGCTGGCTCGACACACACCAAAACGCGAAGCTCCCGCCGGCTGGGTTCGTGCGACTCGGCGTCAACCACAGTTTGAGTCCTCTCTAGTCATGAGAGGTTCGATACGGCGCACAAAGTCGCTCGTGAGGCGAACCTCGTCTGGCCTGCAGCGTGAATGTACAACCGACTGTAAGGGGGCTAGCGGGATAGGTGTGCCGATTTTTGGCAGCCCCACGAGTTGCGCGCTGTCTGAGCTTCGCGCTGCGCCTAGCCGCGCACCCTCCAAAGCATCTGATAGCGGACGACCCATACGGCGTCACGACAGTCGCGAACCCCGGTGGAGCGAACCTGACTTTCGTCGGGGTCCATAAATTGCGGTGTGTGCTTGTGTGGTCAAAGGGTGCGCCCTACGGTGAGTCTCCGTACTGCTGACACGCATCACAAGCAGCCGAGCTGGGGGAAGCAATGTCCATCGTCAAAGCCGCACTTGTGCAGACCGCCTGGACAGGCGACAAGGAGTCGATGATCGATCTGCACGAGGAACACATGCGCCAGGCGGCGGCCGAGGGTGCCCAAGTGATGTGCTTCCAGGAACTGTTCTATGGCCCGTATTTCTGCCAGGTGCAAGACGCCGAGTTCTACAGTTACGCCGAGTCGATTCCCGATGGTTCGACCGTCAAACGATTCCAAGAACTGTCCGCCGAACTCGGCATGGTTCTGGTGCTGCCCATGTACGAAGAGGAGCAACCCGGCATCTTGTACAACACGGCGGCAGTGATCGATGCCGACGGCAGCTATCTGGGCAAGTACCGCAAAACCCATATTCCACAGGTCCACGGATTCTGGGAGAAGTTCTATTTCCGGCCCGGAAACCTGGGCTACCCGATCTTTGAGACTGCGGTCGGCAAGGTTGGCGTGTACATCTGTTACGACCGCCACTTTCCCGAAGGTTGGCGCGAACTCGGGTTAGCGGGTGCGCAGATCGTCTTCAATCCCTCGGCAACGAGCCGCGGTCTGTCGTCGTACCTGTGGGACATCGAGCAGCCAGCTGCGGCGTGCGCAAACATGTACTACATCGGTGCGATCAACCGGGTTGGTATCGAGCCCCTTGGCGACAACGATTTCTACGGCACGTCCTACTTCGTGAACCCGCGAGGCCAATACGTCGACGAACGGGCATCGAACACCACCGAAGAGCTGATCGTGCGCGACCTTGATCTCGCAGCGATCGACGAGACACGAACCCAGTGGGCCTTTTACCGAGACCGTCGGCCCGACATGTACACCCAGATTGCGGTCGACTAATGGGTGACAACGCCGATCTGGCAGCTCGTTACAAAGCGGTACTTCCTTCGTACACCACGCCGCTGTACGACGATCCGATCTCGATCGATCGGGGCGAAGGAAGTTTCGTCTTCGATCTCGAGGGAAACAGGTACATGGACTGGTTTGGTGGCGTTCTGACCACCATGGTCGGTCACAGCCAGCCCGACGTCGTGGCTGCAGTACAAGCCCAAGCCGCCAAGGTCATGCACACCTCAACGCTGTACCTGAGCGAGCCCATGATCGAGTTTGCCGAAGAGGTCGCTGCGGTGTCGGGCATCCCCAACGCCAAGGTGTTCTTCACCACCAGCGGCAGCGAAGCAAACGACACGGCGCTGTTGCTCGCCACGCACTATCGCAAATCCAACGAAGTCTTGGCCATGCGCAACAGCTACCACGGCCGCTCCTTCACCACCCAGGCAATAACTTCGCATCGTTCGTGGTCGAACACTGCGGTGTCGGGTCTATCGGTGAACTTCGTGCAGGGTCCATACAAGCTGCGAAGCCCGCACCACGACGCCGACGACGAGGGCTACACCCAAGCGTGTGTGGCCGATCTTGTGCAGGTGATTGACATGATGACCGCCGGTGATGTTGCATGTTTGATCGCCGAGCCAATTCAGGGCGTGGGCGGCTTTGCGACGCCGCCCGACGGGTTCTTTGGCGCCATGCACAAGATCTTGGACCAGCATAAGATCCTGTTCGTAAGCGACGAAGTCCAAACCGGCTGGGGCCGCACCGGCGAACACTTCTGGGGATATCAGGCACACGGAATCGTGCCCGACATGTTGACGTTTGCCAAAGGGGTCGGCAACGGCATCACCCTTGCTGGCCTGGTAGGCCGGGCCGACATCATGGATTGTCTTCCGCACTTGTCGTTCTCAACTTTTGGCGGCAACCCGCTCTCGGCGTCAGCGGGCCTCGCCACGCTGAAGTATCTGCAAGAGGCTGGGTTACAGGCCAACGCCAAAGAACGCGGTCAACAAATGAAGGCTCAGCTGGCGCCGGTGATCGAGAGCACCGACTGGATCGCTGAGCTGCGAGGGCGCGGCCTCATGCAGGCAATCGAAACCGTGCACCCAGGCAGTATTGAGCCTGATACCAAAGCCGCCAAAGCACTGCTCGAGCACGCCAAGGACCGTGGTCTGCTGATCGGCAAAGGCGGCCTGTACGGCAATGTCCTGAGGCTTACCCCCATGCTCAACATCACCGAGGCCGAGATGAACGAAGGTCTCGACGCACTCATCGGCGCTATCAACGCCGTCTAACCACGCTCACTAGTAATTGAAGGTAACGGGGAGAGACAGATGACAACATTGATCAAGGGCGGAACCGTCATTTCAACGACCGGCGCAGATCCAGCCGAAGTGCTCGTCGATGGCGAAACCATTGTGGCGGTCATGTCGCCGGGCTCGGTTCCGGCCGAGGCCGCTGAGCGAGGCGCCGAACGCGTTATCGATGCAGCTGGAAAGTACGTGCTACCCGGCGGCGTCGACGTGCACACGCACATGTCGCTGCCATTTGGCGGCACCAAGGCAAGTGATGATTTCGAATCCGGAACGACCGCAGCTGCGTGGGGCGGCACGACCACCATTGTTGATTTCGCAACCCAGATGGCGGGCGAGAATGTTCGCACCGCCTTCGATGCCCGCATGGACGAGGCCGACGGTGAATGTGCCATCGACTACGGCTTCCACATGATCATCGGCGACGTCAATGACGCGTCGCTCAAAGAGATGGATGTGCTCGTCGACGAAGGCGTGTCGAGCTTCAAACTTTTCATGGCCTATCCCGGCGTGTTCCTCAGCGACGACGCACAGATCCTCCGAGCCATGCAACAGACAGCAGGCAACGGCGGGCTGATCATGATGCACGCCGAAAACGGCATAGCGATTGACTTGCTTGCCCAGCAGGCAGTCGAGCGGGGCGAGACCGACCCGGTCAACCATGGTTATGTGCGTCGAGCCGAACTCGAAAGCGAAGCCACCCACCGCGCCATCCAGCTGGCCAAGGTCGGGGCGTCGCCGTTGTACATCGTGCATCTTTCGGCCAGCGAGGCACTCGAACAGGTTGCTATCGCTCGCGGCAAAGGTGCCAATGTGTTTGCGGAAACATGCCCGCAGTACCTGTACCTCAGCCTGGAGGATCACCTTGGTCTGCCGGGTTTCCAGGGTGCCGCCTATGTCTGCAGTACCCCGCTGCGCTCCAAGCACGAGCATCACCACGCGGATTTATGGAACGGCCTTCGCACCAACGATCTCAGTGTCGTGAGCACCGACCACTGTCCGTTCTGTATGAAGGATCAGAAGGAACTCGGACGAGATGATTTCCGTGCTATTCCTAACGGCATTGGTGGTGTCGAGCACCGCATGGATCTCATCTATCAGGGCGTGCTTCAGGGCGAGATCACGCTGCCTCGCTGGGTCGAGTTGTGCTCGACGACGCCAGCGCGCATGTTCGGCATGTACCCGAAAAAGGGAATCATCGCTCCCGGCAGCGACGCCGACATCGTGCTGTATGACCCCAACGCCAGCTGGACCATCAGCGTCGACAATCACCACATGAACATGGACCATTCCGCTTGGGAAGGAACCGAGATCCAAGGTCACGTCGACACCGTCATGTCGCGCGGCAATGTCATCATCGAAGATGGCGCGTATCTTGGCTCCAAGGGCGACGGCCGATACCAGCCCCGAGGCCTGTCCAGTTACCTGCTCTAGCCAGCGCTACCTCTTCGCCATCGAAAGCTCGCTCAGCCAGAAAGAACCGCTTCTATGCAGACCATCAACCATCTCGTCGACGGTGTCGAGAGCGTCGGTAGCTCGGGTGTCACCAAACCCGTGTTCGACCCTGCGACCGGTGAACAAAGCGCATCGTTGGCATTGGCCAGTGTTGCCGAGGTCGACGTCGCGGTTGCCTCGTCGAAGGCTGCCTTTGGCGAGTGGCGCCATGTGAGCCTGGCCCGGCGCACCAAGCTGATGTATGCATTCCGCAATCTGGTCGACGCGAACCAAGACGAGATTGCGCGTCGCCTGACCGCCGAGCACGGCAAGGTCACCAGCGATGCAATGGGCGAAGTGGCGCGTGGCCTCGAGAACATCGAGTATGCATGCGGCATCGCAGAGATGCTCAAAGGCGGCTACAACGAATCGGCTTCCAATGGTGTCGATGTCTACTCGGTTCGTCAGCCGCTCGGGGTGGTCGCTGGTATCACACCATTCAACTTTCCGGCAATGGTTCCGCTGTGGATGATTCCGAATGCGCTTGCAACTGGCAACACGTTCATCCTCAAGCCAAGTGAGCGAGACCCGTCGGCGCCGTTGTTCATCGCCGAACTCGCGCAAGAGGCTGGCTTCCCTCCTGGTGTTCTGAACGTTGTGCAGGGCGACAAGCTTGCCGTTGACCGGCTGCTTGAGCATCCCGACGTCAAGGCGGTGAGCTTCGTCGGGTCAAGCCCGATAGCGCAGTACGTCTATGAGACCGGCTCCAAATACGGCAAACGGGTGCAGGCTCTTGGAGGTGCAAAGAACCACATGGTCGTGTTGCCCGATGCTGACATCGATCTAGCTGCTGACTCCGCCGTCAGTGCTGCCTACGGTTCCGCTGGCGAACGTTGCATGGCGATCTCGGTTGTCGTGGCTGTGGGCGAAGTCGCCGATCCGCTGGTCGACGCCATCAAGGTTCGCATGGAGAAACTTGTCATCGGCGCTGGCACCGATCCTGCCTCGGAGATGGGTCCGCTGATCACCGAAGAAGCCCGCGACCGGGTCGCCGACTATGTCCGACAGGGCGCCGAGTCGGGCGCCACCGTGGTGGTCGACGGGCGTGACGCATCGTTTGACAACAACGGCTTCTTTTTGGGGGTCACGCTGCTCGATAACGTGACCACCGATATGTCGGTGTACCAAGACGAAATCTTTGGCCCAGTTCTTGCCGTTGTTCGCGTCGACACCTACCAGCAAGGTGTTGACCTCATTGAGCAGAACCGGTGGGGCAACGGCGCAGCTATCTTCACCCGCGACGGTGGCGCTGCCCGCCGATTCCAAGAGGATGCCGATGCCGGCATGGTCGGCATCAACGTGCCGATTCCGGTGCCGGTTGGCTATCACTCATTCGGCGGCTGGAAGGACTCGCTGTTCGGCGACACCACCATGTACGGCCCCGAGGGCGTCACATTTTATACCAAAGCCAAGGTCATCACCAGCCGCTGGCCTGACCCATCATCAAGCGCCGTAGACCTCGGCTTCCCCACCAGCGACTAAGGAGCAAGACATCATGGACTTTGGAGTTGTACTTCAGACCGATCCTCCCGCATGGCGGGTGGTCGACCTTGCGGTGCAAGCCGAGAACCTCGGCTTTTCCTATGGCTGGACATTCGACAGTCACATGCTGTGGCAAGAGCCCTACGTGATCTACAGCCAGATGCTGGCAGCCACCAAGCGCATGACCGTCGGCCCGATGGTCACCAATCCAGGGACTCGCAACTGGACGGTCACTGCGTCGCATTTCGCGACGCTGAACGACATGTTTGGTAACCGCACGATCTGTGGCATCGGCCGTGGTGACTCCGCGATGCGAGTGCTCGGTCACAAGCCTGCCAAGTTGGCTACTCTGAGCGAGTCGATGAGGGTGATCAAGGGCCTCGTCGAGGGCCAAGAGGTCACCTACAACGGCACCCAGCAGCAGTTCCCCTGGTCGCACGGAGGCAAGCTTGACATCTTGATGGCCGCCTATGGACCCAAGGCGCTGCACATGTGTGGGTCTGAAACCAATGGGTTCATTCTGCAACTGGCCGATCCAACCATTGCCGAGTGGATGATCGCAGCAGTACGCAAGGCTGCCGAGGAAGCAGGGCGCAACCCCGACGATCTGCACATTTGTGTCGCCGCGCCCGCATACGTCGGCGACAACATCGAACATCAACGAGATCAAGTTCGCTGGTTCGGCGGCATGGTCGGCAACCACGTGGCCGACCTCGTGGCCCGCTACGGCGAGAACAGCGCAATCCCACAAGCTCTCACCGACTACATCAAAGAGCGGCAAGGCTACGACTACGCCGAGCATGGAAAGGCCGACAGCACCCATGTCGACTTTGTGCCCGATGACATTATCGACCGGTTTTGCATCCTCGGCGACGAAGCTGCCCACATCGGCCGGCTGAAGGAACTTCAAGACCTGGGCGTCGACCAGTTCGCCATCTACCTTATGCACGACCAAAAGGACGAGACACTCAACGCCTATGGCCAACGCATCATCCCCGAGTTCCGGTAGCGAGTTGGACCGCGAACTCCAATCTGTGACGATCTCATCGCGCTTATCGCGGAAAGATTGTCACAGATGTGATCTGTCGTCGCAGTGAATGATGTGGCGCTGCAACCGGCGCGAGGAGCGGCGCTGGGTCGAGCGATGCGACGACGATGCCCGGTTTGTGGCGCGAAGGGAATAAGTCGCCATGTCGCCCATGTGCATCAACGGTGCCCGACCTGTGACCTCGACCTCGAGCGTCAGGTCGGGTCCTTCATCGGCGGTGTTGGACTGAACACGATCGTGGCGTTCGGCGTGTTGTTGTGCATCATCGTGTTCGGCTTCATTACCACTGGGGGAGAGGCATCGGTCACCAAGATTCTGCTTCCGGCGCTGGTCAGTGCGCTGGTCGTCCCGTTGCTATTTTATGCGCGCTCGCGCCTGTTGTGGGTGGCCCTCGAGCTGATCTGGTGGCCGCTCGACGCCGACGAAACCACAGTAGTGCGCTAGCTCCGAGCTTTGGGGAAGACATCGACCTGGCTCACGTAGGTCGTTGTTACTGAAACGGCGAGGGCAAATGACCCCAGCGCCCACCATCCCAAAGGAAACGTGGCTGGTGTCCAGCCTTGTTGTTGCCAGATCAGATACAGCACTGCCAGGGTGCTCAGGTACGTGCCCGCAGAGAGCGCAGCAAGGGCGATGCGGTGGCCGATGGGAATCCAGTTCATGCCGACGGCAACCACGATGACGGCGACAATGGGCAGACTGAATGGGTGCACCGAGGTCTCGAACGCAGTGAGTGCTAGCAACGCGCCGCCCAGTAAAGAAGCGAGCAGCACCAGGATCCAGCCCTTCAGCGCCCAGGATTCCTCGGCGCCCTTGCTCTGGTTCTTGATCCACACCGTCGCGAAACCGGCAGCGAAGACCGTTGCGAAACCCAGCAGCCAGATCCCGGTCTGCCAACGAACGATGAGGCCGATCATGCCAGCGCCGGTCAGCCCCAGGGCAGCTGTTCCTGCTGCGGCGACGAGCGGCTTGCATTTGAGTGTGCCTGGTAGCTGGCGGCTGAGTTGCAGGTAGCCCGCCAGCGCGCCGAGGAGAGCAGCTAGTGTCGTAGCCGTGAGGCGCTGCCAGGTGAAGAACTCGCTGTCGACGGTGTTAGTTCTCAGCACGTCGGCGCCCAGCCAATCAGACTCGGTGTCAGCGCGCGTCTCCCACCGACCAACACCGAGAACACCGAACCCGAGTAGTCCGGCGAACAGCGCCCGTCGTGGGAAGGCAACCACCGCCAGCACAAAGAGGTACAGCGGCTTGAAGCCCATGACGATGAAGCGTTTCCAACCAGTCGGCGCCAGTGCGTTCCAAGCATTGAAACCCAGGCGCATACCAATTCGGGCCCACCGCTTTGTGTCGAGCGCACCCGGAAGCTTGTCGACGCCTGCGGTCAACGCTCTGGCACGCTGCACTGTCTGGTCGTAGTCCAGCGCGCCGTGAAGCTGGCTTGGGCCTGAAGTAGCCGTTTCTCCCGTCGTGCACACCCACTCGAGCTGCGTACTGAGGATCTCGGCTTGCAACCGTGCCACCAGCAACTGCTTCGTTATCGTCAGCGGATACGACACACTGGAGTCCGCAGCAGCAAAGGCCGCATCGAGTTCTTGTTCGATCTTGTCGCGGTTCGAGTCCCACTGTTCACGAAGCCACTCGGTCCAGCCGGGGGAGCCTTCGTGATCGGCTCCAGCCACGAACGGCGTGTCCACAATGTGGGTGATCTCCCGTACGACTTCTTCAGGAGTCAACGATTTAGACACGAACCAGCGCTGTGAGTCCGCCAAGAGATCCACCAAGCTTTTCGCCGTGTCGAGCTGGCCCCACATCCAGTCGTTTGCGCGCCACTGAGCGGAGAAGAACGCTCCGAAGTTGGCGACCTGGTTGCCAGCTAGTTTGTTCTGAACCGTCAGTTTGCCGTCAACGAGTTGGCTGGTGAACAGATGCCCAAGTGGCGATGCGTTTGTTCCAGCCACCCGAAGAAATTTGATCTCGGACTCTCCGTCGTTGTGCCGTCGGTGAACCGGAGCGCATACCGTTGCGAACCACCCGAGACCCAAGTCTGGGTCTCGGAGCGCCTCGGTGAGAGCATCGACGATCGGATCATCGAGCTGCGCCGCCTCGGCCACCAACTTCTGGGCCAACGGTTCGATGATCGCCCACAACTCGCTCATGGGCCACAGCACATCTTCGGCCTCGAACTCGCACGCCACCCGAGCGTCGTAGTGGGCGCGCAGTGCGCCGTGGAACACGTCGCGTTCTGCTGGCTCGTCGGCTTGCACCGCCGCGATCAGCTCAGCGCTCAACGCCTCAGAGCGGACCATGCACTCTAATGCTGTTCGTCTCATCCAGGCGGTTACCGCTGCGGGATCATCACCGGGCGCATCTTGGGCGGCCTCCAGCCAGCTCTGTTCCCATATTGCATTGAGTACCTCGACCAGCAGGCGAACCCGATACAGCACGCGTTGAGGTTCGCCGCCCTCGACGTACACCTGCTGTGCGATACCTAGCAGCACCTCGACGGTGTCACCGAAGGCGATAAGTGGAAGGGACGGTCGTCGATCTCCATTTTCAGAGTCGTCAGTCGACTCGGGCGCCATGACGCTTGCCGTGCGGTAGTGCTCTTCGATTGCCTCGGCCAGGTTCTGATCGAGCGCACTTCGCTTTGCCGACGTCCATTCTGGTGCCAGATCGCCGTAGGCAACTCGCACGAATGGGTGCGTTGTCGTCGCCGCTGCCGGGTCTGCAAGCAGCAGCCGAACCTGACGAGCATCGGCCTCGCTCCACGAGGCGCATGCCGATTCACAGTCGAGGCCGTCGCGAGTGGCGGTTTCCAGTAGCCCTCGACGAGCTGACCGTCGTTCGCTGACCCGTTGATTGTGACGGTCGAGTTCGACCATGTCATCAACCAGTGATTCATTGTTGAACTTCAGTGTCAACGTCGCCTTGAGGTCACGCAGGATGCCCAAGAACTCCGAGCCCTTGCGGAGGTTGCTGGCTGATTCGGTCGGCTCCGCCTCTATCTCAGGCGGGCTGGGGTGCAGATACAACAGCCAGCGAGACGTCGGCGCCTTGGCTGGAGCAGCAGCAATTGCCTCGATGGCCATCGCAACCGGGATGTTGTCTAGGACACCTCCGTCGATGACCTCGACGTCGGTGCCGATCTCGGAGAAGATCCCGAACAGATTGTCACCCGTAGGAGCACTAGCAACGCTTGTGATCTTTGCTGGCTCGAACGCGACCGGGAACGAGGAGCTCGCTCGCCCAGACTGCGCCAGCCTCGACAGGCTCTGTTGGTAGGACACGGGCTGGACACCGGGGTCAGCGCCAAAGTCTGACAGCGGCGACTCCAACTGCCCGAGATGACGAAAGTGAAACAGGGCAGAACTACGTGATTCCAAAATGTCGTTGAAGGCGTCGTTTCGCAGTACTTTGTCGGTTGCCACCAGTCGCGTTGCGGACAGAAACAGATCGAGTCGTGTTACCTGCGCAGTCAGCGGCTGATGGCCGTTGTCTTCGAGTTGCTGGACGACAAACCGGTTGAGTTCCTGTTCGCACTTCTTCAAGAAATAGCCATCGCCATCGAAAAGCGACAGGGCCTTTCCGCCCGTCGTGGCGGTAGCGGGCCGAGACAGGGCCTCGACGTCGGCGAGCTGCAGCCAGACATCGGCCATGGCCGCAAAGTCGAATCCGTAGACGAGGCTCGCGGCGTAGATCGCGCCATTGAGGCCACCAGCACTGGCGCCAGTCAAGATGTCCACCTCGACCTCGCCGTAGTTGGCCAGCTTCAGCAAACGTTGATACACGCTGGCGGTCGTTGCGTCTTGGTCAGAGGCCTGCGATGCCTTACGCAGCGTCTCGATCTCGGCCACTGCGCCGCCGATCCAGACCGCCAAACTCACGCCGCCCCTCATCGACAAGGCGAACCGTAGGCTTTCTTGCGTCTGCTGGCGCTCTGGGGTCAGCTCGGGCGGTCTCATTGTCGATTCTCACTGACGCGAGTTCTCCTCGCCCAGCCACCACGCTTAAGCCTGGCCACGGCACGCCTCCCACTTTCCGCCCGAAGTTCCATCCCGCCACGAGCCGGAACCTACATAAGTATGGGCGCCAATCACTCGCTACGTCAATCACTAAGGGTTCGCCCTCCATATATTGGGTGACACGATGACTGGCATTCAACCGTTTCGAGGTCAGATCGTCTGCCAAGAGGTCGCCCACGACGTGGTGGCGCCCGCCTACGACGCGATGACAGCGTTTCAACGACGTAACTTCCGGGCGAGCCATCCGAATTCGTATTTGCACGTGACCCGATCGGCTGAAGACGAGGTCGATGCAGACACCGTCACCGACGCCGACCTCGTGTTGCGGGGTCGTGCTGCACTCGAAGCGTTGCTTGTCCAAGACGTGTTCGTGCGCCATGGTGAACCAGCGTTCTATGTCTACCGGTTGATCGATGGCGCTCACTGCCAGCACGGACTGGTTTGCGAAATTCCCAGCGAATACTACGGGTCTGTCGCCCGCCCTCACGAGGCGACTCGCATCGATCGAGCCAGGCTGCTTGCCGCGCACTTTGCAACCGTCAGAGCCGCCTCGAGCCCGGTTGCGTGCACCGTTCGAGACGACGGGTCGCTCGAGGCCGAGCTGGTCGCTGCGACCAATGGCGATCCTGTACTCGACATCGTCGGCGCGGACGATGGGTTACAACAGACGGTGTGGCGTGTTGGCAACTCAGCCCGCGGCGCTGCGTTCCAACAGCAGCTACAAGACGCTGACCTCTTTATCATCGACGGACATCACCGCTCCGCCGCCAATCAGCAGCTTCTTGCGCAGGGGATCTCCGTGCCGGTGCTGGCCGCGATCTTTCCCGAGCAATCATTGCGGCTTGTGGGCTTTCACCGGCTTCTGCGGGTGGGCCTCGACGTCAGCATCGATGAGTTAATGCATCGTATTCGACGCCGCTTCACCGTCGAGATCATCTCCGATGTCGCAACGGTAATTGCGGGTCAAGTAGCAATCTTCGTCGACGACGAATGGCATGTGGTGCAGTTCGACGAGCGCCCCATCGCAGGCGGTCCGCGTATCAGGCTCGGCTCGCTTGATCCGGTAGTACTCGAACGGGAGATCCTGGCTGGCATCGTCGGCGCGCTCGGGCCCTACGATGTGACATACATGCCCGATACCGAACCGTTTTCAGCGATGGTCGAGGCGGCAGAGTCTCAGGGTCGTATACCGATCTTTGTGCCACCAGTCGCAATCGAGGACATGATGGCCGTCGCCAAAGGCGGCGTGATCATGCCCGCAAAGTCGACCTACTTCACGCCTAAGGTTCGCTCGGGACTCTTCTTGCGAGTCTTCGACTAGCTTGAACGCACCCTTGTTAGGTCCCCAGGGACGCGACAATTGGCGGCTAGTTGTCTGGCTCTGGGGTTACATCTGCGTTGGGCGTGGTATCTGGATCCTCGGTCGCATCTGCGTCGGGCGTGGTATCTGGATCCTCGGTCGCATCGGGAGCGGGCGTGGGTTCTGGGGTTGCCGTGGGGACCGCCGTGGGCTCCGGCGTTGGAGTTGCCGTCGGTGTTGGCGCGGGGATCACCGGCACGCGTTCGATGAAAAAGACCCGGATCGTGACCTCTTCGCCGAGAGCCTCGATGAGCGAGTCCCCGAGTTCTGTGCCCACAGGCAGCACTTCGCCACGGAGATCCACAACGAGATTGGTGCCGTCGAAGGTCACGTCGTCGACGGTCAGGCCTTGATCGACGGCAAAGTCCTGCACGATGATGCGAGCTAGCCCGGTGGCTTCAGTGTTGGCGCGCTGGCTCTCGGCGGTGGACTGATCGTCGAACTGAACCGCGACATCGAGATCTTCGCCGAGCGCCTGCTCGAGTCGGCTCTCGAGGTCACCAAGGTCAGGCGGGCTGACCGTCGACGAGACAGACACGGTGACCGATTGCTCGCCGATTTCGAGGTCGGTCAGCTCATAGATCGAGGCGTCGCCGTCGGAGCCGAGCCACGACAACACGGTAGCGTCGATGGTCTCGGCTCGCAGCTCGCGGGCTGCGGCCTGTTCGGCGGTTTGGGCCTGGAGTTGGCGGTTGGCGTTGAGGGACTCAGAGGTCTGGCCCTGGATCCAGGTCACCTTGAGGACCGGTTCTTGGTCGAGGATGTCTGCGATGCGCTCGCTCAGCCCCTCAGACGGCGGAATTTCGGTAGGTCCAGTAACCGTAATGTCGACGTTGATGCCGTCGACCTGCACGTCGGACTCGTTGAACGTGTCTTCGAGCCATGTCGCTGCGGCAGCGCGAATCTGGGTGACCTGAGCCGACCGCTGCGCACTCTCATAGCTTCGTGACCCAAGCAGCACACCCAAGATGACGACAACGATAAGTGCGAGGAGGCTGCCTGCGATGACGCGCGGCGCCATGCTTAAGAGTCGGCGTCCGGGCACAAACCCGGCGACGACAAAGATGATGGAGCTCACGGTGACGATGGCGGCAAGGTTCGTTGCGTACAGGAGCAAAGCACCCAGCGCCAGGTCGGTCTCGCCCGCTCGCAGCGTGATGCCGACAACGGCAAGCGGCGGCACGAGTGCCACCGCAATCGCAACCCCTGGTAGCGAACTCGACACGTCGGGGCGAGCGGTGGCGTACGAGCCCGCTACACCGGCTGCGAGCGCCACGACCAAGTCACGAGCATCGGGTGCCGTACGAGCGAGAACCTCGTCGGTAAGTAGCTCGCCGGGCAAGGCACCGGCGATGAGATAGCTCACCAGAATCGCGCCCACCGTGGCACACCAGACTGTGAATGCGGCGCGCATCGTTGCGTCGCCCAGCGCCATGGCGATTGCAGCCGCAATACCCAACACCGGCGTCATCAGCGGCGCGATGAGCATGGCGCCGATGACGAGAGCGGCCGAATTCGCCGACAAGCCCATGATGGCGACGATCACCGACATGGTCATCATCAGCCCGAAGTGCAACACCCACCCAGAACCGGGAAGCACCATGCACTGCTCCATGACGCGCATGCGATCTTCGGGGTTCATACCCCACCGTTTGCCCGACGGTTTCGGCAGATGTACTCGCCCACGAGGTCGTTGCTTGGGCGCCTCGGGCCCTAGATCGGCATCGGCCGGTCCAACTGTGGCCGATTCGTCACCCGCTTTGGTTTCAGTCATGAACCGATGCAACCGCAGCGGCGATGGCGGCTCGGGTGATCTCGGGCGCTTCGATCTGGACCATGTGGCCAGTGCCAGACACGACGTGCACGGTCGCGCCTTCCATCGCTTCGATGAGGGGTTGTGCGTTGCGCACCGGTGTCATGCGGTCAGCTTCGCCCAACAGCAATGTCGTGGGTACTGCTACGAGTTCTGCTGTCGTAAGCGCGGCCTCGTAGTCGGCGCACATGACGAGGTCGTGGTGTAGAACACCCGGCTTGGCTTGAGCGATCATGGCTTGGGTGCTGCCAACCATTGAGCTACCTGGAGAAGGATGAGGCCCGGTGCGGGTCTGATGGGCGAACGCCCAGCCGCTCATGAGCTGAGCAGCGAGCGGGTCGTTGGCCTCGGCGGCTTCGACCAGCTTCGGATGAACAGGCATTGCCTGGGCAGTACCGACCAGCACGATCGACTCCAGTTCGCACCGCTGGGTTGCTTCGAGCGCGATGAATGAACCCATCGAGTGGCCAACCAGGTGTACCGGACGCCCGAGGGCGGCTACGAGATCGGCGACCCAGTCGGCGTAGTCCTGGACCGAGGAGCGCTCGGCTTCAGGTGATGCGCCATGGCCGGGGAGATCGATGGCGATAACCGGTGATCCGTGATGGGCAAGCCATCGCGTCTGCAGCGACCAGACGGTTCGATCCATTGCGGCACCGTGCATGAGTACCACAATCGGGTCGTCGGTTCCGATGTCTCGGCCGCCTGTGGCAGCAGAGACATGCAGATCGCCGAAAGAGAGCAGTGTCATCAGAGTCCTTTTTGTGAGCGGCGGAGTGCTTGCGCCAGATCTTCGATGATGTCGTCGGCATGCTCGAGCCCGACCGACAGGCGCACGAGGTCCTCGCCGATCCCAGCCTGGTCGAGGTCGTCGGCGCTCATTTGGCCGTGGGTCGTGCTGCCCGGGTGAATCACCAGCGTTTTCGCATCGCCGATGTTGGCCAAGTGCGATGCGAGCTGGACTGACTCGATGAATTGTCGGCCGGCTTCGCGACCGCCTTTGATGCCAAAGCTCAGAATCGCTCCCGCACCCTTGGGCAGAAGCTCCTTTGCGAGATCGTGATCTGGATGGTCGGGCACGCTCGGGTGTCTGACCCAGGTCACAGCGTCGTTCGCCAAAAGCGCCTCGACGACATTGTGGGTGTTCTCGACATGGCGTTGCATGCGAACTGCGAGCGTCTCGACGCCTTGCAGCAGGTGGAAAGCATTTGTCGGGCTCATGCATGCGCCGAAATCACGTAGACCTTCGGCACGAGCTCGCGCTGAGAATGCTGATGGCCCGAACTCATCGGCGAACGACAATCCGTGATAGCCAACGTAGGGTTCGGTCAGGGTGGGGAAGCGGTCGGTCGTGGTCCAGTCCAACCGTCCACCGTCGACGATTGCGCCACCAATGGCGATGCCATGTCCGCCAAGAAATTTGGTGACCGAGTGCATCACGATGTCAGCGCCGAGTTCGACCGGGTTTACCAAATACGGAGTGGTGAACGTGCTGTCGACCATGAGCGGCAAGCCGTGGGCGTGAGCGACGTCGGCGATCACCGGCACGTTGAGGACTTCGAGGCCGGGGTTGCCGGTGACTTCGGCCAGGATCAGCCCAGTTGCGGGCGTGACTGCCGCCGCAAAGGCATCGGGATCGCGGGGGTCAACGAAGGTGGTCGTGATCCCAAACCGAGGCAGGGTCACGTTTAACATGTTGTGGCTTCCACCGTAGATGTTTCGACTGGCGACGATGTGGCCACCGGCGCCCATCAGCGTCGAAATTGCCATGAAGAGCGCCGCCTGGCCGCTGGCCGTGCACACTGCGCCGGCGCCATTTTCGAGCGCCGCAAGCCGTTCTTCGAGCACTGCGACTGTGGGGTTCGAGATGCGGCTGTATATGTGGCCAGGTTCTTCGAGGTTGAACAGCGCGCTGGCTTGATCGACCGAGTCGAACGAGTACGACGTGGTTTGATAGATCGGCACCGCTCGGGCCCCGGTTGTTGGATCAGCCGTTTGCCCGGCATGCAGGCTCAGGGTCTCGAGGCGGTACAGGTCTGGTCTCACCCGCCGAGCATATTCGCTCGATGAGCCCACATGATGGAGCTACTGCAATGGGTTCTGTAGGGCGAACAGCATGGCGTTCGGGAGTTGGCGTTCGTGTGCTTCTGGCTGCCGGACGATGCGCACTTGTTCGACAAGGCCTGCCATCAACAGGTCTGACGCGACTGCATCGACATCGAGCTGATACGCAGTGGTCACCGCATGGTCGAATGGCTGACCGTGGCTGCCTGGTTCAGTGGAACCAAAGAACGACAGACAGAGCATGCCGTTTGGCGCAAGAACCCGAGCGAACTCCGCAAAGATCAGTGGGATGAGTTCTGCTGGCGTATGAATCAAAGAATGGCGAGACACGACGGCGTCGAGCGAGTCATTCTCGAACGGCAGCGCAGCAAGCGTGCCGAGTGAAAAGGAAAGCTCAGGGTGCGCCGCTCGAGCTATAGCAACCAGTTCCGGAGAGATGTCGACGCCGGAAACATCGAGCCCAAGCCCTGCGAGCCAGCCGGTGATATGGCCGGGCCCACACCCTGCATCAAGGACCCTGCCAGACTTCGAGCGTTGCACGAGTTGGGCGAAGAATTCGAGGCCCGCGAGATCGAGCGAGGGCGACACCGTCTCGCGGGTCACGAACGTAGTGTATTCGTCGGCCATCTTGTCGTAGCCGCTGCGTGCTCTTGCTTCAGCTGCAGCCAGTTCGGCCATGAATTCAACTCCTGTTCGAGTACCTCGACGAGTGTGTCATGGGATGAGCGTGAGTCAATACCACCGCTCGCTGCGATATCGGCCGGTCCGGGAATGTCCTGTTGCATCCCGCAGTATTGGCGCGACGGAGGTGCATGTGCCCGTCACGCACGTCACGCCCGCGTGCTCGATGTCTGGGACCCAGCCTCCCAGCATGGCCTCGTTGAGCATGGCTCGGCCGGTGGGGCCCGTGAAGTTGTCTTCATCTGCACGTTCAGCCGCGCCGTGTCGTGGAGCATTGCCTGTTCGGCGGGCGTGAAGGTCGGGCCATTGGGGTCTGGCTTTGGGCGGCGTCAGCGGTAGATCGGTTCTGCGCCCTCGGGAATCCTTGCTGATTCGATGTGATCGGTCACGATCTGAGCTATATCGGCGAGTGGAACTTCGGTCGTGTCGCCCGATGAACGTGATGTCAGCTCGGCCATGCCAGCCTCGACGCCCTTGGGGCCGACCGTGATGCGCCAAGGGATTCCGGTCAGTTCGGTGTCAGCGAACTTTACGCCAGCGCGCGCGTCGCGATCGTCGAGCACGACGTCGATGCCTCGCCTACGCAGGTCGGTGTACAACGCTTCGCCCGTTGCGACGGTGGCGTCGTCGCGCATGCTTACCATGATGATCGAAACCTCGAACGGCGCAACTGCGACTGGCCAGATCACACCGTTGTCGTCGTGATGCGTTTCGATCACGGCCGCCATGGCACGTCCAATGCCGATGCCGTAACACCCCATGGTCGGGATCTGCTGGTCGCCATTGTCATCGAGCACGACCATGCCCATCACATCGGTGTACTTGCGGCCAAGCTTGAAGATATGTCCGGCCTCGATGCAGCGGATGATATCGAGGGCTGTCCCACAGTTAATGCATGGCTCACCTTCGGTCACGGTGCGCAGGTCGTGCCACGACTCGACCGCTATGTCGCGGCCCACATCGACGCCGCGGTAGTGCTTGTCGTCGGTATTCGCGCCGGTCGTCATGTTGATACGACCTTGCAATGCCAAATCGGCAACGATCCGCAAACCGTCGACGCCGACTGCGCCCAGGCTGCCAGGCATTGCCCCAAGGGCCTTCTGCGCTTCTTCGGGTGACGCCGCACGAAGCGTGGCGCTACCGAGACCGTCGGCGAGCTTTTGTTCGTTGAGACCATGATCGCCGCGCACGAGCGCAAGCACGATTTGGTCGTCGGCAACCATCACCATGGTTTTGATCTGGCGATCAGCAGCGGCGCCCCCGTCGAACTCTGCGAGGCCAGCGATGGTGCGAACGCCGGGCGTGTCAAACAACTCGGGCGCGTCGCTGGCTGGGTCGTCGGCAATGGCCGCCAGCGCCGAAGTGGCTCGCTCGACATTGGCGGCGTAGTCGCAGCTTGGGCACACGACGACATCGTCTTCGCCCGCGTTGCTGGGGACCATGAACTCCTTTGAGCCGGAGCCCCCCATGGCACCGGATGACGCCTCGACCGGCACGGCGGGAAGCGAGAGATGCTTGAAGATCTGGACGTAGGCATCGTGGTAGGCCTCGAAGCTGGTATCGAGTCCCGCGTCGTCGATGTCGAAGCTGTACGCATCTTTCATATAGAACTCGCGAACTCGAAGCAGCCCGCTCTTGGGGCGAGGTTCGTCGCGGAACTTCAACTGAATTTGGTACCACTGCATCGGCAGGTCGCGATACGAGCTGACCTCGATGGCGTGAGTGGTGAACACTTCTTCGTGCGTCATGCCGAGCGCCATCTCGGCGCCCTTCCGGTCTTGCAGTCGAAACATTTCGTCGCCCATGACTTCCCAGCGTCCGGACTGCTTCCACAACCGCGCCGGATGCATGGCGGGGAGATGGAACTCCTGTCCGCCCAGCGCATCTATGTGCAGGCGCACGATGTTTGCGATCTTTTGATGCACTCGCCAGCCCATTGGCAACATCGAGTAGTGCCCCGAGTGCAGTTGACGAGCGAAGCCGCCGCGTAGCAACAGCTTGTGGCTCGCCGCTTCGGCATCGCCGGGCGCGTCTCGCAGGGTGGGGACGAAAAGATTTGACCAGCGCAAGGTGACCTCCAGGTGGTGCGGGCGAGACTACTTGCTTTCGCTCGCGGTTGAGCGGCTGTTGCAGACAGCTATGCAGCGGCGCGAGATCGGCGCAGTAAGGGATCTGCAACTGCGAGTGCCTTCTCGGTCAACCGGAACACCTTGCCTGCTGCGCCCGGGGTGTCTCCATCGACGAGATTGCCCATGACCTGCAGTGTGATATTAGCGAGTGCGTCGCTGCCTACGGCGAGCCGTAGCCCGTTGCGCAGTATCCAAGGGTGCCCGATGAGAAAGCTGAATCGGCGACCGGTGCTCAAAAAGCCATCGAACCGCTCGGCGATGGCCGCGTCGTACCTTGCGGGCGCAGTCGCGGGGTTGGCCAACAGCAGGTCCGCCGCGATGATGCCGCTTTCGAGGCCGTAGTCGATGCCCTCACCGTTCATCGGATTCACCAGACCGGCGGCGTCGCCGATTGCGACCCAGCCATCGCCGTGGCGCTTTTGTGCGCTCATCGGCAGTCGCCAGGCGCGAGGTCGTTCCAGGTCAGGCCCCAGGGTCCATGGTTCTTGGACGAGACCTCGGTACGAGGCGAGCAACGTGTTGAGGTTGAGCTTCTTAAAGCCCTTCATGGTGCTGAGTGCTCCCACGCCGATGTTGACGGTGCCGTCGCCAGCAGGGAACATCCAGCCGTAGCCCGGCACAGGCGTGCCGTCCTCGTCGGTGAGCGTGAGGCATGCCTCGAGCATGTCGTCGGCGTGCCGAGGCGACTCGGCGTAGGTGCGAATTGCCAACCCATAAGGCTCGTCGCGGATCCGTTCGGCACCCACGAGCCGGGCCGCAGCACCGGGGGCGCCAGTGGCCAAAACCGTAAGCGGGGCTTGCCAGCGTTCGCCGTTGGCCTGGACACCGACGACTCGATTGCCATCGAGCGTGGGCAGAGCTTCGACTTCCCAGCGGATATCGGCGCCGGCCGCAGCCGCACCGTCGATAAGAGCGGCATCGAGTCTGCGCCGAGGCCACACTGCGCCATAGCTCGGGAAGCGCGTTCCCGACGGCCATTGGAGCTCTCGCTCGGTCGAGTTTGCGATCATGCGCAAACCTTCGATGCGGTGCGCGTCGGCGTAGTCGATGTCGAGCGCGTCGAGCGCTGCGATGGCGCGAGGTGTGAGGCCATCGCCGCACACCTTGTCGCGGCCATATGGAGCCTTGTCGAAGACAACGACGGTGGCGCCACCGCGAGCGGCCTGCATTGCAGCAGCGGCTCCCGCTGGGCCAGCGCCGATTACGATGAGATCTACTTCGGGCACCTCTCTATCGTGCCTCGAATCTGACCGGAGTATGCGGCTCAACGAGCGTGGTTGTTGCCACAGGCCATCACGCATCCAACAACAGCACTGGCAAATGTTGCGTCCGAAGGGGTCACGTCGTCCGGCCGTGATGCGCTTTTGGGCGCTGCCGCGGCGGCCACCGCTGCTGGTCAAACCAATGGGGAGGGCTAACGCTCCATATTGCGCCCGCAAGTCTGAAACCAGTCGCTCACGAGCGTCAAGGATCTGCGCTTCGATTTCTGTAGAGATCCCGTTTAGTGACAGATGCGGCGCACGCGAACTCGACTGCGCCCACAGCTGGTCGCTGCTGCTGCTCTCGGCGTCACGCTCATCCCACTAACGAGCCCAACGCGGCCTACGACCAAGATCAGGCGCGCTCGCCGCCGCCGAATCGCCCCCTAGCCGCCGCCGCATAGCTTCGCGGCGCAACTCTCCCTCATCTGACATCGAACCATCTCCCTGAATAGAAGCGGAACGATGTGGCTGCGGAACCAAACCTGCAAGTCCGAAACGATGTCCCTGCGGCCGTCAACTAGCCTCGAACTGTGGCAGTGCAATCTGAGATCGACGTCTGTGTCGTTGGTAGTGCGAATCTCGACATCGTGGTACAGGTGCCGCACCATCCTGTGGCTGGCGAAACCGTGCTCGGCGGCGACCACATGCGGATCCCCGGTGGAAAGGGCGCCAATCAAGCCGTCGCTGCGGCTCGCCTCGGCCGGTCCGTGGCCTTTGTTGGCTGCGTCGGCGGCGACCCAGCCGGAGTCGAGTTGTGGGACGCCCTGGTCGCCGACGGCATCGACGTCAGCTTTCTTCGCAGTGTGGCCGACGCGCCGTCGGGCATCGCACTCATAACGGTGGGACCTGACGGCGACAATTCGATCGTGGTCAGCCCTGGAGCGAACGCCCTGGTCGACGAGCAGCAGATCGCCGACGCAGCAGACCTGCTGCAGCTCGCCAAGGTCACGTTGCTCCAGCTTGAGGTACCGGTCAACGCAGTCACCGAAGCCGCCGAAGCCGCTGGAGGGTTGGTGATCTTGAACCCTGCGCCGGCCCAGGCCCTGACGTCGCGATTGCTCGAATCGGTCGACGTGCTGGTTCCGAACGAGACCGAGTTGGCGCTTCTTAGCGGAAGCAGCGTGGCCACTACCTTCGACGAGATCGTGGACCAGGCTCGCCTCCTTCCGTCAGCCCGCACGGTGGTCACCCTTGGAGCGCAAGGGGCCCTGCTCGTAGACGAGACCGATGTGCACCACCAAGCAGCGCCCGCCGTCGATGCCGTCGATACAACTGCTGCGGGCGACTCCTTTTGCGCAGCGCTGGCCGACGTGTTGTCCGAGGGCGGCTCGCTCACCGACGCCATTGCATGGGGAGTGATGGTCGGCGCGGCAACCACACTGCGGCGCGGAGCCCAGAGCTCTCTGCCAACCGCAGGCGAAGTCGCTGATCTATTGGGTCTGCCATGAGCCGCCCGAAGATCCTGCTTGACTGTGACCCCGGCGTCGATGACATGTTCGCGATCTTCGCGGCGCTGCGCTATTGCGATCTCGTGGCGGTGACCAGCGTCGCTGGCAACGTTGGCATCGAACACACCACCAACAACGCTCTCGGCATCTTGCAACTCGCCGGAGCCCAAGTTCCAGTACATCGGGGCGCAGGGCGACCTCTCGCTGGAACCGCCTCCAATGACGCCAGCGAAGTACACGGCGAAGCAGGCCTTGGTGGCGTCGAGTTACCAGAACTGACGAGCGGCCCTGCAAGCGCGGATGCGGTGGGAGCGCTATTCGACCTGACCGCCTCCGGCGAGGTCACGGTGGTAGCCGTTGGTCCGCTGACCAATATCGCGCTCGCAATCCAACGCGATCCAGGCTGGACGGCACGGATTCCTCGGCTCGTAGTAATGGGCGGTTCCACGCACAGCGGTAACGCCACCGCCTACGCTGAGTTCAATATTTGGGCCGATCCCGAAGCCGCCAAGGTGGTGTTCGACAGCGGCGTGACGATCACCATGGCTGGACTAAATCTGACCCGTCAGGTTCAGATGGGGGTCGAGGCCATCGCCCGCATGCGGACAGCAGGTTCACCGACCGGGGTGGTAGCCGCCGATGCGCTCGACTTCTATTCTGACTTCAGCCTCGAGCACTACGGCGTCAAAAGTTCGGCCATGCATGACCCCTGCGCCGTTCTCGAAGTCGCTCGGCCGGATCTGTTTGCCCGTCGCGCTATGCACGTCGAAATTGAGACCAAGGGCGAGCTCACCCGGGGAATGACGGTCTGTGATCATCGCCCGAATGCAGGAGCGCCCAACACCCAGGTGATGGTCACCGCCGCTGGCGACGAGGTCGCATCTCTCATCACCGCTGCGGCGATTGATCCGCTGGGCTGAAACCCGCATCGCTCTCAGACAGCTCTGATGCGGTGCCAGCCGACATACGGCCTACCGAGGTCTTCCAGGAGTTCCAACAGCAGGTTGGACCGCGTCGATGGATTGAAGAGTTCGGATTTGGCATGTCCACAACGTTCGATTTGATCGTGGCAGTTGCGCAACTCGACGACCAGCCGTCCGCCACCCCAATGATCGACAGGGCGATCGCGGAGAGCGATGCGTATCGGCACGCCTTATATGGGGAACGGCGATCGACGACAGCTCGCAGTCTTTGGCCGGTGGTTGCTAGCCCGAGGCGAAGCGGTCCGTCAGCGAAGAACGCCATCGCTCTGACGGGCTCGGCCAGGACTTTTTTCGCCTCGTGGTCGATCTTCGTGAGCGGATCGATGCGGATCCGCGCGTCGTTCGTGTTGAAGTGGACTGGTCAGGCTGTATGGCAAGCCGTGGATTCGCCTTTTGAGACAAGGCTGAGGCCATCGAAGAGATCGCTCAGCTCGTCGAGCCGGTCGACATTGCTGCATTTGGTGATACATACATGTCGGAGTCGAGCCTTCCAACGAACGCAACCTATAGCCCGCTCGCGGCAGAAGTGATGGCTCAGCTTCGAGCAGTCCAGGAACGCGAAATTGCGATCGCAGTCGCGGACTATGAATGCAATGAGCCGATTCACAAAGTGTATGAGGCTGTGAGAGCCGAATATGAGCAGGAGTTCATCGACGAATACAGACTGGCTTGACCATTCGTCTAAGTCTCGTTAGACGCAGTCCAAGCCGTCTGAAGTTCGTATAACAGTGTCGAGAGATGCCTGTTAAGGTCGGGTTTCTGCTTCGTCCAGCAGTGAGAGCGGCTTATGGCCCGGTCCGAAAAGGAATCGTCGATCGACGCGACGGCAGAGTTCAAAGTGTTCAGCGGCTGGTTGGCGAAGCAGCCGCTGTCGGATCGGAGCCGGCGTGCCTATGGCGATCAGGTCCGCAACTATTTGCAGTGGCTTGAGGATCGCGGCTCTGGAGCCGAAGCGCTCGCGATCGTTCGGTGCGCGATTCTTCGGTTCGTGACTACAAGCGGTGGTTGAAGCGATCTCGAAGCTGGCTCCGGCGTCGGTGAATCAGGCGTTGGCCAGCATTGATACTCTTTATCGATCTCGTCATGTTGCAGCTCCTGATGTTCAGCGTGAGCAGCTCCCGGATGTCGCTCCGCGAACGCTCGGCCAAGGGGAACAGCGTCGGCTGATGCGGGCGATCGAGCGATGTAATTAGCCTTAACCCGTTTAGACAGCGACGATTTCGACATGGTCTTCGAGACCGACCAGGTCTTTGGCGTTCTGGGTGTAGAGGGTCGCTCCGTGTGCGTGAGCGGTTGCGGCGATGAGTAGGTCCATCACTCGGGCTCTTGGTTGGCGGCCTACCGCTACAACTGCTGCGGCGAGTTGTCCGTAGCTGGTGGCGACGTTGTCGTCGATTGGAAGCGCTTCGAACCGTCGTTCGATATTAGATAGTCGCCGGAGCCGTTTAGCTCGCACAGCATTGTCCGTTGTGACGAGTACTCCGAAGTGAAGCTCCGCGAGTGAGGCTGAACTGATCGCAAGATCGCCAGCCAGTGGGCCGACGTTGGCGGCTATAAGAACACTGGTATCGAGGACCGCTTTCAAGCGCTCTCGCCCCATGGATCAACGAGCGTGTGGTCAACCAGATCGCGTTGTTCTGCCCAATCTGCATCTACTTCGCTGGCAAAGACTTCGGCTATGTCATCCCATTGGTTCCATCGCCGAGGTGCATCCGGGACCGGAATTAGCTTCGCTGTGAGGCGCCCAGCAACGGTGATCTCTATCTCTTCGCCGTTCTCAACGCGCCGGACAAGCTCAGAAGCGTCTTGACGCAACTCTCTTAAACCCACAGTGCTCATACGGCAACCGTAGCACCGCAGTAGCACATGTGCTACCCGAGCAACATCACTCCCCTACCATGACCGGATCGACAACAGGCATCTGTGGATAATAGCGTTTATCCACAATCGGCCTCTTCCGCCGGCCCCACACCCCATAATGAATGAGGGGTCAGGTAGCTATTGCGGCGATTGTCAAGGAATTGCTCTCTCTGACTACCGCAACTTACCCAGTATCGCCAGGACTACCGCTAGTAGAAATTTGAGGCGAGTCGGGTCTTGCAAAGCCCTTGGGCCAAAAGGTCTCCCGGTCATGGACAACGTTCCTGAGATTGGCGTTCGTCAGATCAGAGACCGAGAGGTCTGCTCCGCACAGGTTTGCATCTGTGAGATCAGCTCCTGAAAAATCGGTGACGAGGAACCCCTCCACCTGTTTTCCACGGATCATCGCGCCGTCGTCATCGAAGTCGATTTCAAACACTCCTTCCCGTACATCTAGATCTAAACCCGGCAGCATCGGCGCCTTGCCAACAACTGAGCCTGACAGATTGGCAAGGTCCATATCAGCGTCAGTGAAATCGGCCCCAATAATCTGGGCGTCTTTAAGCTCGGCCATATGAAGATTGGACTTGGGCAGACTGGTTTTGAACAAGATCGCGCGTGAAAGATCCGCCGCTAGCAAGTTCGTGCCTGACAACTTCGCGTTCGACAAGTCGGCATCCGACAAGTTTGCAAAGGAGAGGTCCGATCCTGATAGGTCCGACCCTGAAAGGTCGGACCTCGATAGGTCGGACCTCGATAGGTCTGCGTTCTTGAGGCTGCGCCCTGCGCCGACGAACGCCTGTAGGTCGTGGCCCGCGAGCGTGATTCCCTCGAGGTCATCTCTCATGGCCAGTGCGGTAAAGAGGGCATGGCGCATCTGTGCATCTGCGACCATGGCATCGTGAACATCGCGCTTTCGTTCTAGTAGCTCGTTTCGTCTCGCCCTGTGCTCTTCCATGGATTCTTCAAACAGGAGGATGGCCAGCGCAACAACTGCGCCAGAAACGATGGCGCCGCCTAGCTCGCGCATCAATTCTGTCGCCCTAGTCGCACCATCCAACTGAACAGCAACCAAGGCAAGACCAAGCCCCACCAAGCCGACTGCGCCAACCACAGGCAGCGCCCACCGGCGCGCCGTGCCTCGTTCCCAACCTCTCAGAGACTCGCCGTGGATGTCATCCATCATCTCCCCGATGCTAACTCATTCCAGCTACCGTCACGGGGGCCGTGGGCGGTCCCTCCGGTTCGATTTCGACGACTCGGATGAGCCGTCAATCGTGGTCGACCTCGGCTGCCCAGTAGATCACGGTTCCAACAATCCGATTTGGTGCATGATTGATCAGCTTGTCCGGGTGCAAGCGGCAGGCCGAAAGAATGGCGCTGCTTACTCGGGCGGCGGTCTCAGTAGGGGTTCCCTGAGTAGCGGGGTGTGATCCGGACATCGGAGTTTCCACTAACGCGTCGATCGGGCCGTGGCGGGACGCACGATGAGCAAGATGACGTCGATAGTCGCTGACTGAAGCTCTCCGAGTGGCAGCCACAGCGCTTGCTGGCAAGATTTCACCGTTCCGGTGGTGGGCGGAGCGGTTGGGCTTCGGCTAACGCTGATTAGTGGAAGGTCAGATGTCCGTTATGGCACCGTTACTCAGGAGACCCCGAAAAGGAATCGTCGATCGACGCGACGGCAGAGTTCAAGGTGTTCAGCGGCTGGTTGGCGAAGCAGCCGCTGTCGGATCGGAGCCGGCGTGCCTATGGCGATCAGGTCCGCAACTATTTGCAGTGGCTTGAGGATCGCGGCTCTGGAGCCGAAGCGCTCGCGATCGTTCGGTGCGCGATTCTTCGGTTCGTGACTACAAGCGGTGGTTGAAGCGATCTCGGAAGCTGGCTCCTTCTTCAGATTTGATGGAACCGAAACCAGTGCTCATAACGACCTACAAGACATGAAGAGTTTACTTGCCAACGTTCTTGTTCTCGTCGCAGCGCTTGCGCTGTTCGCTACCGCCTGTGGCGGCGACGATGGCTCGCTCACCATCGAAGAAGCCCGTTACCGCCTAGCCCGAAGCGACCTCGGCGCTGGCTATCTCTCGGTGACCAACACCACCGACAGCGCGGTGACGCTTCAAGCCGCCTCGGCGCCGGGCGTCGGTCGTATTGAATTGCACGAGACGATGGCTGGCGAAGACGGCGTGATGTCCATGCGGGAGCGCCCCGAAGGATTTGCGATAGCGGCAGGCGAGACCCTTACCCTTGAGCCAGGCGGTAAGCACCTGATGTTGTTCGATCCAACAGGCACCGACGACCTCGAGCTTTCTCTGGACTTTGGCGACGCAACGGTCGTTGTGACCGCAGCCTACGACGCCGAAGCCTCCGCGGCGATGGGCGACATGGATCACTCCGACATGGACATGGACATGGACGACGATGCCATGGAGGACATGGACGAGATGTCTGATGACTCGATGGAAGACACTGAGAGCTAGCAGAATGCCGGCGTTGCGGCCCGGCGATCGGCAATCCTGCGGGTTGCAACGCCCGCTCGCAAGCCCGCAGGAATCGCTCTCCTTGGCCTGGAACTGCGTTTTTAGCAGTAACAACGCTTTGCTCGGCTTGCGAGCGGTGATGGATGCTTGTTGTAATGTGCGCCATGCGGTTTCCAGAAGCCTGCTAGCGCCAGCTTCGGCGGCGGCATACGGGCGCGAGTAGATTGGGCTGGCTCAGGTCAACCTGCGCGCCAGCTTGAGGGGCATTTACCATGAAGGTACTTATTGGAGTAGACGAATCGCGAGAATCACGGGATGCGGTGAAAACGTCCTTCGAACTTTTCGGGCCGAACGCCGAGTACACGATCGCCAATATCGCCGGCCGTTTCGGCACCGGCGTGTTGTTCAACGTCGGTTATGCACCAACGGGACAGCTGTCGGCGAAGTACCTCACCGAGCAGTTCGAGGCTGCCGAAGAGACGGCGCGAGGCGCGGCCGAACTGGTGCCCGGTGGAGACGTCGAAATCGACGCCGAGCTGGGAGACGCTGGTGTCGAACTCTGCAGACTGGCCGAAGAACAGACGAGCGACGTCGTCGTAATCGGGTCACAAGACAAGAGTGTCTGGCAACGACTGCTCGATCCCTCGGTGGGTCGCTACCTGATCGACCACGCCCCCTGCCCGGTGCTGGTCGTGCGCTAACACCGAGATTTGCCTTAACACGGACTGATTGGATCTCTCCGGCCCCGCCGTGGGCGAACACGTCCAAACTGCCAGCTGGCAATGTTGCGGCCGCTACGGCATCGTGCAGTGCCGACGACGGGTCGGCGACTTCTGCTCGGTAGAGAATAGTGGCGTCGCGGCCGGTGGGTAGTTCGCGGGTATCGTGCCTCGTGCCATGCACAGGGCAGCGAAATTCTGTGCCAACCGCTGCCTGTTCTCCGAAGGGGGGAGAAATGAGCTGCGGGTCCTATTTCTTGTGGTCTGCTAACCACTCAGAATGGCGTGGCTCCGTAGCTGGACTGGCTACTGTGGGGCTATGGGTTTCCTCGACAAAGTTGGGTCTTTCGTCAAGCGTGAAGTCAAAGACCTTGGCGAAGTGGCGAAGAGCGCCAAGGACAAGTTCGATCAAGGCCTCGCGAAGCGCGAGCAAGAGCTCAAGATGACGCCAAGTGAGAAGATCGCGTCCCTCCAGCAGCAGGCCGCCACCACCGACGCCACGCTCGATGCAATTGCAGACAGGGCCACCGATCGCAACGAAGTCGCCGATGCGGTTGATGAAGTAGGCGACATCGACAGCGATGACGATCTGCCATCGGTGACCCACATCGTGTTGCCCGACGGACGAGTCGGGTCCGATGGCGAGGTCGCCGAGCATGTGGTCGATGAACAAGTCAACGTCCACGAGGTGCCTCCCGTCGAAGCGCCCTTCGCCGACGGTCTGAACAAGTTTCCGCCACCAGAAGGCGCAGCTGTCGACGCCCTTCCCGCGCCGCCTGACGCGGTATCGACCGGTGCTGACGCCGAACAGGTCGAGGCGAGGCAGGACGCTGCGGCGCCCGACGCTCTACTCGAAGACATGCAGGCCAAACTTGCCGCCGCAACGCCGCCGTCGGTGGACGAAGGCGACCCTGCAGTGCCAACGTACAAACCCGACGAAACCAACCATGCCGAATTCGATGACACCGACGAAGCTGCCGCTCCCGTTGCGACCACCGTGGCTGACACGGCCGAGCAGCTTCTGCCGCCGCCACCAGATGTCTCCGATGTTGTCGACGAAGTCTTGCCGCCTCCGGCAACTGGAGCGGCTCCCGATTTCGATCCAGATCAGCCAGTCGACTCGAACGCCGAGGCTGCGAATCTCGCCCCATCGCCCGAGGCACCCAGCCCCGACTACGGCAAGACGCCTGCACAACTCAAGTACGAGCGGGCTCGAGCTGCCGCCAATGACCTGCTCGATGAGCTGCGAGGCGAACTCAAGGCTGGCGGTGAGATCTAGCTGCGTTGGTCTCCGGGGTGGCTTCGAGTGGAAGTCCGCGAAGCCAGTACGCCACCAAGCTGAACGCCACGCCCACATTGAGCGTGCTCTTCGTCCCGTGCATATCGACATGAACATGACGATCTGCAGTCGCCAGGATCTCAGGGTCTACTCCAGCCCGTTCGTTCCCGACCACGAACGCGACCCGTGGTGGACGGGCAGCGATCGTCTGCATCCGGGTCGAGGTCGAGGTGTAGTCAACTGCCCAGATCTCGTAGCCCTTGTCCCGCAAGTGTTGCAACGCAGGAAGCAGATCGAGCCACGACGAACAGGGAACCGCTTGTTGCGCCCCAAGCGCAGTCTTGATCACTTTGGGATTGTCGGCAGGCGCCGTGAGCCCGCCCAGATACAGGTGATCTAGTGCCGCGCCGTCGGCTGAACGCATCATGGTGCCCACGTTGAGCGCGCTTCGGACGTTGTCGAGAACCGCCACGATCTCACCGGTGGCTTCAACTCGTTGCGCCGACAGGTCAGGTGGCGGTGAGAAGGTAGCGACCTGGCTGACCGGCGATTCGCACAGTGGGCAGGCGTTGCGCCTCGGGTCATCGGCAGGAGAGGGGTAGCGCATTCCGCATGCATCGCCGGAGCACTTCAGCACCACATGCCCGCCTTGGTCGGTCACGAGAGCCAGCCAGCATCATCGAGCGCATTGATCAGGTCGAAGCTGGCATGTCGGGTGTAGATCGACGTGGTGCGTGGATCCCGATGTCCCATGAGTTGTTGCAACGTGGCCGGCGGCACCCCCCGCATTGCGAGCTGCAATCCGAAGTGATGTCGCAGCCCGTGCACGAGCGCATCGTCGGGCAGATGGGCGGCAGCAGCGTGCGCCAGTCGCTTCACCAGATGATAAAGCGAGTCGGTGCTGAAGTCTCGGCCATCGTTGCGCACGAACAGCGACTCGCGGCCGGTTGTCGCCATACCTCGCTCCGCCCGCTCGCCGAGGTACTTGTCGAGCCGCTCGATGGTGTGGCGAGCCAGCGGCACTTCGCGCGCTCGGCCCGACTTGGTGCCGCGTTGAATATGCAGTACGGGCCGATCAGCGCCACCGATATCGCCCACCCGCAGCGCAACGCACTCACCATTGCGGGTGCCGGTGGCCGACAGCAGATCGATGACAGCCTGATCGCGAGCTGGCCACGCCGAGCGTGCCTTTGTCGGCGGATCGGCAGCCGCTGCGATCATTGCTTCGACATCATCTGGGGTGAAGGCTCGCACCGCTTGTTCGGTTCGCCCCCTGACCTGGAGCACCTCATCGTCGAATGGGTTCGTGTCGATCAGCCCTTGCGTCGCGAGCCACCGGCACAGTCCTCGAACCGACGACAGCTGACGCTGCAACGTCGATGGGCTATAGCTGCGTTTCAGCAGGTCGAGTGCTCGCAGCAGGCTGTCCGATGAGAGATCCCTAACGGTCAGTCCATCGAGATCGTTCTCGAGGCTAAGCAGTTCGTCCTCGTCAACGTCTTCGCCTCGCGACGTTTTGATGGCGCGACCCCAGCGCGCAAGGTCGGTTCGTCGAGCTTTGTCGCTGTTGCCGCTGGTCGACGCAGCCGTGACCGACTTGGCATGACACCAGTCGAGTGCGACTTCGGCGAGTGGGGGAGCGACCATGCAGCTAACGGTAGACGCGCCAGTACCGTTGCCCGCGTGATCGATCTGCGTTCTGACACTGTTTCCACCCCATCTGACGCGATGCGAGCTGCAATGGCGGCGGCGCCGGTTGGCGACGATGTCTTCGGCGATGACCCGACGGTCAATGATCTCCAGGACTTCACGGCGGACCTACTGGGCAAGGAGGCCGGACTCTTCGTCACCAGCGGGACACAAAGCAATCTGTGCGCCCTGATGGCCCACTGCGGTCGCGGCGACGAATACATCGTGGGCGACAACGCACACGCCTACCGCTACGAGGCGGGTGGAGCGGCAGTGCTTGGCAGTATTCAGCCACAGACTGTGCCAATGCTGGCCGACGGTTCGCCCGATCTCAACCAAGTGCGAAAGGTGGTGAAGCCCGATGATCCCCACTATGCACGAACCAAGCTGCTGTGTCTCGAAAACACCCACGACGGCAAGGCGCAGACCTTGGCCCGTATGCACGAAGCGTCGAATGTCGGGCGCGCACTGGGGCTGGCGATGCACCTCGACGGCGCTCGTCTCTGGAATGCAGCGGCGGCGGCACAAGCACCCGTTGCCAAATTCGCGGAGCCGTTCGACTCGGTTTCGGTATGTCTGTCGAAGGGCCTCGGCGCCCCGATGGGTTCTGTCTTGGTGGGGTCCGCAGACCTGATCCGTGAAGCGCGTAAGTGGCGCAAAATGCTTGGTGGGTCGCTTCGCCAAGTCGGCCTGGTAGCCGCAGCCGGCCGATACGCGTTGGAGAACAACTGGGCCCGGCTTGTCGACGATCACACCAATGCGGCGGCGCTCGCCGAGGGACTCCTACAGATCGATGGCGTGCGGGTCCATGCCCAGAATACCAACATGGTGTTCGCCAAGTTCCCCGTCGCCGACGACGAAGCCTTTCTCTCAGCGATGGCCGGTCATGGTGTCAAGATGGTCATGTCAGGCGGTTCGTCGCGGCTGGTCACGCACCTCGACATCGACCGTGGTGACATCGATGCTGCGTTGGAGGCAATCGCAGCGTCGCTGTAGGCAACGCAAGAACCGACCGGGACACTAGGGTTCCAGCGTGATTCTCGAAGAACTCGAAGGTGTCCTCAGGTCTCGGCGCACCGCTGACCCGGCGCAGTCCTACACCGCCCAACTCCTCGCCGATCCGGAACTTGCGCAGCGCAAGATCATGGAAGAGGCCTTCGAGGTGTGCCTCGAACTCGGCCGCACCGAAACTGCGCCCGACCTCATTGCCGAAGAGGCCGCAGACCTCATGTACCACGTGCTCGTGGGACTCGTCGGGGTCGATGTTTCGCTCAGCGATGTGTTCGCTGTTCTCGAAGGGCGCCGGTCATGACCCGCATCGCTGTTCCCTCCAAGGGCCGGCTGCGTGAGTCAGTCCTCGACGTTCTCCGCCGCGCTGGCTACAAGACGTCCGCGTTCCGCGGCGCCAACGCTTCCGCCGTTATCGAAGACATCGAGTTCATCGAGATGCGACCCCGCGACGCCGCCGCATGGCTCGGCGCCGGCCGGCTGGACGCCGCCTTCATCTCAACCGACACTGCCCTTGAAAACGCAATCGAGGACTACCCAACCGTCGAGTTGGGCTTCTCACGCTCTGACATGATCGTGGCCTGCCGCGACGACGCTCCCTACAAGTCGGCGCGTGATCTCGAAGGCAAGATGGTGGCGACCCACCTGCCGAACTGGACGACACGGTGGTTCGACAGCCTGGGAGTGTCAGTCGACGTCGTTGCAATGGGCGGCTCGCTCGAGGGCATCTGCGCCCAAGGCATGTCCGACGCCATCGTGGACTTGCGCGAAACCGGTGGGAGCCTTATTCGCAACTCGCTGCATGCGATCGAAGAGATCGTTCCCTGCCAGGCCGTGTTCACGATGGCGGAGTCGAGCGATCCAGTGGTCTCCGCTGCGCTGTCGGGCATGGTCTTGCGGATCGAAGCCGCGCACAACGCGACCAAACGTCAATATCTCGTCATGCACATGGCGCCCGAAAAGGTCGCCGAACTCGGAACTGTGTTTCCCGGGCTCGCTGCACCCACCTTGCTGCCGCTCGCTGGCCGCAACGATCTGGTGGCCGTCCACATCGTGGTCAAGAAGGAAAAGCTCTGGGCGAAGCTCGCAGATCTTCGGGCACTCGGTGCGTCGGGGATCGTGGCCTTGCCTACCGACGCCATCTTGGAATAGGCATCAGGTCGGTCGAGCGCACCGCGCCCGACGCGAGTGGCTCCCTCAGACCAAGGTTGCCTAGACCGAGCTGATTGCGGCAAGCACGTTCATGCGTGCCGCCCGCCGGGCCGGGAACACCGCTGCCATCATGCCGAGTACTCCTCCTAGCACCAGGAACAGGATCGCCCAGGTCCAAGGGATGGCGATCTCGCTGATGAAGCTGTCAGGGATGGCCGTGACGGCCGCATAACCGATGACCATGCCGAGTAGTACGCCCAGCACGGCCCCGAAGAGGCCGACAATGATGGCTTCCCACCGGACCATTGCCCGAAGCTGCTTTCGGCTGGTTCCGACAGCCCGCAGCAAACCGATCTCGCGGGTGCGTTCCAAGATCGACAACGCCATGGTGTTCACGATGCCGATGAAGGCAACAATGATGCACAACCCGAGAAGGCCGAAGATCAAAAACTGGATCTGGTTGAGTTGACCCTCCTGGGTCTCTTTGAACTCGGCGTTGTTCTCGACCGTCAGTTGGGGGAAGTTGCCAACGGCGGCTTCGGCCGCTGCTTGCCCCTCTTCGAGGGTCACGCTGTCGACAAAGGTCGCACCGAGGAACTGCACATCGTTGAACTGAACGTGATCCTGGGTCAACGCCCGATCGAACACCCACTTGGTGTTGTCGAAGAAGGTGTTGTCGTCGAAGACGCCACGGATCGTAAAGGTGTCGGCGTAGCCGTCCCAGAAAACGACGTCGATCTGGTCGCCGACCTCAAAGCCGAATTCTTCAGCATGGTCTCGGAAAACCAGCACGCCGTCGTCTCCGACGTCGAACGTGCCCTCGCTGAGTTGAATGTCGAGTACTCGGTCGGCCGACGCCACGTCGAAGCCGCTCACGCCGGTGGTCTCGCCATCGAGAGTCACTCGGAAGTTGGCGCTGGCGGCCACATCGCTCACTGCTGGATCAGCGAGCAGCTGATCCGCGGCGACACCGGCAAAGTCGCCACCCTGGTTTGCTTCGTAGACAAAGACGTCTGCAGCGACTGTTTCGTCGAGGATCTTGTCAAATGTGGCCCGGATCGATTGCGTCAGCACGAGCACGCCGGTGATCAGCGCCAAGCCGATCATCAACGCAGTAGCTGTGGCCGCGGTTCGCTGCGGGTTGCGGCTGGCGTTGTCGCGCCCGAGACGGCCGGTCAATCCGAATGTTGATTCGACTGGTGCGCCGATGAGCCTGGTTGCCGCCGAGGCGAACAACACGCTCAGCATTGCCACCCCAACGAACAGCAGCGCTGCGCCGAAGCCGAGCGCCGCCAACCGGGGAGTGGTGCCGATATCGGCGAACAGCCCTTGCAACGTGAGCAGTATGCCGATGGCGAGCACGATGCCGCCAAAGATGATGCGGCGTTTGCGAGACGACTCTTTTGCGAGCGCCCCGTCGCGTAACGCTGCCAATGCTGGTATGCGCTGGGCGACGAACGCAGGCAGTATCGCCGATCCGAGGGTTACGCCGATGCCGAGAATGAACACCACGATGATGGTGCGCGCCTTGAAGATCAGTGGCCCATCGGGGAACTCGCCACCCCCTTGGGAGAACAGCCACTTGAGCGCCGTTGCAATACCCATTCCACCAAAGAGGCCGATGATCGATGCGACAATGCCGATGATCAACGCCTCGATCATGACCATCGAGGTGAGCTGGCGGCCGGTAGCGCCGATTGATCGCAGGAGTCCGAACTGGCGGATGCGTTGGCCGATCAAGATGGCGAAGGTGTTGTAGATGATGAAGATCGACACGAAAAGCACCACGATGGCGAATCCGAGCAGGATGTAGCCCAAGATGTCGATGAACTCGGCGAACTCGGCGTTCTGTTCGTCGACGAGGACTTGGCCGAGCACGGTCTCAAGGCCCGGTTCCGACGCAAGTGCGGCGTTGACTGATTCGAAGAGCTGCTCCGACGACACACCCGCGGCAGCGTTGAGAGCGATTCCGTCGATCTGGCCCTGCTCATCGAGCAGATCTTGCATCGTGGTCAGGTCAAACAGGTTGAAGTAGGGAGCGGTCCCGGTCACGTCGCCGAACTGGACCGTGCCGACAATCTCGAATTCGCGCAGTTCTGCGCTGCCTTGTGCGCCAACCCGAATCGTGTCACCGAGTTGTAGGTCGTTGTTGGCAGCTTGGGTGGTGTCGATGGCGATCTCGCCACTCGCAGGGGGCCGGCCGTCGATCAGCGTCCATACCGACACGGGCGACGGGCCGTTCCACGAGCTGGTGAGCACCGGTGGCCCTTGCGGGCGAATTTCTTCGCCTTCGTCGTCGATCGTGTAGATCCGCTCGAACGCAGACAGGAATGGTTCAGCGTATTCGACGTCGGGCAGGTCGCTGACGAGCGCGAACGACTCTTCGGAGAATCGAGGGTTGTCCTCGCCGCTCGAAAGTTCGGTGTCGACGCCGCGCACACCAACGTCGGTGCCCTCGTAGATCTGTGCCGAGATGTCAGAAAAGACTGCTCGCAGACTGTCGGCGAGCAGGAACGATCCGCTGACGAAGGACACGCCGAGCACGATCGACAGCAGCATCAGGATCAAACGACCCTTGGTGGCCGCAATGTTGCGGCGTACGAGTTTCCAGATCATGGCGTACTCACGCTCCGAGTGAGCGCATGTAGTTGTAGATGTCGTCGGCGTCGGGGTCGACCATCTCCGACGTGATCTCGCCATCGGTCAAGAAGATTGCTCGGTCGGTGTAGCTTGCGCCGAGTGGATCGTGGGTCACCATCACGATTGTCTGGTCAAGCTCGCGAACCGCGGTTCGCAGAAAGTCCAGGATCTCGTGGCCAGTCTGGCTGTCCAGGTTGCCGGTTGGTTCGTCGGCAAAGATGATGTCGGGCTGACCGACCAGGGCGCGGGCTACCGCTACTCGTTGTTGTTGCCCACCGGAGAGTTCGTTGGGCCGATGGTCGAGGCGATCAGCAAGCCCCACCGCGCTGACCACCTGGTCGAACCAGGCCGTATCTGGCTTCTGACCAGCCAGCTGAAGCGGTAACACCATGTTCTCTTCGGCCGAGAGTGTGGGAACCAGGTTGTATGCCTGGAAGACAAAGCCGATGCGGTCTCGGCGCAACAGCGTGAGCTGTTTCTCGTTGAGTGATCCAAGCTCGACATCCCCGATGGTCACCGTGCCGCTGGTTGCCTGGTCGAGGCCCGCCATGACGTGCATCAGCGTGGACTTACCAGATCCAGATGGCCCCATGACGGCAGAGAACTGTCCTCGGCGGAACTCCGCATTGAGTCCGTTGAGTGCTCGTACCTCGGTATCGCCGGAGCCGTAGATTTTCATGACGTTGCGGGCGGATGCAATTACCGCACCGACTTTGGTGTCCTGGCTCATGGGCTCTCTCTCTTCTTCTCCGCATAGAACGCTGCGCTAAGTACCGTACGCAACGCGGCCCATCACGGCTTGACAATTGCGTGGCTTCTTTGACACAGCGTCGGTCAATGCCCACCATCGCAGCCTTGGGCGACCGCGACAATCAGGGATAATCCTGACCCTCAGCAATTGTTACGTCCCCAGGGGACGTAACAATTGAGTGGTCACCGTGGGGCTCAGTTTTCGAGGGAGAGGACTCGCTCGGCCATGTCTTCGAGTTCGGCGTGCCAGTCGTCGGGCTCTTCCATTGGCACGATCACAAACTTGGATGCGCCGACCTCGGTGAAGGCTTCGAGCCGCTCTCGAATGTTCTCTCGGGTCGCGATCACGTCGCGGACGTCGCGGTCAGGGTGACGGCGTTTGGCGAACTCAACCAGTCGATCCGGAATCTCGCCGTCGGTGTAGCCGACCAGCACGCCGAAATGTTCGGCATCGATCTCGCGACCGGCGTCGGCGGCATGGCCGTTCACGACGGCGATGCCATCGCGAACATCGTCGGGGGTGCAGAAGCTGGGCAGCCAACCGTCGCTGTAGCGGCCAACTCGACGCAGCTCCAGGGGCGCGGCGCCACCCATCCAGACCTCGAGTGGTTCTTGCACCGGTTTAGGGTTCACCCGAGCGTCGTCGAGTTGGAATCGCTCGCCGTGATGAGTAACGGAGTCCTCGCTCCAGAGTCGATGTAGCAACGGCATGGCTTCGTTGAACCACGCCGCTCGCTCTTTGCGTTCGACGCCAAAGGCTTGGTGCTCGGCCGCATTGGCAACACCAAGTCCGAAGGCGGGGAGTAGTCGCCCGTTTGAGAGTCGATCGAGGCTAGCCATGGTCTTGGCCAACAGCACGGGGTTGCGGCCCGGAAGCACCATGACGCTGGCTCCGACCTTGAGTCGTTCGGTACGAGCGATCGCGAACGTCATGCCGACAACCGGATCAAGTGCCGGACCGTTGACGCGCTCAGACAGCCACAGCGAGTCGTAGCGAAGCCGCTCGAGATTGTCGACGAGTTCACCGAACCGCTTGGGGTCTGTGGTGGTGCTGGCGGTGCCGAGGCCATAGCCGATACGTATCTTCACTTGCGCGACGCTAGCTGCCGGGCGAACTTGCATACCAAGTTGTCGTCGGTGGCCCGCTAATGTTTGGCCCATTCAATAATGGGGAGCCTAGATGAGCCACGACAGTTATGAAGACTTGACCGAGTGCGGACTGACACCCGACCTCGAAGCACAACTTCTGCAGGCCCAAAAAGAGTGCACCTTTATGTGGACCAACAAGAAGGGCGAGGCGTTCGGCGTGATCATGTCGTATCTGCCCAAGGACGGCAAGCTCTGGCTGACGTGCGCGCGAGCCCGCGCCCGTATTCCCGCACTCAAGCGGTTCAACCGGGCGTCGGTGTGTATCAACAGCACTGGTTCGTCGATGGGCGGCGGCAAGACCGTCACCTACAAGGGCGACTGCATCATCCACGACGAAGGCCGCGAGGTGAAGGATTGGTTTTATCCCGAATTCTCTCGCTGGCTCCGGCCGGTCGAGGAACAAGCTGTCATCTTTCAGAAGTTTCTCGACTCACCGGATCGAGTGGTGATCGAGTTCACTCCCGACTATGCGCTGAGCTTCAACAGCGAACTGATGTGGGCGCGCTCACCCGATGCTCAATAAAGGCTCATCCGAATGACGGCGGCGTCTCGGCTGCACCTTTGCGGTCCCGAGATGATTGACTACCTGCATGAACGGGATTGACTTCGGCGCCGACCAACTCCGCACGATTTTGCATCTGCTCGGCGTGTCTGTCTGGCTCGGAGGCCAGATCTTGATGCTTGGCCTGTTGCCGGTGCTGCGCAAGATCGGCGGCGACGCACCGAAGCAAGCAGCGATTGGCTTTGGCCGAGTTGCCTGGCCAGCGTTCGCGATGACCATCGTGACCGGCATATGGAACATATTGGCCGTCGATCTGAGCGACGTGACCACCGGCTACAACGCAGTGTTCGGTATCAAGATGCTCTTGGTCGTCGCAACCGGTGTCGCCGCTGCGGTGCACCAAAGCACCGACAAGCCCGCAATCAAGGGCATGACCGGCGCCCTTGGCTTCGGTGCAGCGCTCGGCGCATTCATTCTCGGCGTCACCATGGGCCACTAAGCGACCGAGGATCCATCCCATGCACGCTGGCCGCAACGACGCCGAACGTCGAGCAAGAACGCGCATTCCTGTCCGAGTCGCCACTTCAGCAAGTGACGACAACGCTGGCTTCGAGATCACCGATGACTTCGAACGCTTCAGCCAAGTGGACGATGTGTTCAGCCGCTCTCGAACTACAACCGAGCTACGCAACGAGGCTGCGGACCGGTTCTACAGCACCTACCGCCGTCCGCTCGCCAACTGGCGCGCCGCCAAAGGGTTCCGCCAACTCGACTACGCCTTTCGCAACGCCGCCTGGCATGTGACCGACCTCTTCGCCGAAATGTATGAAGTTGACGATCGTCGAGACGGCTTCCTCGATCCGCTCTCCATGTTGCGCGACGGTGCCGATGAACAAGTCGACTGCGGTGCGCCGATAGAAGCAGCCGCGCTGCTGAAACACGCGGCGTCGACATCGGGTGCCGATCTGGTGGGGATCACTTCCTATGACGATCGTTGGACCTATACCGAGCGATTTTCGGCCGCAACAGGAAACGCCAAACCGAATCCGTTACCACCCGAAGTCGACAAAGTCGTCGTCATCGGCCAAGCAATGGACGAGCGATTGATCGACACGGCGCCCTCGGCGCTTAGCGGCGCAGCGACCGGTTTGGGCTACTCCCAAGACGCCGTCGTGCTGCTGACCGTCGCCCAGTTCATCCGCAACCTGGGCTACACCGCGATCCCATCGATGAACGACACCGCACTAGCGATTCCCTATGCCATCAAGGCTGGCCTGGGCGAATACGGGAAACACGGCCTCGTGATCACACCTGAGTTCGGCACCAGTGTGAGGTTCGGCAAGATCTTCACCAACATGCCGCTGGGCGAAGATGCGCCGATTCGCTTCGGCGTCGCTGAAATGTGCAACATCTGCAATGCCTGTTCCAAAGCGTGTCCGAGCAGAGCAATACCCGACACCAAACCGTCGCCCCATCGGCACAACAAGTCCAACATCATGGGCATCCGCAAGTGGAGCATCGACGGCGAGAAGTGCTTCTCGTACTGGGCCAAGATCAACACTGACTGTTCCGTGTGCGTTCGCGTGTGCCCTTACACGCGCGACTACAGTCAGCGCCGCAATCGAGCGTGGCTGCGGCTCGCCGACTCGCCGCTGCGGAGACTTGCGCTTCATCTCGACAAGCGTTATGGCGGCGGCAAACGCGTCATGGCCGATCAATGGTGGCCGCTGTGAGCAAGGTCGCCGACGGGCCGAGCGGAACAGTACAGGCGATCTATGTGTCGCCAGCGCGCAAGATTTTAATGAAGTCTGTTCCCGAAGTAGTGGCCGAAGAGGGAAAGGGTCTCATTGGCGATCGTTACCACGGCACCCGACACCGACACGTCAGCGTTCAGTCAGCCGAGGACCTTGCCGAGGCCGCTCAGGTCTTCGATGCACCCATCGCACACGATCTGACTCGGCGCAACATCACCGTTACCGGGCTCGAGATTCCAACCAAAGCAGGCGAGCGCATCACGATCGACGGCGTGTGGCTCGAAGTCGTGCGCATCGCCGCTCCCTGCAAGTTGCTCGACGACGACATCGGCGTCGGCGCCAAGACCGCACTGCGCCGCCGAGCAGGCACGATCTTCCGGCTTCTGTCCAGCGGCACGATTAAGATCGGAGCGCCGGTGCGGCACGCAGAGCAAGCGACGGACATAGAGAACCCGTAGCGATGGACAGGTGGCCGGTGCTCATTCGCACAATGGCCCAACGCATATCTTCGGCGAGGGTGGCGCACGCGTCGGCCGCTGACTGGAAACGCGTAAAGCGTTCTCGTGGGTCGCACGCTCTCGTGGATAAACCCCCGGGTCGCCTGCCAACACAGCAGATTGTCTACGATGGGTGAGTGACCGATACCGCTGACACGAAGACTCCTTTCCACTTGCGGGGCAACTACGCGCCGGTCATGGAAGAAGTGACCGCCTTTGACCTGGAGGTCACGGGCACCTTGCCACCCGAACTCAGTGGGCGCTATCTGCGCAACGGGGCGAATCCGCAGAGTGGCACGTCGCCGCACTGGTTTGCTGGCGACGGCATGATCCACGGCATCGAGCTGCGCGACGGCAAGGCGCAGTGGTACCGCAACCGCTGGGTACAGACTCGATCGCTCAACGAACCCAAGGCCCGCATGATCGGCGACGACGGCACCGTCGACCGCACCATTGGCGTGAGCAACACCCACATCGTTGGCCATGCCGGCAAGATCCTGGCGCTGGTCGAGTCGAGCTTCCCGTGTGAGCTAACACCGGACCTGGAGACCGTTGGCCCCTACGACTACAACGGCAAGCTCGAAAGCGCAATGACGGCCCATCCCAAACTGTGCCCAATCACCGGCGAACTGCACTTCTTTGGTTACGGGTTCTTTGAGCCGTACCTGACCTACAACCGGGTATCGGCAACTGGCGATCTCGTGCAGTCTGAGCCCATCGACGTCAACGGCCCAACCATGATCCACGACTTCTCGATCACCGAGAACCACGTGATCTTCATGGACCTGCCCGTGGTGTTTGACCTCGACAAAGCAATGACTGGCTCGATGCCTTACGCGTGGGACGACGACTACCCATCACGAGTTGGCATCATGCCCCGCAGTACCGCCGACTCGTCGTTCGGCAACGCCGCGGTGCAATGGTTCGATGTCGACCCGTGCTACGTGTTTCACCCGATGAACTCATTCGAGGACGCAGACGGCCGTGTCGTCATGGACACAGCTCGCTACCCGGAGCTCTGGCGACAGAACACAGACTTCAAAGATCATGCTGCGCTCCATCGGTGGCAGTTCGACCTGGCAGCGGGCACCGTTGCCGAAACGGCCCTCGACGATCGATCAATCGAGTTCCCCCGAGTAGCAGAGTCGCTCGTCGGGCTCAAGAACCGCTTTGGTTATGCGGTCGCCACGCTCGAAGAAGCGAACTCTCTCGTCAAATACGACCTGACGACAGGCAGCTCTACTTCGCACGAATTCGGAGACTCGCAGATCCCGGGCGAAGCCGTCTTTGTTCCCCGCGACGGCGCCGAGGACGACGGATGGTTGCTGACCTACGTCTACGACAAGCCAACCAATTCCAGTAGCTTCGTCGTGCTCGATGCCGCCGACATTGCTGGGCCGCCGATAGCCACCGTGCAACTTCCTCAACGAGTACCGTTTGGGTTCCATGGCAGCTGGATCGCCGACTGACTCTTTCCAGACCGGCACCGTCCACTTGTTCGCGTCGGTATTGACTTGTCGTCCTGTCTCTTAGGATCGTCTGGTGGACGAGAGCAAGAGTGTGCTGAACAGCCAGCAGCGTAAGAAGGCCGCCCGCAAGCTGCGCAAGCAGAGCGAACGCCAAGCGCACCGCAACCTCGATGCCCGCACCGAGGAAGCCATCGATGCCGCACTGGCACTCGCTCCCACGGTCGCGGACGGCCCGCGGCTGCGCACCGGTCACGCCCTCGACCTGGAAATTGCCTCGATCTCTGAAGCCGAGTTCATCCGCAAACGAGTCAATGACGCGCTCAACGTTGGCGAATGGCTCGCCGATGTTCGGGTCTGGATTTGGAAACACGACGAGCATGTCGACGAGGCGCTCACCGGCCCAGGTGCGGTGTCTGGCTTCGAGCTACGGCTCGGCCACGCAATCTCTGAGTAACCCTGGCAACAAATCAGGCGTTGAACTCAGGGCGCGGCGAGCGGGGCGCTCCCCGGCGGTAGTACACGTTCATGGCAGTCCAGGGTCCATCGCGATGGTGGTCTTCGCGAAACCCGAGATCGAGCACCTCGATATCGTCGCCGATTCGGTCGAGAAGATCTGCGACTGCCCGCAGCAGTCGAGGCACATCAGCCTGTCCTGGCCCAGCAGGATTCGAGAGCCGAACATGACGACACTGCCACGGTTCAGAAGCGGTTGGTCCGGGCGAGGGCAGCGGGGGAGAACTCATAGAGGAACCCTTGCACAACTGCGAGCTCACCCGACGACATGGTGATCTCGTACCGGCCATACCGAGATCCGGCGTGCGTGCATACCATTGCTGTGTCGAACATGGTGGAGTCGATCAATCGCCGCCGCTGCCGAACAGGACGCACTATGGAAATCAAGCCCATCGAACTGGCCGACGGACTGCACTTTGCCGCCGACGTGCAGGGCGGCACGATCATCACGATCCGCAAGGACGGGCGGCCGCAATCATCCGACGTCCATCACGCCGTCGCTGGCGACACCATCACATTCTCGGTGCTCCCCACCCGGGCGAAGGTCTACAACATCGAGCGCGACGATCGGGTCGTCTATCACGTGTCACACGAAGGTAGCTACCTCAGCTTCGATGGCACGGCCACAGTGAGCCCGATTGCCGACGAAACCCACGGTCCCGCTATGGACACCCTGATCGAGTCGTACCGCGCCGCAGCCAAGAAGGAACATCCCGACTGGGACGAATTTCGCCACGCAATGATTCGCGAGAAGCGACGCGTGATCACCGTCACCCCGACCAGCGTCGTTGGTTTGATTCGCCCCGTCTGGAGCTGATCACCACCTGTGACTCACGCCGGCATGGTTTCTGGTTGCGGGGTTTCTCACACTGGGGTTTCTGGTCGCGTGGTTTCTCGTACTCAGCTCGTCGAGCCTGCCAGAGTCGTTGCAAACTAGAGGTCCATGGAGTACCACGTCGAGGCCATATCCGCCGACCCGCCGCCGCTACCCAAGCGGGCGGTTCTTCGCCAACGGTGGTGCGAGCTTGCGTATTTTCATTGGCGATACGATCCGGCCGAGGTGCAGCGGCTGCTCCCTCGCAACGTCACGGTCGACACCTTCGACGGATCAGCTTGGGTGGGACTGATCCCTTTCGAAATGCGCAATGTGCAGGTGGGACCGACACCGCCGTTGCCCTGGCTGAGCAGCTTCATCGAAATCAATGTGAGGACCTACGTGGTAGATGCTCAGGGTCGCCGTGCGGTGTGGTTTTTCTCGCTCGACGTACCGCGATCGGTCATCGTTGGGGTGGCCCGGACCGCGTTCGCGCTGCCGTACTGCTGGGCCAGCGCCAGCCACAGCCAACGCGACAGCCGGCATCGCTACCACATGAAACGCCGCTGGCCTCGGGCAGTGCCCGCCGCAGCAGATATTGCCTTTAACGTGGGCCAAGAGATCGAGGCACCCGACGTCGACGAACTGTCGCACTTTCTGAGCGCTCGATGGGCGCTACTCACCAGTCGCGGCAAGCAGCTGTTGTATGGCGCCGTGCACCACGAGCGGTGGCCGCTGCATCAGGTCAGCGAGGTAAGGATTGACCAGAGTGTACTTCAGGCCGCGGGCCTGTCAGATCCGGGGCAGCCTTCGCATGCGCTCTATTCGCCCGGCGTTTCGGTCGAGGTCAGCTGGTTCGACAAGATCGCGTGAGTCGGCAGTCAGCAGGCCTTTGGCCCACGAGTCCCATCCTTTTGATGCCGGTCTTGGCAGTCCGTTCAAACCGATGACACAAAACCCTCATGATGAAGCACGTCGACGACCCGGCTCACCGAACAGTCGTCGGGTAGTTGGGTCGGCTCTTGCGCGAGAGCCGCAGATCGACAGTCCGCCGCCTGCGACCAAGATGAGGCCAGCGTTTTATGGTCGGTGGTTTGAGATACGCCAGTGCCGGGCATCCCTTTGACACAACGACGACCGGAGAAACCGTGAGCAACCTCACCGTATGTAAGCAACTTGACGACTTCGAAGAAACGCTCCCACCACTTGCTGCGAGCATGCTGCGAGCGAACCGAGCACTTTACGCCCGCACGGCACGCGACGTGGAGCGGCTGGGCTCGATGGCTTCCCAGTCATTTTCGGCCTTCGCGTCTGCTGCGACTACCGGCTTTCGCACCATCACTGGAACAGCCAGGCGGGCCGCAGACCAAACCGCGTCTGCTGCAACTTCCGGCGCCCGCCGCACGGTCGGGCAGGTAAAGGCTCAGACCCGCATCGCTGCAGATGCTGCCTCCGAAGAGCTTGAGGACCTTGCCGATCAGATTGACCCGGCAGCCGAGCCCGTGGCTGTTGCCGGATCGCTCGAGACCCAGACCAAGAGCGTATTGTACGATCGTGCGCAGAAGCTGGACATTGCGGGTCGCTCGTCGATGACCAAAGCCGAACTGGTAGCCGCTCTCCAGTCAGCGTAAACCTTCTCCCCGGCCGCGCAGGCCGTGCGATCGCTCGTCCAGCTAGCGCGGCGGCACGAGCAGTCCTTGCCTGGTCGCAACTGCGATCGCCTCGCCTTGGCGTTCGACGCCAAGCTTGCGATACATCGATTTGATGCGCGCCCGCACGGCGTGTAGTGATAGGAATAGCTCCTCGGATACCTCGGTGGGAGACCGCCCCTGATTGAGCAGCTCGAGTACCGCCATCTCACCCTCGCTTAGCACGGAATGTTCGCGTGCGTCTGCTGGCCTGGCCCCTCTGACCAACTTCGACATCAGCGCAGCGATCCGCCGGATGCTCTCGTCTTTCGACGTTGAGTACACACGCTCGAGCCCGGAGATCTCCCGGGCCACCTGTGGAGCGTGGAAGCCGGTCAGGATGAGGATCGGGCCGATGAAACCCTGGAGCCTAAGGCGACGTGCGACGTCGGCTCCGGTTATGTCGCCGGGCAGGCGGTAATCAGAGACGGCAAGATGGGGCTGCAACGAAGCGCATAGCGCAAGCCCTGTCTCGGCGTCGGCGGCCGTACCCACCACCTCGAATTCGTCGGCTTGGGCCAATGCGGCGGAGAAGCCCTCCATGTAGGAGACCTGATCATCGATAAGAACCACCTGGAAGACTTCAGAAGTCATGGAGATAAATCTACTCATGGCACCTGAGCCAACTGTTGATGGGCACGACAGTAGCCATTATTTGGGGCCACGGCTCGCGAGGTGCGCTCTGACCATGCTGCGTGGCTGTTGATCAAGGCGAAGATGTTCACCGCCAGGCTGCCCCCACCGCAGGGGCAGGCGCTGCGCGTTGTACACGTGCAGGTGATGGACAACTTCGGCTGACCCGACTATCTCGATGTGCGCCAGCTACCCCTTCAATGGGGCTCCGGCAAAGGCCGGCAACTGTTGCCTTCCCGACACCCGAGAGGCAATGCGGGCGCAAGAGTCGACAGTATGTTGCCGTGTCGGTACTCTTTGCCGCATGCATGCACTCTTGGCTGCCGTGGCGCCTTCTGGCGCCAGCTCCGGTTCTGGCTCGCTGACGCTCCTCGTCGTCTACATCGCGGTCGCAATCGGCGTCTCATTCCTCTGCTCGATCATGGAAGCGGTGCTGCTGAGCGTCACGCCTGCCTACATCGGCGCCATGGAAGCGACAAAGCCCGAAGTAGCAATGCGGTTACGCGAACTCAAGAGCGACGTTGACCGCCCCCTCGCAGCGATTCTGACGCTCAACACGGTGGCTCACACGATCGGCGCAGCAGGTGCAGGCGCCGAGGCGGCGGCGTACTTCGGCAGCGGTGCGATCGGCATATTCTCCGCATTGCTTACGCTGGGCATCCTCGTGCTGAGCGAGATCATTCCGAAGACCCTCGGGGCGGTGTACTGGCGAGGTCTGGCCCCTGGCGTAGCCAAGCTTCTGAAGCCGCTTATTTACATGTTGTACCCATTGGTGATTATGTCGCAGTGGTTCGCCAAGCTGCTGACCCGAGGCGAGAAAACCGGAGATGTGAGCCGCGAGGAACTCGCGGCACTGGCCGATATCGGCGCCGAAGAGGGTGTGTTCGGCGACCGAGAAGCGCGTCTGTTCAAAAGCCTGCTCAAGTTCGAGAGCCTGTCTGCTGCCGATGTCATGACGCCGCGGACCGTGATGGTCGCGTTCGCCGAGACGGCAACGGTCGACGAACTCGTCGACGCGAAACGCCCGTTCTCGCGATATCCGGTCTACGCCGAGAATCTCGATCACATCACGGGTTACGTACTGCTCAGCGATGCGTTGACCGAAGTGGCCGACGATGCCCATGACACTCAGCTGGTTGATCTTCGTCGCGACTTCGAGGCTGTCCCGGAGAGCGAACCGCTACTCGAAGTATTCGAGCGTCTTATCGAAGGCCGCGAGCACATCGCCCTCGTTGTCGATCAATACGGCGGCACAGCTGGAATTGCAACGATGGAAGACGTGATCGAGACGCTTCTCGGGCTCGAGATCACCGACGAGACCGACCGCACCGAAGACATGCAGGTTTTGGCCAGAGACCAATGGCGCGCCCGTGCGGTCCAGCTCGGTCTCGTCGAAGACGCCGCACGCGAGGCAGAGATCAAGCTCGGACTCACGGGCGGATTGCCTCCATCAAACGAGTCCAGCCAGTCGACCGAACTCTGAGGATCAGAGATTGCCGTCGACTCTCTCAGGCGCACGGCTACTGATACTCGACGACTTCGATGAGTTCGCCGGTCGCTGCATCGAGAACAACCAAGAAACCGCCACTGAGCGAATCGGTGTTTGCCGGTTCATAGCTGACCTGCCACTCACCAAACAGCAGCCCCGGCTCGACCACGAGGTCTTGGGTCTCCAATCCCTTCTCATCGGCCACTGCCTCCGCAGCGGCGATGGCTTCGGCTTCGGAGATCCCCTCGGAGCTGACTGACAGCGCTGGCGGTTCCGGCTCAGCCGATCCGCCACAGCCACCGGCGACCAGCCCGAGCGATATCAGAACTGCGCAAGCATGAGATTTCAAATGAGGCACGATTTTCACTTTCGAGATGTGCAGCAGCACGTGGTGGACGGATCAGTTGATGTCGTAACCGGCATCATGTATAGCCGCCATGATGGCCACCTTGTCGCCACCTGCCACCGTCACAGTCTTTGTAACGAGGTCGACCTCGACCAAGGTCACGCCGACCACCGCCGCAACCTCGTTGGTGATCGCATCCACGCAGTGCTGGCAGCTGACCTCGGGAACCGAGTACCGGGTTGCGTCGTCCATTGAGATGCCTTTCAAACGGTGCCGTTGCGACATTTGCCAGCGCGTCACTCGGTCGATGTGGGTGATCCGCGATAGCCCTGGAAGCTGCGCAGTCGAAGACTGTTCGTAACGACAAGAAGCGAGGACATGCCCATTGCGCCGGCGGCGATCATCGGGTTTAGTATGCCAAATGCCGCCAACGGAATCGCTGCTGCGTTGTACGCAAACGCCCAGAACAAGTTGCCCTTGATTGTCGCCAGCGTGCGCCTCGACAGCGCGATCGCGTCGGCGGCGGCGCGTAAGTCGCCAGACACGATGGTGAGGTCCGACGCCTCGATAGCGACATCGGTGCCAGTACCGACCGCGATGCCGAGGTCGGCCTGCGCCAGGGCCGGTGCATCATTGATGCCGTCGCCGACCATGGCAACACGTTTCCCTTCAGCCTGGAGTCGGCTGATGACCGCCGCCTTCTCGTGTGGATAGACCTCGGCGATCACTGCGTCGCCCTCGTACGTGCCAATCCCAACGTCTTGGGCGACAGCCAGAGCAGTGCGCTCGTTGTCACCGGTAAGCAATGTGACGGAGAGTCCTTGATCGTGAAAAGCGGCGACCGCACAGGAAGAGGTTTCTCGGATGCGGTCCGCAACTACCAAGACCATTTCAGCGTGGCCATTGCGGCCGGCGAACACTGCGGTCGATCCACGGTCCTCGGCCGCAGCGGCGAGCGATTCGACAACCGGTGGCACCGCAGAGAACAGGCTGCGGCGTCCGACCTGAACGAGTGCACCACCGACAAATGCTGACACCCCCGAACCCGGGCTGTTTGCGAAGCTGTCGACCGCGAGCTGGTCTTCGGCTTCGATCGATGATGCGATTGCCCGGGCGATCGGGTGTTCCGACAACGCCTCGACCGAGGCTGCCATGCGATGGAGCTCGCTCCGCTCGGCCGTGCTCAGTCCTGCGTCGAGTACTTCGGTCAGCGACATCGAGCCCTCGGTGACCGTGCCCGTCTTGTCGAGCACCACCGCATCGACGGCACGAGTGTCCTCGAAGACCTCGCCGCCCTTGATGATGACGCCGAGCTGGGCGCCTCGACCGGTGCCGACCATGATCCCGAGCGGGGTGGCCAGACCCAAGGCGCATGGGCACGCAATGATCAACACTGCCACGGCCGCGGTGAACGCTGACTCGGCGTTGTCGCCAACGATCAGCCACGCCGCCAAGGTCACGAGCGCAATGAGTATTGCAGACGGCACGAAGACCCGTGCAACGCGGTCGGCAAGGCGTTGCACCTCGGCGCGACTGCCTTGGGCCTGATCGACCAGGCGGACGATCTGTGCCAAGGCGGTGTCGGATCCGACTTTGGTTGCCTCGACGGTCATGGCGCCATTGGCGTTGATGGTGGCGCCGATTATTTCGTCGCCGGGTCCAACTTCGACCGGCAGTGGCTCACCGGTGACCATCGAAGCGTCGATCGCGGAGTGACCGTCGACGACCCGTCCGTCGGTCGCGATTCTTTCGCCGGGGCGAACAATAAAGCGCATGCCAACAGCCAGGTCCTCGACCGCGACTTCTCGCCCGTCGGCCAGCAGGGCAGTGCCCACGCCGAGGTCTGCAAGCGCGCGAATCGCGTCGCCGGAGCGGCGCTTGGCCTTGAGTTCGAACCACTTGCCGAGCAGGATCAAGGTGACGATCACGGCGCCGGTTTCGAAGTAGATATGTCCGTCGCCGGCGCCGCTAACCAGAACGACCATTGACCAAATCAGAGCCGATATCGAACCCATGGAAACGAGCGTGTCCATGGTGGTTGACCCGTGGCGAATGTTCATCCACGCCGCTCGATGAAAGGGCCAACCAGACCAGATGATCACCGGGATCGCCATGGCGCCGACCACCCATTCCCACCCACCAAAACGCAGGTCTGGAATCATCGAGATCAGCATCGCTGGAAACGACAGTGCGATACCGACCCGTAGCCGTCGCAGCAGCTCCGCTTCGCGCCGGTCCTCGGCCTCGTCACCTTGGTCGGCCTCGATAACCCCGTAGCCGAGCGCCTCTATTTCGGCGGCGAGCGTCGCGTCGTCAACCGACCCATCATGTGCGACTGTTGCCCGCCCAGTTGCAAAGTTGACTTCCGCGTCGTCGACGGCGTCGAGTTTGCCGAGACGCCGCTGAATCCTGCTCGCACACGCTGCGCACGTCATGCCATCTATCGTGAGATCAGATCTGGTGGTGAGATCAACGGCCATTGCGACATCGTAAACCTTCCATTCGAGGAGAAGGTCAAGCCTAGGAGATGGTCACGTCCACCCGCAGCTTCTAGCCGACTGGAAGGTTCCGCTACGCTGCAAGGATGAAGATTGGTGAGCTCGGCGACGCGTGTGGTGTAACCGCCAAAACGATTCGGTACTACGAATCGATCGGCCTGCTCGATGCGCCGTCACGAACGCCGAGTGGCTACCGCGATTACGACCAGCAAGCGGTCGAGCGGCTCCAGTTCGTCCGTGACGCCCAGGCCACTGGGCTTGCGCTGGCCGAGATTGCATCGGTGCTCGAACTTAAGAACTCGGGAGAGCGGTCCTGTGCTCACACGACCGCGCTCCTCTTGACCCACGTCGCTGCGATCGACGCCCAGATCGAACAGCTCACCTCGGCGCGGCGAGAACTAGTGGCCTTGGCCCAGCGCTCGACATCACTTGACCCCGCAGCATGCACGGATCCGAATCGCTGCCAGGTAATCGCCCAAACCCGGAAAGGTTTGAGAGCGCAAAGGTAAATAGCACAGCGAACTGGTTTAAGCGGGCAAATCGGTGGGCAGTATCCCTCTGTAAGCAACCAGAAAGAGACACATGTCAACATCAATTGACGAAAAAGTCACAACCGACATCATTGAAACGCTGCGCGATGGGCAAAAAGGCTTTGCGCACGCCGCCGACAAGCTGGGTGACTCGAAGCGCCCGGATCTCGTCACCCATTTCCGCGACGCATCGACCCAACGCGGCAAATTCGCAAAAGAACTTGAGTCGATGGCGGCCGCCTACGGCGACAACATCGACGAGGATGGATCCGCGCTGGCAACCGCCCACCGTTCCTACATGACCCTCATCGACGCACTCTCGGGTTCGAATCCAGACGGCGTGATCAGTGCAGCCTCGACCGGCGAGAAGCACACCATGAATGAGTACGACGACGCGCTTGAGGCCGAGATCTCAGCCGACCTACGCGCAGTGTTCACCCGGCAGCGGACCGAGGTCGCAGCGACTGCGGCTGCAATCTCCGCCCTCGACGAGATCCATAACTGACATCCCACAATGAGTTGTACAACTACAATGAGTTGTACAACCTCAACGAGATGTACAACTGACATCTGAAGACCGCCACCCATTTGGAGCGCTCGCCACACATTTGTTGCCAGCGCTCCAAAGGCGCGTCTTCGCGCAAGTCCCTTGCATCAGCGACCCGATGCGGTAGTCGCTCAGCCTAACTTCTGGCAATAGCTGGACTCACACCTTCGCCGAGCGGCCACCGGGCAAAGATGACCACCTACAGGCATAGGGGTCTGACGAGCATTGGCGCAGCGCGCCGTTCGAGGTGGAGTTGGTCGAACCCCCGCTGTCGCGGCTTCATGCCAACGAACCGCCGGCCTTGTTGCTTGCGGCGTCGGGTTACGATCGATGTGATGCTCGACCGCAGGCCCTCGACGTTGCCGTGGGGTACGAAATCGAAGCCGTTGCTTCTCGCCCCGATGCAGGGCATAACGAACCGCGGACTGCGTGAAGTATTCGGAGCGACCGTCGTGCCTGATGCCTTGTTCACCGAGTTCGTCCGAGTGCGCCCTGGTTCCCCGACTCCGGTCACCAACGCCGACTTCATCGAAGCAACAACCGAGGTGCCCGGAATCCCCTTGGTGGTCCAAGTCATCGGCAGCGCTGACGAGGGCGTGGTGCAAGCCACTCGTGAACTCGTGTCGCGCGGCGTCGAGCACATCAACGTCAACATGGGCTGCCCATGGGGCCGGATGACGTCGGTGCTCGCCGGTGGAGGAATGTTCCGCGCTCCCGAGACGATCGAGCCGATGTTGCGTGAGCTTCGACAGATCGTGCCCAAGTCTCTATCGGTGAAGACGCGCTCTGGTATCGACGACGAACGCCAGATCTTCGATGTGATGCCGGCCTTCGAAGCCGCCGAAATCGATTTCTTGGTCTTGCACTCGCGCACGGTTCAACAGAAATACACCGGTACAGCGAATCACGACCTGACGGGAGAGATCGTCACCCGAAGCCGCATTCCCGTTATCGCCAACGGCGACGTGACGACACATGTGGAAGCAGCAGAGGTGCTGGAGTCGACCGGTGCGGCGGGCCTCATGCTCGGCCGAGGCGCCATTGCCGACCCGAAGCTTTTCGACCGCATTCGTGGAGTCGCGCCCGTCAGACCCGAGGGCCCGGAACGGCGGCGAGAGCTGGCGCAGCACTTGCTGTTGCTGTTGGATTCTTACGAGACGATCTTTCACGGCGATGCTCAGATCCTGGCCAAGCTGAAGAGTGTCGTGGCCTTGATCGACGACCCCGATCAAAATCGATGGTGCAAGTCACTAAAGAAGCACAAGCGCGTTGTCAGCCTGCGGGCGCTGCTCAACGAAGCAACGACCGCTGCCTAGATGTATCGATGTGCCGATGGCCGATCCCTGTCGGTGGCCTGTCTGAGTCCTCGGCTCTATCAGAATTTCGAGGCCGCGTTCGACCTCGACCCAGGTGAGTACGGCTTTCACCGGCCTCGGACTGACTGGCCAGAGTTGGCGAAGAAGTTCGCTGCCATTGTCGCAACCAAGACGCGTGACGAGTGGGCGTCACATCGAACGCCCGTACCACGCTTAGCCTTGGATTTTGCACCGTTGATGCGTCTACCCGCAATCGAGCGTGGGACAATCCGGTGGGCAGTGGTGCCAGAGCGCCCATCATGCCGGGTGCCGATCAGGCGACCTTTTGCAGGGTCGAGACGAACCATTGCACATGGGCCGTGTCGTCGTGCCGGGGATGCCACACCACGTCGAAGTCCTGCAGAGGTAGGTCGATCGCTATCGGCCGTACGACGAGATCGAGTTGCTTCGCAAAACACTCAGCGACGCTGCGTGATAACACGGCGATCAGGTCGGTCGCTGCCACCACGTAAGGGGCTGGCAGGTAATTGGGCACTGTCAGAGCAATACGGCGAGCCTTTGACCGCGGACCGATCTCGCGTGCAATTGCACCCGGGTCGTCGCGAGTTGGTGCGATGCGCAGATGCTGGTGAGCGAAGAGCTGTTGCTCAGTGAGGTGGTCATCGGCCAGCGGAGCGTCTTTGAGTGCGGGGTGCCCGCTGCGCATGAGCGCGACAGTGTCCTCGACGAAACATCGCGCACGTCGGAGCGCCGGATCGAGGCGGCGATAGACGCCAATGAGCACGTCCAAGTCGTTGCGGCGAAGCAGCTCTGGGCCATCGATTGTCCCGAGAGTCTGGAAGTCGAGTCGAATCGACGGCGCCTCTGTCGAGAGGTGCCTCTGAAGCTCGGGCAACACGCGCAACATGACGTGGTCGGTCGTAGCAACTCTGATGGTTGCATCAGAGGTAGCTGGGTCGAACGGGTCGGGAGCGTCGAGGGCGCGGTGGAGCGCTTCGAGTGCTGGCCTGAGATCGGTTTGGAGATGGCGAGCTCGCTCGGTCAATTCCATGGAGTTGCCGGAGCGAACCAGCAGGGGATCATCGAGCAGAAGCCGGAGCCGTTTGAGAGCGTTTGAAGTTGCTGGCTGCGACAGCCCAGCTCGTTCTCCAGCTCGAGTCACGTGCCGTTCGATGAGCAGCGCATCGAGTACCAGCAAGAGGTTGAGGTCGATTCGTGCGAGGTTTGGCAGATCCATGAAGACCCGACGGTATCACTCCAATGAATGATGTCTCATCCCAATCATTCATTGGAATTGTGTCCGGACGTTGATCACCCTTGAGCCACGCCCACCAGTCAGAGGAGCCATCATGAAGTTCGGCCTGTTCTACGAGCACCAGATCCCGCGTCCATGGCACGAGCTCAGCGAGTACGACCAATATCAGCAAGCGCTCCAGCAGATCGAACTCGCTGATCAGCTCGGTTACGACTATGCGTGGCAGGTCGAGCACCACTTCTTGGAAGAGTACAGCCACGCGTCTGCTCCCGGCCACTTTCTGAGCGCTGCCAGCCAGCGCACCGAACAGATTCGCCTCGGACATGGGGTGTTCCAGTTGCCGACCAACCACCCAATTCGGGTGGCCGAACAGATCGCCACGCTCGATCTGCTCAGCGGTGGTCGTTGCGAGTTCGGAACCGGCGAAGGAGCGGGCCCGACCGAGTTGCACCCGTTCAAGGCTCGCGTTCGTTCGAAGCGAAACATGTGGGAGGAAGCCATCCGGGCGATCGTGCCGTGCTTCACCGACGACAGTGTGGCCTTCGATGGCGAGTTCTGGGATTGGACAGCCCGCAACATCCTCCCCAAGCCCTATCAGAAGCCGGGGCCTCCGATCTGGGTGGCGTGCTCGAACTACAACACGATCGAGATGGCTGCTCGTCGCGGAATCGGCGCTCTGGGGTTCAACTTCGCGACTCCCGATGGCGCTCGGGCTTGGGTCAATCGCTACTACAACCTCTTCGTTCACGAGCAAGAACGGTTGGCCGCCTACAAGCCGAACCCCAACATCGCCATGGTGGCTGGCTTCATGTGCGCGCCGACCGACGAGGAAGCCAGAGCAAAGGCCGACGGTTGGACGTTCTTCATCTTCTGCCTCGAGTACAACGGAAGAAACACCTACGAGCCTGGCACGGTCGACCTGTGGGCCGAGTATCAAGACTGGAAGCACGGGTCCAAGGCCGAAGCAGCCATGGAGAACGGACTCGTTGGCTCACCTGACACGTTGCGCAAGAAGTTGCGGGAGTATGCAGCGACCCATGTCGATCAAATGATCCTGCTCAACCAGGCTGGTATGAACACTCACGAGGACATCTTGTCGAGCCTGAGGCTCTTTGCTGAAGAAGTAATGCCTGAGTTCCACGAGATGGAACCTGCCCACCAGCAGTGGAAGCAAGACGTGATCAGCGGAGCCATCGAGTTGCAGAACTTCTCGACCAAGGAGCACATGCTCCCCGGCGTCGCCGTGGCGAATCCGGACATGGTGAAGTCCCGCAAGGCGGCGCCGGTCGACGGCCCCGGGCACACCCACATCGAGAAGCGGGGGAGCGAGAACGACCCCGGCGACTTTGCTCTGAGCACTGCGGCAACTGCCGAGAAGGCGGCCGGTTGATGGGAGCGGACCGAGCGAGCGCCGTTGTGGACGCAGGGTTCGTCGAACGGGCGTTGGATGCGGCCAACCTGAACGCCCTGCGGATCGCTCTCTTCCACCAGACGAACGATCCTCGTCTGGCAGCAATGGAAGTGAAGCAAGTGCCGGCGCAGGGAGGTGCGCTCACGGCCTATGTGCTGCACCGCCAGCACCACGACGAGCTGCGGGCCATCGCCACCGAGTACTTCTCCCAGCGTCTCGGTGCTGACAGTGACCAAGGCGTCCGTCCCCACCCGAGCCGTTTGGAGACCGCAGATCTCATCAAGCTGTTCACCGGCGAAGCGCCGACGGAGACCGAGCTGGCGTTCAGCTACGAAGACCTCGCGTTTGAGGACTTTCCCCGCAACATCGATTGGACCTCCGGCCGGCCCAAGAGGGTCGATGACTTCCACGTCACGATCGTCGGTGCCGGATTCAGCGGCCTCGTCATGGGAATCCAGCTCGACCGCCTAGATATCCCGTACCGAATCATCGAACGAAACCCAGCGGCCGGCGGCACGTGGTTCACCAATGATTATCCCGAGGCCAGGGTCGACATCCCGTCGGCGATCTACCAGTTCCGGTTCATCAAGCAGTACCCCTGGAAGAGCTACTTCGCGACGCAAGCGGAGCTGGCGGAGTACGTCCAGATGATCATCGACGAGTACGACCTGGCGTCAAAGATCAGCTACGACACCGCCGTCGCCGACGCCACATGGAACGAAACGTTGAAGAACTGGGACCTCGAGTTGGCGGGGCCCGATGGGGCTTCCTCGATCCAGACCAATGCGGTCATCAGCTGCGCCGGGCTGTTCAACAAGCCGAACTTGCCAGACATCGAAGGGATCGAGTCCTTCGAGGGCCACATGTTCCACACGACCGAGTGGGATCACTCCGTGGACTACAAGGGCCTCGACATCGCGCTCATCGGCACCGGCTCCTCCGGTGCCCAGCTCATGCCCAACCTGGCAGACGCAGCGAAGCACCTCAACGTCTACCAGCGAACCGCGAACTGGGTGACCCCCGTGGTCGGCTACCGCAATCAGGTGCCGGCGGAGGAGCGATGGTTGTTCGACTCGATGCCCGGATACTGGAACTGGTTCATCTTCGCCAGCTACGTCGCACAGATGCAGATGCAGAGCCTCCAGGTGATGGACCCTGAGTGGATCGCTGCTGGGGGGCGAGTCAACGAACGTAACGCCAAATTCGAAGCGCGGCTCACCGAATTCATCCGCAGCAAGGTCGGCGACGACGACGAGCTGTTCGCCAAACTCGTGCCCTCCTACCCACCACTTGCACGTCGTCTCATCATCGACAACGGTTGGTACGACGCGCTGGTGCGAGACAACGTCGACCTCGTCACCGATGGCATCGAGCGCATAACACCCAACGGCATCGTCTCGATCGACCCAACGACTGGACGCGAAGTCGAACGCCCCGTTGACATGATCGTCCTGGGCGCAGGGTTCAAGGTGGCCGAATATCTCTGGCCTGTGCCGTACACGGGCCGCAACGGCATGTCACTCGAGAAGTTGTGGGCTCGCGACGGAGCCCGTGCCTACGTCGGGATGACACTTCCAGAGTTCCCCAACATGTTCATCTTCTACGGCCCGAACAGCCAACCTCGCGGTGGTGGCTACCACTCCTGGGTTGAGATCTTCTCCCGCTACGTGTGCGGTCTCATGGTCGAGATGATCGAAAGTGGCTCGTCCTCGATCGAGATCAGCCA
>ENA-ORXT01000351-ORXT01000351.1-marine-metagenome-genome-assembly--contig:-NODE-351-length-76114-cov-121.726396_pt1 | contig 76114 bp, 42 predicted proteins | sample MGYA00237868_ERZ511482 | MGnify/ENA metagenome assembly ERZ511482 | reverse complement strand
ATGCACTCTTCCTCACCATCTTCAATGATCTCTGCGTGACTTAGTCGATCACAAATTTGTAATAAGCCTTCATCCATTTCTTTGCCGCACGACGATAAAGTAGCAGCGATAAGTAATGAGCTTATTATTTCTTTAATTCTCATATTAATATTGATGTTTTATAATTCTATCGATAAGTAGTTTCGAATATAAAACCTGATTGGTTTTCCTAAGTTATTTCATCCGTTGACTTCCTCACAGTTGACTACAGTCGTCGTTAGCATGTTAAGATGATTTCTTTAATGAATATCCATTATTGGGACTTTTTCTTAATAGACGGAAAAATAATTGGAGGGGTTGGTTTTAATATCGGCTTTATCGTTAATTTCTCATTTCTTTATATTTGTAAAATAATGCAAAAATGGTGCTGATACATAAATAAATGAACAGACTTCATGAATCATATAACTTATTATAATTCGAAAGTTTTTTTATTGGTCACTTTGAAGATCTGGGCTCTGATAGGCTTATGCTACCCATTTTCTTTTATACAGAATTTGGATCTTATCATCACAAGGATCATTTATTAAACATAGTACTGAATTAGCACATAATATTTTATGATGGACAAAAGACAGTGATAGTAAAATGAGACTATACCAATTATTATCTCGCATGGGCCTCTTAGGGATTCTATCTGGAGCACCCTTACCTATAAGCTTTTCAATCTTATCCCTTCGTTTACGTGATGCAGGGCTGGATTTAACCACAATAGGTGCTCTAAGTTTGGCGACCTTACCATATTCTCTTAAATTTCTCTGGGCTCCTTTCTTGGATGTAAAAAGCGCTCCTTTATTTGGATTATTTTTTGGTCGGCGCAAAAGCTGGGTCCTATTTTCGCAGATACTTATCGCCGTAGTAACTACTTTAATCGCTATGGTCGACCCTTCTTCAGGCGGTTATTCGCTATCTGTGTGGAGTATTTTTCTGGTGTTTTTTTGTTTTAGTTCAGCCACGCTAGATATTGCAATTGACGCCTATAGAGTGTCTTCAGGCGGTATCGATATCCAGCCGAGGATATCTGCATGGTTCACTATCGGTCATAGAATTGGGATGCTAGTATCAGGGGCTGGTATACTGCACATGGTGAGCTACTCAGGATCCACGATGTATTCCTGGAAAGCTGCTCTAATTTTATTTGCTATTCTATACGGGGGATCGGCTCTCTTGACTGCATTCTTCCTTAAGGAGAGTGACAGCAGTTTGTCAGATCTTAAGGGTATGTCCTTGCTTCTTGAGCCTGTTACTGCTTTTTTTAGACAGTATGGGTGGCTACAAGGTTCTAAAATTATGCTGCTGGTATGTCTGTATAGGATCAGTGACATGCTACAGGGCACGATACTCAATGTATTTTACCAAGATATAGGATATGACAAAGCGACTATAGCTAATGTTGGGCAAATTTACGGTTTGGTCGCTACATTGTTAGGTGCATGGCTCGGTGGGAGACTGGGCAGCCGAATGAGGATTGATTCTGCGCTGTTTTGGAGTGCACTTCTATGTGGCATATCAAATTTAATTTTTATTCCCTTAGAGACCTATGCACCGAATTTGTTCTTCTTAGCTCTCTCCGTTGGAGTGGAAAATGTCTGTGCAGGTTTAGCAAGTACTATCTTAATTCTTTTCTTTGCACATATAGTCGATATTAAATTCTCTGGATCTCAAATAGCTGTCTTCACATCTATCATGACAATTATACCTAAATTCTTGGGAGCCACATCCGGCTTAGTCGTTGATAGTTATGGCTACGCTAATTTTTTTATGGCCTCTGCATCTCTGACCCTTCCTGTATTAATATTAGTGCGAATTAGTAGCTCTGCATTACGAAAGAAAATTTAATACATGTCAAATTCTAAACCAACTTGACCATCTAAAGCTAAGGAACTAATTGAATCTGGCGTTGCTTAAGTCATATGTTATAAAACACTACTGACTTGTTCTGATCCCATTAAAGAAAATGTCTATGACGGCGTCAGCATGCTGATCTATTAATGCCTCATCCTTAGTATCTACACCGTGCATTTTTTCAAACATGTAGGAGTTAGCAAATATATAGCTCACCATGCCAAGGATGATAGAGAGTTGATATTGCTTATCAAATTTTTTAATAACCCCTTGTTTTCTAAGTCTGCCAAAAACGTCCTTAGTCAAATTCACTAGCGGGTACATCATGTTTTCGATGAAGTAGTCAGCCCTTTCCCCTGGCTGATCCATTTCTCTGTAGGCCATCCGACCAAAGCCATTGTCTTTAGCCCAGAAGTGTACCATCTGCCTGATGACTACCCGTAGCAGACTGATGTCATCCAAGTCTTTGTGAAATTTCTGATTGCTATGAAATTCAATAATGAACTGATTTGTCAAATAATCGATAGTCCTCTTCCACAATTCCATCTTACTCCCAAAGTGATAATTAATGCTAGAGCGAGTGATGCCAGCTTCTAGGGCAATTTCAGTTAGGGTGGTAGCCTCAAAACCCCTATCACCAAAGACTCTGAGGGCTGTTTGATAGAGTTGTTCCATCTTTAGATCTGTTGATCCAATAGGCCTCCCTACCTTTTTCGTTACATCTGTTCCCATCGCTAAAACAATAAATAGTGTTCCAAATGTATTTATATAATAGCTTTGTTCCAAAATATTTTGACATTAGTGTCAATTAATTCATATTTGTAACTTGGGCGCAGCGATAGCGCTGACCAGATCACACTTTTATTGAAATTCATTATTTAAAAAAATTATTAAAAATGGCGGAAGCTTATATCTACGATGCTATCAGAACAGCAAGAGGGAGAGGGAATAAGAAAGGAGCGCTCATCGGGATCACCCCAACGCAGCTAGCGACTCAATGCTTGACTGAGCTGAAAGACAAGCATGACCTTAAAACAGAAATGGTGGAAGATGTCATCCTCGGATGCGTATCGCAAGTGATGGACCAGGGTGCTAACATTGCTAAGACAGCTGCACAACAGTCTGGCTATGGTGATCATCTTTGCGGAGTCACACTGAATCGATTTTGCGGATCAGGATTAGAAGCAATTAATCAGGCTTCAGCTTATGTCAAATCGGGATTCTCTCAGCTACTAATCGCAGGTGGAGTAGAAAGTATGTCAAGAGTGAAAATGGGATCAGACGGCGGAGCGATGATGATGGACCCCGCGGTTGCTATGCCTGGTCACACCATCCCTCAAGGCATTTCCGCAGATTTAATAGCCACCAAATATGGCTACTCCAGAGAAGACGTCGATGAGTTCGCTTATCACTCTCAGATGAAAGCTGTAGCTGCTGAGAAAGATAAGCGGTTCAAGTCAAGAATAGCTGTTACTGATGTTAATGGCATCACTGTCTTAGCTCATGATGAAAATGTCAGAGCTAACACCACAGTAGAGGCGCTTTCTGGCCTACAGCCTTCGTTCGCCATGATGGGAGAGATGGGAGGATTTGATGCAGTAGCGATAGATCGATATCCAGAGTTAGCAGAGATTAATCACGTACATCATGCTGGTAATTCTTCAGCTATCGTGGACGGAGCTGCTATCGCCCTGGTAGGTAATGGTGAGGCTGGTAAAGCACTAGGTCTGAAGCCTCGTGCTAAAGTCTTGGCCATGGCAGTATATGGTACTGATCCGACGATCATGCTGACTGGCCCAACTCCTGCGAGTGAAAAAGCCCTGAAGCAAGCCGGTATGCAAGCTTCTGATATAGACTTATATGAGATCAATGAGGCATTTGCAGTGGTGCCTATGCTGATGAGAGATAATTTAAATATCCCAATGGATAAAATCAATGTCAACGGGGGAGCTATCGCATTAGGTCATCCGCTCGGAGCGACTGGGTGTATCTTGATGGGTACTTTAATTGATGAATTAGAGAGACAGGACAAAAAAACAGGTTTGGTCACACTTTGCATTGGTGGCGGTATGGGCATCGCTACGATTATAGAAAGAGTATAGTACTCGCTTTAATTTTAAATTTAAAAACAGAAACAATGGCTGTAGATAAAAATATAATCTCATACGAAATGGATGGCGATGTTGCAGTGGTCACCATGGATAATAAATCGGAATCAACTAATTTATTCAGTTTTGACTTCATCAGCTCATTCGTAGAATTAGCGAACGAGTTAATTAATAATGATGCTGTGAAAGGTGTCATCATTCAGTCAGCTAAGTCCATGTTTATGGCTGGAGCTGATTTAAAGCAACTGGAAAAACCTATTACAAATAAAGAAGAATTTTTAAATAATTCTTTGCAAATGCACAAGTCATTCAGAGAGATAGAAAAATCTGGAAAACCTTTTGTGGCTTGTCTAGATGGGCATACACTTGGTGGGGGACTTGAGTTAGCACTTGTATGTCATCATAGAATAAGTACTAAGAATCCTAAAATAAAAATTGGCTGTCCAGAAGTAAAAGTAGGCCTACTGCCAGGTGGCGGTGGAACGATCAAGCTTCCCTATCTGATGGGACTTCAGAATGGATTAATGGCTCTGCTTCAAGGCAAAGAACATTCTCCTGAGAAAGCTCTAAAGGCTAATATTATTAATGAAGTCGTAGATGGAGCGGATGACTTAATCCCTGCAGCTAAGAAATGGATCGCAGAAAATCCAAATCCAGTACAGCCTTGGGATAATAAGAAATATAAAATTCCAGGTGGTGGTGTGATGTCACCGACCGGAGCTCAGGTCATCATGGGCGGTATTGGAAATCTAAGAAAGCTGACCCATGGGAATTATCCCGCGGCGACTAACATCATGAGTGTCGTCTATAAAGGACTCCAAGTGCCGATCGATAGAGCACTTGAAATAGAAGCCAGATACTTCACTGATACGATCACTTCTAAGGAAGCGAGGAATATGATCCGTACAGGATTCTTAGGTATCGGCGCGGCTAAGAAAGGAGTGGCAAGACCGAAAGATCAGCCTAAATATGAGATTAATAAATTAGGGATACTCGGTGCAGGTATGATGGGTGCAGGTATCGCTTACGTATCCGCCTATGCTGGTATGGAAGTCGTGCTCAAAGATGTAACCATAGAAGGTGCTAATAAGGGAAAAGAATATTCTGAAGCATTAGTGAAGAAGAGAGTGGGTAGAGGCAGAATGACTCAGGAAGCAGCTGATGCACTCCTAGCAAGAATACATCCTTCTGCTGATCCTAATGATATGGAAGGTTGTGATATGGTCATTGAGGCTGTTTTTGAGAATCCAGATTTGAAAGCGACAGTGACAAAGCAGACAGAAGCCGTACTGGCAGCAGATAAAATATATGCCTCTAATACATCTACGATTCCAATTACACTATTAGCAAAAGCTTCAGATAGGCCAGAGAATTTTATTGGTATTCACTTTTTCTCTCCAGTAGATAAGATGCCACTGGTAGAAATTATCGTAGGGGAAAAGACAGAAGATAAGGCTATCGCAGCAGCAGTAGATTATGTCATGGCGATCAGAAAAATTCCTATCGTAGTCAATGATTCCAGAGGATTCTATACGTCCAGATGTTTTGGGACATATACTTCAGAAGGATTATTCTTACTCGACGAAGGTGTACCGCCAGTGATGATAGAAAATATCGCAAAAACGAAAGGCATGCCAGTCGGCCCGCTCGCAGTCTCTGATGAAGTATCGCTGACACTTGGCCTTCACGTCATGGAGAGTAATCCTGACTTAGAGAAGGATGCATCTATGATGCGTAACTTTAAGATCACCAAGATGCTAGTCGAAGAGCACGGTCGTAAAGGAAAAAAAGAAGGTGCAGGATTCTATGATTATCCAGAAAGTGGTAAGAAGAAAATCTGGCCAAAGCTAGAAGAAATTTTTAAGAGTGATGTAGAGACGATGGATAAAGAGACAGTCGCTAAGAGATTACTTCATAGACAGTCACTCGAAGCGTTCAGATGTTTAGATGAAGGAGTGCTACACTCAGTCGTAGATGGAGATATTGGGTCAGTGACAGGATGGGGATTCCCTATTTATGCAGGTGGTGCATTGTCTTACATAGACTTCGTGGGCATGAAGCAGTTTATTGCTGATTGTGATGAATACACTGAAAAGTATGGGCCGAGATGGACTGTACCTCAGTCACTAAGAGATTTAGAAGCTGCTGGAAAATCCATTCATGATTTCGAAGTAAAGTCAAAAATGGCTTCAGCTACCGCATAATCAAGAACTATTTATCTGACATTAATAGTTGGGTCAGTCATTTAATTATGGCTGGCCTATTTTTATAATTTTTATTTTGTAATCTATAATTGGCGTGATTAAAGAACAGAAATGAGAATGTTCTTGATACTTGTTTTTTTTTATCATTCATCAACTATAAATCCAAAACCACTTTCCATTTAGTTTATACCGAAGAGGAATTGGTTTGGGTCTCTTTAAATCAGCAAATCTATTTCTTTTGGGTATTATATTCGATCTATTTTCCTACCGATAGCTATCGGTATAATATAGCATCGGTATAACTGAACCTTTTAACTTTAAAGAGGATCACCTATGTTGTTTAAGTATGCTGTCGCCACTTTTCTACCGGAATAAAGTGCACCTTGTATACTTGGACTTTCTAAATAATCACCGCAATAAGAAATATTCTTGCCCAGCTTAGTAGGTGCCGACCCAAAAAGTGCTTTTGATGGCAAAGCCTTTTTGATATGGTAGCTCTTTATGTGTTCCCATGTGTCTATCTCTTCAGCTCCAAATAGTTGAATCAAATCTTTTTTTGAGCTGCCATTAGCACCGTCTAAAATGTTAACTGAATATAGCTGCCATCCATCTGGTGCATAACTAGAACTGACGGCTGTCAGGCAGGCCACGTGATTTACGATAGCATTGGGATCAGCATTGAGGTACAGCGTTTTGTAAGCATATCTAATAGATCGGCTTTTATAGTACTCTGTCTTAACTCCGTAAAACTGAACATCAGTATCTAAATGCTTATATTCAGGATGACTTACAAATACATGCTCATACCCTTCTTGCAGTAGGGATTCAGCATCTATCTTGGAGTTTAAGCGAATGGAATTACTGTCTAATTCGGCCACCATTTGTTTAGGTATTTGTGCCATGCCTAATTTGGGGAGACTGGCAAGGGACTTAGAAAAGCACTGAAAAAGAAATTTGAAATAGTCTGCAGGTACGCTCAGGTCTTTTGTCAGAAAGACGCCAGAAAAAAAAGGAATGAAAAAGTTGTGGATGTATTGCTGGCTAAATCCATATTGAGATAAGTACTCTAATGCAGTTTGGGTAGTTTTAATTTTTTCATAATCGATCTTGCTTGCAAAAATTAACTTAGCTGTTAATGCTTTGTCTTTTATCGTTGCAAGTGATGAAAAGATCGTAGGTAGTGCCTTGGTCGGATCTCTTAGCGGATCAGACATAGAGTGAAATTTTCCGTCCTTATAAATATTGGCACCTGGAGAAAAGGCCTTTAAATCTAAGCGATCGTAATCGAGGAAATACTTTCCTAATTCATAGGAAGGAAGATAGACTTGAAATCCATGGTCCAAGAGAAATCCATCAATGTTGTCAGTTTTGACTCTTCCGCCTATGCTCTCAGAAGCTTCATAGATTGTGGCTGAAATACCATTTCTTTTTAATTCCACTGCACAGGCAAGACCTGAAAGACCGGCCCCTATGATGGCAACTTTATTCGACATAGTTATAAGTATTATTTTAATTTCTATCTATATAATATAATAATCAATCTATTAGTTGTCAGCTTAGAGCTTGGAATAAGTGGTTAGCAAATTGGTGTCACTTTCTGTCAAGTGCTTGGGATGACTTCACCTACCTACGAGTACCAGCTTTTATTAGCACGCTTTTTTTGAATCAATTCTTTTTGCATATTCTCTATATTAAATGCCTATACCTATGTATACCTAAGAGAAACTGGTTTGGGCTTTTAAGCCAGCACTATTTTTTTCGGGTTTTAAACTTGATCTATTTATACCGATAGTAATCGGTATAAAATAGCGTCGGTATAGATCATTAGAAATATGATCTCATCATAAATTGATGTAATCTAATTAATTTAAAAGATATATCTAAGCTTTAAAATATGTTGATATTGAAGCGATTTAATAGTTAATTTATTTCGGCAAATAAAATATTAAACAAGATTAGTTTTTACAGGTATTAATATCTAATGCGTAATTATCTATAGACAAACAATTTATGCATCGTAATTTAAACATTACGTAATGAGAGATTTATTTTTCAAATTTCATTTTAAAAAAAATAAATATTTACAACTCATTATTGTAGTTTAGATAGCATCAGCGCTCACATGAGCTAAATAAAATAACTAAACTACTATTCCATGAGGAAAACAACATTACTCATCTGTACACTCCTGTGTCTTTTTCTATTCATTAAGCCATCGCAAGCTCAGATATTTATCGAGGATTTCGATGGGTCTAATATGACTGCTACCACAACTATTGGACAAACTTGTGGTGTTGGTGATAACGATGACTATTTTGGAATCACTGATTTAACTACTGCAACATCAGTGACTTACATTGGGGGTGTAGGAAATTTTTTAGGTGCGCAAGATACTGATGGAGATGATTGTAATTTGACGTCAGGCGATATAGTAAGTGCTTCCATCATTGGCATCGATATAACTGGCCAGGCAGGCCTTGTTGTTTGCTTTGATGTCGCAGAAGACACGGCAAGTAATGGGGAAGAAGATTGGGATGCTAACTCATCAGTAGTCATTTCTGCTAGTATAGATGGAGGTGCATCCTCTGACCTATTTATTATACAAGCGACAGGCGGTACTAATACTTCACCAGGCTTTGATTGTGATGGTGATGGCCTTGCTGATGGATCCCCGATTACGGACACCTTTACAACCTACTGTATTCCAATAGCTTCGGTAGGGACTTCATTAGACATTAATATAGCCATCAATAATTTAGAAGCAGGTGACGAAGATATTGCCATCGACTACATCGCTGTCTATTCAGATGAAACTACAGCACCGCCTGCAGCGACCAGCGGATGTGCTGTCATGGCAGTCTGTGCGATTACTAATGTATCAATAAGTTCTGATGGAGTATGTAATGGGAACGATGTAAATTATACCGTGTGTGCTGACATTAGCGGAGGCTCAGGTGATTATAATCTGACCGATGTCGATAATGGAAATTCAGTGATTGCTTCTCTCACAGGTCAACCAGATGGTAATGTCTGTTTCGATGTGGTTGTAGCAGGACCGACTGCTGCCAGTTCAGTTAATGTGAATATAGTAGATACAATGGAACCGATCTGCTTAAGTGAAGCCGTGTCAGTAACAATCCCGGAGTGTCCTATCATAACTTGCGATGCAAAGATCATTAAGTTTCCAGCTAACGGTAACTAAACTTTACAAAGAATTAAATCATAAGTGTCCACAGTCGTTAAAAATATAGTACTACTTATTATACTGGCTCTGTGCGAGTCTATTGTGCTGTATGCGGCTGATCTTTCATCCATTGCTGTTATCACATTCGATACTGAAACATCTTGTGCCTCATCAGGATTAGATTTTTCAGTTTCTATTACTAACATAAGAGGAGGTACAGGACCGTATTTAGTCTCGTATACTGACTGTGATGGACCTCAGATGATGAGTGGCATAATGAGTGAAATTACCTTAACTGGATTCTGCTATGATCCTTCATTATCACAGAATGATCAGAAAGTATTATTGACCATTACGGATTCTTCTGTCACACCTTGTGAAGTCACTCAAGAAGTATTTCCTCTGAATTGTTCTGATCGATTTAGTTGTGATTGTTGTTCAGATGAGCCTTTGATCATTAATGTGCAAGCGACAGGAGAGGCTAATAATCATTCTATGGTATATGTACTGACAGACGATTCTGGAACCATATTAGAGATAAGTGAATCTGGCTTATTCGATAACATATCAGATGCCGACACTTATAGATCATATGCGATCAATGTAGAAGAAATAGACTTGGTGTCACTGCTTGCGGATTTAAATAATGCGATTGGTACTTCTACTAATGATTTGCTTAGTCAGTCTAGCCCCTATGATAATTACTGTTATGCGACTTCGGTTATACCAGACTTAAGTCATGATTGTGCTTGCGATGCATGTACTGCGATAATGATAGATGCACATCCTGTCTGTAATAATGATGGGACGTTCACTATTTCCATTAATTCGATAAGTGGCGGGAATCCCGATCAATGCTCAGATAATTATACCGTCACAAATCCCGCTGGAAGTTTTTTGACATTGAGCGCAGCTAATCTTCCTCAACAATTTGGTACTTATAGTTACACCAATCAAAATGATAAAATCACACTGACGATTATCGATCAAGAAGAAGTATCCTGCATGACCTCATATGATGTATTGCAGTTAGCTTGCTTAGATTCAGAAACATGCGATTGTGCTTCAGCAATGCCACTCACGGTATCAGTACAAGCAGCTGCTAATGGAAACGGATATAGTATGATCTATGCGATCACGAATGATCAGAATGAGGTCATAGCTGTTAATCAAGATGGACATTTTGACGATCTTTCAGGTGATGGTACGCTGGTATCCGTGTATGCATTCAATGTTATTGACGCAGATTTATTAATGTTAGAAACAGCATTCGTGGGACTAATCGGAAGTTCCATAAATGATGCTTTATCAGATAGTCAAGAGAGTCCATTTATAGATTTCTGCTATTCAGATTTTACACCGTATATAGTAGACACAGATTGTGATTGTCCTGATTGTGGTATCAGTGCTGTTGACTTAGTCATACAAGGGTGCAATGATAATGGAACGACCAGCACGGTAGCTGACGATTTTTTTACATTTACCTTAGATGTCACACAGAATGATATAGATAATTTTAGTAATGGATTTACATTTGATGGTTCTACATTAGGATTAAGTACGTCAGAAACCGGTATATATGATATAGGTATTGGCTATACCTCACCTTCGATTAATATCAATTCTGTCGGAGCTCAAAGCGTGACGTTAACTTTGATGGATCAGGACGATTCCTCATGTATAATTGAAGTGGATCTCGATATCCCGATGACCTGCTCAGTCCCTAATTGTCAGATCGTTAATGTCATGCATACCGTATTTCCATGTGATGATGAAGGAACGACAGATGATCCTCGAGATGATACATTTGGCTTTAGCCTATCGATCATTCAGGGAGATCCTAATAGTTTTAATTCTGGATTTACTTTTGATGGCACTGCTCTCGGACTTAGTGCGACTGAATCAGGGGCTTATGGTTTAAGTGGTTATTCCATCAATGATATAGCGATTGGCACATTAGCAGGGACTACAGTCACTGTCACGATAGTTGATATCGATGACCCCTTATGCACGAATCAAGTAGAAATTTTGATCCCAGAATTATGCTCAGATCCAGTCTGTAACATCATGACTGAACTGACGAATCTTGTTTGTGATAATGCTGGTACACCAGGCGATGCGACTGATGATACTTATTCATTTGACGTTATGGTAACTGGCGAAAATACTGATGTGAATGCGAACCAAACATTCATGGATGATGCAGCGAATGTTAGTATCAGCTATGGGGCGACTATAAGCTATGGTCCGTTTTTGATCAGTGATGGATTAGTTACAATCAGTTATTTTGATGAAGATGACGCTGCTTGTATTTCTTCCGTCGAAGTGACTCCTCCAGCCACATGCTCTGGCGCGACCTGTGAAATTATTCCAGCTTCGCCAACTAATATCCTTTGCAGCGATAACGGAACTCCAGCAAATGGACAGGATGATACTTTTACATTTGATGTATTAGTAAATGGTGCAAATGATTTTCCAGGGGCACCATTATTATTCAATGATGATCAAGGGAATAGTACTGTGGCATATGGCACGATAATCTCTTATGGACCATATCTTATAGTAGATGGATTAATCACAATTAATTATACGGACTCGGATGTTACTGACTGCACGGCAAGTTTATCAGTAGCTCCACCGATGAGTTGTTCCGCTTGTCCAGCTGTGGAAGTGTCAGCTTTTCCAGTATGTAATTCTATAGGCACTTCATTTGATATCATATACGAGATAGCTTCTATGAGCAGCTATACCATCATGGAGTCTCAGGCCAATATGCTTTTCCTCAATCAACCATCTACAGGAATAATTTCTGATTTTACATACACCAATCAAAATGATAAAATCACACTCAGTGTTACTGATGAATCTACATCATGTGAATATAGTGTAGATGTATTGCAGCTTTTATGCAGCAGAACGACAAGCTGTAACTGCATCTTACCAGATCCATTTTCGATCTCTATTCAGGCAAGTGGAGTTGGAAATGGATTCAGCATGCTTTATGCATTAGTAGATAATAATGATGTCATACGCTCAGTAAATCAATCGGGACAATTTCCTGCGCTGCCAGATGATGGTGTCAGCTATGATGTCTACGCTTTCAATGTAGCAGATCATGATCTGATCAGTATGCAGCTCACTTTACAAAATTCCATAGTTATAACTGATGCCATCACGACGCCTCCGTCCAATGCATACAGTATTTTCTGTTATACATTTGAAAAGGTATCCATACAGGAAAATTGTGACTGCACAGTATGCCAAGCTAGCTTGACAGCTTCAGCTGCAGAAATATGCTTAGGTGATGATGTCGAGCTTTCGATTAATATTACAGATGGGCTAGGTCCATTTACCGTTCTCATTGACACAGATGGAGATTTCAATACAGTCGAACTGACCCTTCCAAATATCATGAGTGGCGCTACCACTTTAGTGACACCTACGAGTAATACGACTTACCAACTAATCGCAGTCACAGATGAATCCAATAATCAAGAAGTTTGTCAAAGTCTAAATGTTGTAGAAATAGTAGTGTTTGTCCTTCCGCAACTGCCAATTACTGATCAGTCTGTCTGCTCAGATATAGCAAGTGTCAATCTGATCGCTCTACAGATGAACCTACCATTTATTTTTGTTTGGTCGGATGCTGATGGATTGATCGTAGATCCTACTGCAGTCGATCCTGCTTCAGGTCCGTTCACATATACTTATACTGATGGAGGTGTCTGTACATCTGAGGGTATGGTTGCTTTCAGTATTAATCCATTACCGGCTGTTAGCATTTCTGGGGGCTCTGTTATTTGTACTGCTGGAACAGGTATGCCAAGCTCTTTGACATTACAATCAGATCCAGGATTCGCTTCATACTCATGGACAGCATCTGATGGTGGAGTCATAGTGAGTCAAGCAGATCAGTCTTCCATAATGATTACCTCAGCGGGTGATTATCAAGTAGTGATCTTAGATGATAATGGATGCACTGCTATGGCATCAGTCAGCGTGGAAGAAAGAGACTGCACGCCTTGCTCTCCCATTATCGCTGATGTTGAAGCTGTCTGTCAGGATGACAAGACTTACTCAATATTATTTAATAGCATCACAGGTGGTGATGGTATAGGGGAGGACTTTACAGTGGGAATTTCAGGTAGTACTTTGATCACCTATCCTACCATGACTGAGATAACTGATTTAATTTATGATGGTTCTGACGGCATCCAGAGTCCCATAGAAATAGTCATCACGGATGATAATGCTAATAGCTGCTCAACGACCATTTCTGTATTTGAGCTGAACTGTGCTGAACAAGAATCCTGCGACTGCTCCTCTATGAATCCTTATAGTATCAATATCCAAGCGACAGCCATGGCAGATGATCACAGCATGGTATATGTTTTAGTTAATAATGATGCAGGAGATGTTATTGTAGATATGGCTAATCAGACGGGTGGCTTTTCTGAACTTCCAGATGGGGTCAATTATACAGTCTATGCATTCAATATTGATATTTCTGATTTTGAAAACTTCAGTGCTTTACTTGCCATACTGACTAGTATATCTTCAGGTGATCCAGTCATTAATCAGACATCTTCATTTGAGGATCTCTGTTATGACGTTCAGAGTGTTTCCTTAATTAAGGATTGTTCATGTACACCTTGTACTGCGAGTTTGACTACTTCAGATTCTGATATTTGTTTAGGTGACGAGATAGAATTAACCGTGAATATTTCAGATGGTACTGGTCCATTCTCGGTAGAGATCGATACAGATGGCATTCTGGCTACATCGGAAATATCGCTCGCAAATATTATGGATGGTGAAGTCGTCATAATCACTCCCACAGGTGGCGGTAGCTATCAGATTATATCAGCGACTGACGAAGCAGAAAATGAAATCTGTCTCAGCTCAGGGATAGTAGAAATTACAGTTTCAGTACTGCCAGCACTACCCATAGAAGACCAAGAAATTTGCGCTGATGTCATCAGTGTAGACTTGACATCCTTAGAAATGGATTTACCATTTACATTTATTTGGTCTAATGCTGATGGACAGATTTCCGATCCCACAGATGTCGATCCTGCTTCAGGACCATTCATATATTCTTATACTGATGGAGGACCATGCACGGCTGAAGCCCAAGCCAATTATACGATTCTCCCTGCACCGTCTGTATCTATCACAGGGGAGACCGAAATATGTATAGCAGGTACAGGTATGCCGTCTACGCTGACACTCCAAGCTGATGAAGGATTTGATTCCTACAGTTGGACGACTGATGCAGGAGGTGTCATCTCAGGCCCATCTGATGAATCATCGATTACAGTGACGTCAGGAGGAGAATATACAGTGACTGTCATCGATGATAATGGATGCGGATCGAGTAGCAGTCTTAGTATTTCAGAAATAGATTGTACTCTATGTACACCGATAGAAGTATCTGCTGTAAGCGAATGTAATTCTGATGGGACATACAGCATCATCATCTCAAGCATTACGGGTGGTGATGCTACTGGTGGTGGATATGAAGTTACCGCTGATGGGAATATCACCATACAGTATCCATCAGTCAGCAGTATTTCTGGTCTTCAATATGTGGGCACAGGAGATGTGCAAGGAAAAATGTTACTTTCCATTACAGATGCGGACTCTCCACTTTGTGCCACTACAACAGAAGTCTTTGAGCTGAATTGTCAAGACCAAGAATCTTGTAATTGTAATAACGAAGAGCCATATAGTATACAAGTCCAAGCTTCTGGAAATGCAGTAAATCACGAAATGGTTTATGTATTGATCAATATTGATCAAGCGAATCAAGTAGTCGGATTAGCTAACCAGAGTGGCTCATTTCCATCGCTACCTGATAACACTAATTATACAGTCCATGTATTCAATATTGAGTCAATAGATCTAACAGATTTTATAGCGGAACTAAGCTCACTAACGTCAATAAATACTGCAGATCCTATTTTAGAAAGCGCAGCTCCATTCGATGCATACTGTTATGAAATCAGTGAAGTGAGTCTGATAAAGAATTGTGAATGTGAGGCTATGGGAGTTTGTGCCATTGACATTATATCACTCATACCCACTTGCACAAATGATCAACCAGGATTATATGACATAGAAATATGTCTATCTGTAAATAATAATACGGCATCAGAATTTAATGTCGAAATAGATGGACAGTCTATAGGTGCATTCGATTATGCAGACTTAGATGTAAGTGGTTGCTTTATTATTTCAGCTGAATCATTAAATTTTGTTGCCGATGGGTCAGAAGGTATAGAAGTAACTGTTGTTGATGGTCCAATATCAGCGAGTCATACTGATGTCTATATATCAGAATTACACTATGACAATGCTGGTCCGGATGAAAATGAAATGGTAGAAATCACGGCGCCTACAGGCACAGATCTGACGGGCTATCAGATTCATTTATACAATGGAACTTCTGGTAGTGTTTATGGTATGCCTATAGAACTATCTGGTATAATTTCCGACGCTGAGTGCGGTGCTATAGCATTTTCTATTGATGGTATCCAGAATGGACCTGATGCCATTGCTTTAGTCGATCCTGCTGGAATCGTCTCAGATTTCATCAGTTACGAAGGTTCATTCTTAGCTAATGCTGGTCCAGCTCAAGGAATCACAAGTATAGATATTCAGGTATCAGAAGGAGATGCCACCTCAGTCAATCAGTCACTCGAATTGACAGATGCAGGTTGGCAAGTTGCTGCGATGTCCAGCTTTGGTGATGTCAATAATGGCTTAAGCTGTAGTCAGAATATGACAGCTCTTTGTGCAGATACAGATGTGTATGACGAGCCACGATGCATCTTTGACTTGGCATTGATTAAGATGATCAATCCTAATTTCGTACCTCCATTTAATACGGGTGAGGTGCTTAGCTTCGATATCACGATCATTAATCAAGGGAATGTAGACGCGGCTGAAATAGCTGTTTCAGATTATGCCGATCCTTCGGAATTAATATTTCAAAGTGTAGAATCTGGAATAATTATAAGCCAACTCTTTAATAGTATAACCGTCACTGATAATGGCTTAGGCGATTTTACCATTTCAGATTTACCAATTGGCGATCAAGTGACGATCACATTAGACTACTTAATCAATCCTTCTTTCACAGAAAATCTAATTATAAATAATGCAGAGATCACAGCGTCAGCAAATGATCTAAATCTTCCAGACATTGATTCTGTACCAGGAGATAATGCAGCAAGTGATTCTGATATTGTCAATGATGATGATCCTACGATGGGCAATGATGATTTTGATCCAGCGGTGATTAATCTATGTGCAGGAGAAATCTCTCCACCCATCATCGATGAGACTTTGACTGTCTGTTCAGGTGACATCATCAATATTAATATTTCAGCAGGATTATCTGAAAAGCCAGTCGTTGCTGAATCTTTATTCTTTAGCGAATACCTCGAAGGCTCCAGTCGAAATAAGTGCTTGGAGATTTATAATGGAACTGGGCAAATAATTGATTTGACTGATTGGAGCATAGAGATTTACAATAATGGAAACAGCTCAGGGGCTTCGACTTTCTTTCCAGATGGTTTGATGATAAGCGACAGTGACGTCTTGGTCATATGTAATAGTGCCAGTGATGATGCCATGCTTAATCTGGCAGATGTCTTACTGAATGCAGCGACTAATTTTAATGGAAATGATGACATCGTCTTAGTGGACCCTGATGGTAATGCTGTGGATGTGATCGGAACGATAGGAAGTGCCTTAGACTTTGGTACCAATCAATCATTCATTCGTAATTGTGATATTGCTATGGGCCGACCAGTCGGAACTAGTCTATTTATTCCTGATGACGAATGGGATATATTAGAGGTCGATGATGTCTCTGATTTGGGAATGCATACTTACTGCGCTACTGGATTATTTCCAGATGAATGTACTTATGATGTCTATTTACAGAATCCATCTACGGGTGTAGATCCTATATTAACAGCTGTAGAAAGGGGATTTAATATTAATGAATTAAATGTAGATTTGGTCTACCCTCAAGTCCTATATGTGACTTGTGTATCGCCGACTGGCTGCGAAAGCAATCCATCGTCAATCACACTGATTGTACAGGAAGATCAGGCATTATCCTGTAATGATAAAGTGCAGATATCTCTCGGAGATTCGTGCCAGTATCAAGTGACGCCTAAAGTTCTATTAGAAGCAGACACTGGGTTAAGTTTTTATGATGTGACTCTGACTCGGGAAAATGGTGATGTACTGGACTCAGCACTACTTGTCAAAAGTCTAGATGGAAAAATCATCCAATATCAACTCACTGATCTATGTACTGGTAGTAGCTGCTGGGGAGAGATAGCAGTAGAGATAAAACTTAGACCTGAGCTTTCTTCGCCTTGTGAATTTGTGCTGGGTACGTCACAGAGTATTGAGGCAGATTTTTCAGCAGGGGATCAGCGCGAATTTCAAACTATTATCACAAGTGATTGTCAGGATTTAATCATAGATATAGAAAGTGATCTGAAATATAACTGTGGGACAGGAGCTGATGTAGAGTGGTGCCAATCGTCACTGGATATCATTATATATTTAGAGGAAGAAATCATCAGTGAGCAATTAGAAGTATTAGCAAGTGATCAAGTAGTCCTCTCTAATGCTGCACCAGGAAACTACATCATTCAGATCAATAGTGTTCAAGTTGAGGTGTCAGGAGAATTTAATATTTCGATTCAGACGACTAACTGTGAGCCAGCACAAGATTGCATTTTATTTTGTGGGGTCAATGAATCAGTCAGAGGTGGGTTCTTCAGAGACGCTGTAGCTTCAGGTGGGTTTGTCAGCTTGTCTGCAGCGGCATCCAGCTTAAATAAGTCTTGCTTTCAAGAAGTGTCCGATTTAAAAATGATTAAAAATGTTGATGAGGATTTCTGTGGTGCAGGCACTCGGACTATAGTTAGTTATTTTGGGACGATTAAAAATCACCTTGATGAAAATGAGAAAATTAATTTGCTCACGCAGGCCTATGTAGAAAGAAAAGCAAACATTAACAATATTCTAAATCCTCTTCCTATCAAGTTAGCTTGCGGTGCCTCGACACATCCCGATAGTATTTTTAAACTATTAAGTCTTGAAAATAATGCTATCTCTGATTCAATAGCGATAAGCCACGCATATCCTTATTATATTTTAAAAAATAGCGATGGAGATACCCTTAAACGAAATGCAACAGTAGAAGTGCCAGTCTTAGTCCATTATCAGCACAGGATAGATACAGTGAAAGTAGAGCGTTTTATTAATGGAGAATGGCTACTGGTAGACCTCATCAATAAAGAGCTGAGGGATAGTATAAAGTTTAATCGTATCAGGCAATCCGTCACAAGGTTAAATCCCATTCCAATAGTAGAAAAATACTGTGGCTATATCGTAGATTACGAAGACATAGTAGTGCCAGCTTGTGGCAGCGGAGTCAAGGTGTTGCGCTCTTGGTCGATCATAGACTGGTGTGATCAGCAAATTAAAACACTACCCATTCAGCAGATAGAAAATCATGATGATATCGGACCAACTATAGAACCACTTAATGATCAATCAATTAGTATCCAAGCTGTTGACTGCTCAGCGGTGTATCAATTACCAGAGGTGGAAGTCTTCGATCTCTGCACATCTGTAGAAAGCATATTACTGACATGGCAGACACTGGAAGGGGAGATTGAAGATGGATATGTCACTGGGCTATGGGAAGATGATTCGCCTGTACTGCTCACGCTGACTGCATCAGATGAATGTGGGAATAGGACGATTGATTCTATGTACCTGCATATCTCAGATCAGGTGGCACCTGTGGCGACTTGTGTAGACGAGCTACAAGTGAGTATTACAGATGGAGACCTTGCAGTCGTCTACACTGATGCCTTCGATGCAGGTAGCCATGATTTAGGATGTGGAGATGTCTGGATAAAGGTCATCAGAGAAGAAGACCTTAGAGGGTCTGATGTTGGATTTTGGAATACGAAAGGGACAAGGAGAATGCCTGATTATAATCTGCAGCCAGATCCCAGTTTTGCCTATCGATATTCTTGTCGTAATGAAGAAGCGGATGATTTTAGAGCAACTTACTTTGATGAGAATAAACGAGTCTTAGGCGTAGACATTGGCAGACAAGTATTCTTCGATGATCAGGCAAGTTTCTGCTGTACAGATACCGACTTAGAAGAAGTGATGGTTGTCGTTAGAGTATTCGATGTAGATCCTGGTGAGGGAGCTGTAGATCCACGGCGGATGATTCAAGAGTTAGCCAGTCCAACATTAATTCCTGATCGAAATAATAAAAATCGGCTGGCTCAATCTACTAATTTTGTAGAGAATGATCTGTATGGTCACTACACAGACTGCTGGGTCAAAGTCATATTAGAGCAAAAAATTAAAGCTGATATTATCTGTGCAGATGTAACGATAAGCTGTACTGATGATTTAGAATCAGTAGCTCCACCTATTACTTTTGGAGGCATTTGTGGAACAGATGATATACTATTATTACAAGAGGATGAGATATCATCTGCTTGCAGCATCACCTCTATCATGAGAGAGTGGTATATCGATCACGATGATAACCGTAGATATTCTGAAGGTGAGAATAGTTGTATACAGACCATTACCATAAGCATAGAAAATGAACTGCTAGATCCGATGACCATTAAGTGGCCTAAGCACTTCAACGGCGCTACATATAATGGTGTAAATATAGAATGCGACTCGACTGGAGTAGTGGAGATGCCAGCTCAGATCACCTTAGGAGATTCTTTTAGCTGCATAGCGAGTGACACCGATGCTAATGCTAGTGTCCAGTGGTGTGACCCTGCCTGTTCCCTTGTAGCGTATACAGTCGATGTAGATACCATCGCGTCTGGTCGTGCATGCATGAAGATCATCAAGAGACATAGCGTGATCGATTGGTGCTTATGGAAGCCCAATGAAGAAGATGGAGATGATACAACTGATCAATTCGAAGCAGTAGAAGATTGGGCACAGGGGGAGTGTACATTCTGTGATACTGACAGCTTAATTTCAGGAGGGGAGGATAGGGTTTATTTTAGATATACTGCAGTCAGTGGAGATGGCTATTATGTCTATGATCAGGTGATTAATATTATAGATGATACTGATCCTGTGATGACAGTATTAGACAGTTTTGTGATTGCCTCAGATGACATCCAAGAAAAGGATGAACTACAGACTTGTGAATTCGCTGGTTTTATTTTTGCTTCCGCTCAAGATTTTTGTAACGGAGGATTATTGCAGGATGCCTTTGTGAATTGGGAAGTCATCATTTCAGATGGAGATAGGGTAGTGGCTTCTTACAGTCAATTTTCTGATACCATACAAGTGGCTTCAGGTATGGGCACAGCCGGCGAAGAATATCAGGTAGAATGGCAAGCGAGTGATGGTTGTGGTAATAGCGTCAGTAAAAAATCTATCATTTTATTTAAAGATAAAACAGCACCATCGCCTCTGTGTGTGCAAGGGGTATCAGCAGCCTCATTAACCGATGAAAAGCAGGCTGTTATCTGGGCGAGTGATTTTGATCTGGGGAGTTTTGATAATTGTTCAGCGTTGACATTCAGCATTACAGGAAGAGATGCAGATCCGATTTTACCGGATGCAGAGGGTTTTGTAGAGCAGCAGAATATAGAGTTGGCGTGTGGAGACGTGGGGCTAGTATCTGAGTTGGATGTATGGGTCTGGGATGATAGTGGGAATGGTGCTGCGTGTCCAGTCTCTGTATTGTTAAGTGGTAGCTGCGATACAGTGCCACTAGATGGCAGGACTGCATTCACCATAGCAGGTGATGTACTGACGACATCTGATAGAGTCATAGAAGGAGTCCAAGTGACACTGGATGCTGATCTGGGAGAATATCCACTGGAGGCGATGACTGGCGTATCAGGAAGTTATAGCTTTCTAAATAATCCATATTTAGAAGATTATATCCTGACAGCTAAGAAAGATGATGACTACTTAAACGGTGTCACAACAGCTGATCTAGTTAAGCTCAGAAGTCATATCCTGAATATCAATCCTCTGGATTCTCCATATGAGCTGATCGCTGCTGATATCAATGGTGATGGCAGTATAACAGCGATTGACATGGTGATATTGACCAAGTTAATTTTGGGTAAGATTACAGAGTTGCCAGATAATGATAGCTGGAGATTTGTAGATGCTGATTATGAATTTATGGATCAAAATAATCCAACAGGTTATAAAGAATTGATAGACATAAACAGGCTGAGAGGCCCCATGATAGATCAAGATTTTATTGGGATTAAGATTGGTGATTTGACTGATGATTCTGCTGATGGTCTTGGAGTGGCAGCGGTAAGTAGACATCAAAGAAATATAGAATTAATTACTGCGGATCAATCTGTGAAAGCAGGACAGTTCATAACAGTGAGCTTATCAATTAAAGATCAAGCACTATCCGCGATTAGAACTATGTTATACCATGATGGGCTGCAATTAGTCAATGTGAAAAGTCAATCTGGAATTATTCAACATCATGAAAAAGGACAAGGCACTGATTTAATTTGGATTAATGATTTGGATACTATGTATCATTCAGAAGACTTGATTACTTTAGAATTTAAGGTTGTAAAATCGGGTCTTATTTCAGATATGATTTCTTTAGATTCAGATTCTGATTTGCCGGTTGCTCATATTAATAATTCATCAATGATAGCGTCAGTCGATTTAGTCTTTGAGGATGTCAACCATTCACAAAATCGGCACATTCAAAATGAACCGAATCCATTTAGGGATGAGACTGTAATTAGCTTTGCTCTCGATAATCCGCAGGAAGTTAATGTAACTGTTTATGATGTCAATGGCGCAGAGATTTTGATTATCACAAGTACTGCAAAAGCAGGATTGAATAAAATGATGATTGACTTAAAAGAAATAAAAAGTACAGGCGTATTACTTTATCATATAGAATCTGGTGAGTACTCTGAAACGCGAAAGATGATTCGATTAAAGTAATAGGTGGTAAAATAAATAAGCTTAAAGCAAAAGCCGGCAAAATTTGACTTACAGACCACTACAACTTTTATGTAATCATATCAGTAAGAAAGTGGTTGAAGTCGAGGCAAGTTACATAAAGACGCTAACCTGATTTGATCATTCAGTAAAGGAATATTGAGAGCATATAGAATGTTCATTCACCTCACCACCGACACCAACCCCATATACCGCCTCTCCTTCCCATCATCCATCACCACAATTATAGAGTAAGTATACACTCCTGGCTGCACATAATTACCATCGATCCTACCATCCCAGTCCAGTGCGGATTCCTCCCCATCAGAATTGTCATCTGAATATAATTGTGTTCCCCAGCGGTCGAAAATAATTATACCCGTTGTGACTATTAAGTCTTCACTTCCTTCTACTGTAAAGACATCATTCACACCATCTTCATTAGGAGAAAAAGCATTAGGAAAGTATAGTTCATAATATGCTAAATCCAGATGCACTAAGCTATCGCATCCGACTTCACTGAATAACGGAGCCTCATATTCTCCTGATAAATTAAAAGAATAATCTTGGATCTCATACGTTTCACCTTCAAATATTTTAGCCTGCACTGTGTCATAAAGAGGAGCTCTGACATCTAAGACTAATCCGACCACACTATCACAGTTAAATTGATTTTTGAAAGTCTGAGTGTAACTTCCTGACTCTGTCAATTCCTCTGTACCGAAAATATAAATATCATCTTTGCAAATGATTTCTGAGATGGTATTATTAATGATAGGCACGGTATGTTGATACGGCTTGACCAGATTACATGATCCATCATTAATGATTCTGACTTGGTATTCTCCTTCTCCATAGATCTGAGATAGCTCATGATTGGTTTCTGTTAGCAGTGCTATACCATCCTTGTACCATTGATAGTCTCGATTGTTTTCTTCCAGAATAGATAGCCTAAAGTCGTCTGCACAGGGATGATTAATTTCTGAGATATTGAATTGAAATGACTTTGAATCTGCAAGAATTAATTCATCGAAAAAGTAGTAAGTATTAGTCGATGCTCTAGTGGGGGCGCAGGCTGGTCCGATGGCAATGGCAGTGATGTCTTCCATCGGTGTTACTTCAATGAAGCCTTTTTTCCAGCTGTTAGGGTTGCTAGAGATTAACGTAGATCCTAATCTTACCCAGTTAGGCCCATTAGTAGGACATCCAAGCATAGCATCACCTCTGCCGAAAGGTAAGTTCACACAGTCAGTCGTACCGAAAAAAGTGATGTTAATAGAAGGCGACGTAAAGATGTCGATAAATCCTACTTGAAATTCAAATCGATATGAGTCATTCGCCAATAGCGGAGACAGAAGACACGCACCAGCGTATTCTTTCCAGTTTAGTTGATCATCATTCTGTGAACCATTCCCATTCCCATTTCCATTTCCATTCCCATTCCCATTTCCACCTTGCCTGCCATCTCTAAATCCGACGATGCCTTCTCCATCAGGAAAGGGTCGAGGAGGAGGGAGGTTATCCCATCCGCCCCATCCACAATTATGGATGTAATCTGTCGTCGGTTCTGAAGCTTGTATCCATACATCAGCACAGTTCAATTGGCTTCGATTATTTGGACAGCAGTTCATATCTTCAAAAGAAGGATTTGGAATCAGGGATACAGGTTCAATAATAATACATGTGCAGTCATCATCATTCAGATCTATGAGTCCATCATCATCGTCATCAATGGCGTTATCACAGATCTCGACCATTTGCAACTGAACGTCCTGATCCAAGCACAGATATAGACTGACAAATGTCAGTGTTAGGCTCATCAAGAAATTCCATGAGGTGGAGATCATGTCTAAATCTAATCATAATATGTTGAGATCATGGTAATTGAGAAATGTATCAAGCGAGAAGACAGTTGGTGCTATAATGTCAGAGGGGCTTTCTATTAATTGATACCTTTGTTACATGGTAAAATACCTCAGCTTCATTCTAATGTTTTTTCCGATCATCAAGTCAGGCCAAGTCGTTAATTTTTCTTCATTAGGAGAATTATCTGTTGAACTCACGGAACCTTCTGGGATGCAGTTTATCTATAATCCTTTCAACGGACACTTCGAATATTGGATGCATAATGATTATGGTATGAGATATGAGCCATTAATCCATAGCATCCATTTGGACGATATCACCACCATCAAGCGGACGATTGATTTAGATATTCCATACATCGATTTTGAAGAAATGGCAATGGATGATGATGAAAATCTCTATATAGGAGACTTCGGTAATTTTGTTTATCCGAATGATCCAATCGTTTATAAAATACCAGGTCCCAATAATTTTACAGGCGCTATCCCACCAAGTATAGAAGCAATAAAGTACGAGTATCCTACTAATGGTGTGACTGATGCCGAAACGATGGTACATTTAAATGGTCATCTTTATATTTTTTCTAAAACTGTCAATCCTAACTTTGACCCTTCTCTAGATCCGACATTTACATATGTCTACAAGATACCTGATAGTCCTGCTGCAGGCGGAGCTAATCATACAGCAGTACTGCACGATACTAAGCAAGTTATACTACCGACTGACATCAATCCTAATCGCTATAAGATCGTAGGTGCCGCATTAAGTCCTAATAAAAAGGTGCTGACTCTGCTTAGCTATGAGCGCATCTGGATATTTTCTTGCTTTGAAGGGGATGATTTTTTTGGTGGTACGACCACAAGTATTCCAATAAATTACCGGCAACATGAAGCAGTCAGTTTTCTTAATAATCATGCGATCGTACTGACAAAGGAGGGCTGCCTCGACACTATTGTTAGCCCCGAAAATGGTAATCCAAATTGTGATGTAAACTACAATCCAGATATTTATTATCTCGATCTTTGGCCCTATATAGATGGATCTTGCATCGACTGTAATATGGTTCAGAATGGAGATATGCAAAGAGATAACTTTGCATGGAGTCTGTTTAAGCATGGTAGTGCTGATGGAAGTCTTTCTGTTAATAATGGTATAGCCACCATCAATGTTTCTGCTCTCGGTACGTCTAACTGGAATCTTAATATGAGGCATAAAAGCTTGGTACTTAAAACTGGAAAGACATACAGGATAAAGTTTACAGCCTATGCTGATGATCCAAGAGAAATGTCAATCATAGCAAATAAAAGAGATGGCAGTGTGGGCTATGCCTACCTGAGCCAGCAGATCACCACGATGCCTACGGAATACGAGTTTGAGTTTACCATGAATGAGCCTTCAGACTACAATAGCTATTTGAGTTTTAATGTTGGAAATTTTATAGCTCATAATGTTTACCTAAAGGATATCTCGCTCGATGAAGTAGCATGTATATGTCCTAATGGCCGATATTTTTTAACGACGATAGACCAGCGAGTTCAAAAATTTGAAGCTGCCACGTCAATTTATGGTTCGAGCCGAATACAGAACAGTGATATTATTTATGACGCGGGCAGTCAGGTAGTTCTTAATCCTGGCTTTGAAGTGGTAGATGATGCAGTCTTTCATGCTTATATCGATGGCTGTGGCGGGCAATAAAGTTTGTTGATTTATGCCTGATCATGCTTGATGCATCAATCTCAGTTGTATGATATATTCACTATAGAGAAATATGGGGCGAATAATAAGATCGATCTATGAAGTTGGTAATTTCAACGCTTGAATTGTGCCCGATCAGAATGTTATTTGACTATACTTATCGTTTTCTATTAATATTATCTATTAGATTGATTATGAAGTATATACACATTATTAAATAGTATAAATTGTTTACAGTTTATTATACAATCAAATCTTGCCTGGTTTGTATTTTCACCTATAGAACTGATTATGAAAGTTTTACACATAGTTATATAGATAATATGATAATACTACTAATTTATGATTTATACTATACAGACTATTATACTGAATATGAGTTAGATACACATATCTAAATAGATAATATGATAATAATTTCTAATTTCTAATACTGATTTATAGAGTATAGTCTATTTACTTGATTATGAGCTATAAACGCATATTATAATATTTAATATGTAATAAATATTTAATTTTGAATTATAGTATACAGTCTATTTGATTGAATATGAATTATATACACATATTAAAATAGATTATATGATAGTAAATACTGATATTTAATTTGAAAATACACAGTCTATTTTACTGATCATGAGTATTATACACATATGAAAATAATTAATATGATAGAAAATTGCTTTCTACTGGTATATTTATTTTGTGTACTAATTTGACTATGAGGTATATACACATATCAAATTAATTAATATGAATAATATTTATAGCTTTTTCCAATTTAAATTTGCAGAGAAATACTCTTCCTACCAAAGCGAAATAGAGCTGCTTTTTAAAATATAAAACAACCACCGACAACTACAATTCATCGTACCACAATACTTATTAATTTTTTTCATCATATCATCATTTTATCTAATTCGGCCTTATCAATTTGATCTTGAGTTGCATACACATTAAGTAAATTTTTAATGTGTTATTTAGACGAACAGATTAGTGTTTTTCATCATACAATTGGCGTAGTTCTTGGCTTTAGAACAGATGTAGATTTATTTGAATATGAAACGTCGTTGACGAATACACTGACAGCACTCGAAGCTATGGTCATAGATCATACCGCTGAGAATAATAGCACGTCATTTTAAATCATTCGAAGACACTACATCTAAAATTGAGACTTAATGTACAAACCATTACTTACAGCACTGAAGACGATTCTCCTGGTATGTTTATCACAGTTTGCTTACACGCAAAACATATCAGGAGACTTCTTCACATGTAGTGGATCCACTGAAATATATTCGATCAATAGTACCGCTGGATCTGGCTCGCCCTGGTCTATTAATCCACCTGTGGCAGGTACCATCATCCAGAACACCCCGTCACAAACTACCATAGAGTGGGGGAGTCTAACCGACCAAACCATTAAGCTGATATACAACGGCGGCAGCGAGTTTTTAATAGAATATCCTGTCACCATAGAAAGCACCGAGAGCTTAGCATGTAATAAGTCAGTGAAGGTTTCCCTGGATGCTGACTGCGATATGCTCATCACAGCTGATATGATCTTAGAAGATATGCAGTATGATGTAGGCTCTTATGAAGTCACTCTGAAAGATACGGATGGTAGCATCATTCCAGGACAAAGAATTCAAGGTAAGCACATCGGTAGGGATATCGAAGTCATCATCTCTCAGCTATGCTCTGGGAATAACTGCTGGGGATACATCACTGCTGAGGATAAAAACATACCAGAACTGAAGCATCATCGATATGAGATACAGTGCCATGAGGATGACAGTCCTCATATGATGAAGGCATTTCCAATGGATGGACATATGGAGGCTATTGACGATCATACTTATGAAGTATCTGCCTTTCATCATTGTGAGAATATGCATTTAAGTTACCAGGACTCCATGTCTGTCTCTGACTGTGTCGGCTCATATGGCAATGTCATGTATCGACAATGGACGCTTACGACTCCTGCTCAGCAAAAGGTACAATCGATGGATACAATCTACATCCATAAAGCAGATATACACGGTATGAGCTATCCTGATGATATGGATGAAGAGCTTTCCTTAGACTGCAGGAAAGGAGGTCAAGAAGGTGGATGGCCGATGCTCGAAGATGGTATGCCTTCACCTGAGTACACGGGAAGGCCTCAAGGTCTCTTATGTGGTAATATAGAAGTCAGATATAACGATCTTAAATTTGACGGCTGCGGCCACTCCGCTTACAAGCTCAAGCGAACATGGGAAATCGTAGACTGGTGTACAGGAGATGTAGTAGAGCACGATCAATACATACATGTCTATGATCGTACTGCGCCTATAGTATATGTGGAGTCTCATATTGAAGTCATTTCTGATGCTTTAGATTGTGATGCTAATTTTACATTGCCATATCCAGAAGTAGATGATTGCTCTCATTACCGTATGGAAGCAGGATATCAAGAAATTAGTTCTGAAGAGCCTAACTACGATGATTATAGTACTACAGGTGTCATCATAGATGAGCTGAATCATCAGATACAATTTGAAGAAATAGAAGTTAAGTCTGATTCGATATGGGTCGTATATACCATTACAGATGACTGTGATAATATCACGCAAGTCCATAGCAAAGTAAAGGTGAAAGATAAAAGAGCACCCATAGCCATATGTGATGATGAGACCACCATAGGACTCAGTGACCATGGGCAGTCATGGGCCGACTATAGAGCAATCGATGATGGAAGCTGGGATAACTGTGCTATCACGTCTCGACTGCTCAGAAAAGTGGATGGTTATGGTTGTGATTCTATCAGAAACTGGACGGAGCAAGTGAAGTTTTGCTGTGAAGACATAGGTCAGCTTATTAAGGTAGAGCTTAAAGTAGCTGATGCTTATGGCAATACTAATATTTGCTGGACTAAAGTAAAAATTCAGGATAATGAAGCACCCTTGGTGGTTAGCTGTCCTCAAGATACTACGATCGATTGTAGAGGCTATATCACTGACTTTCAGCCATTTGGTGAAGCTGTGTTCTCCGATTTCTGTTCTCTGTCATCTCGAGATTCAGTGACCTACGACCTGAATGAGTGCGGTATCGGTGAGATCACCAGAATATTTACAGCATACGACGATAGAGAGAATGAAAGCTCTTGTACACAGATCATTCATGTGGGATCAGACGAAGCATTTGGTACGGAGTATCATCACATCATCTGGCCAGAGGATATCATCATAGATGAGTGTGCATCAGATGGGTATGAGCCTGAAGATTTGGATAGTATTTATAGTGTCCCGAGAATGAAGGATTTACCTTGCTCGGAGCCCAAGGCTAATTATACTGACACAAAGTTCTACCATGATGAAGATCACATCTGTATCAAAATTCTTAGAGAATGGACCGTCATCGACTGGTGTCGCTTCGATCCGCAGACCACATTTAATGGGGTGTTTAACCACACACAAGTAATTAAAATTAAGGATTCTAATAAACCAGAATTTACTTCAGGATGTGAGGATGAAATACTGACAGAGCTGATCGCAGAATCAGAGTGCCAATACAAAATACCAGAACTATCTGCGTCAGCCATCGATAATTCTTGCATCAGTAAGAACTTGATCTGGAAGTATCACATAGACTATGAAGCTGATGGCTCAGTAGAACTAAGTGGAGCTGCTGATCAGATCACTGACCAAGTATTCGGCGTCGGAGACCATATCATCACATGGGAGGTAAAAGATGAATGTGGGAATAGCAGCGAGTGTGAAAAAATAATTACGATCAAAGATCAGAAAGCGCCAAGCCCGATATGCTTATCTAGTTTGGTGGTGGTCTTAGATAATGAAAATAAAGAAGCTAAGATATGGGCGAGTGATTTTGACTTAAAGTCTGAGGATAACTGTACTGCCGCTGAAGAATTGACGATGTCTTTTTCTGAGACAGAAGATATCCCTGCTATGGGTGTGGACTGTGACGACTTAGACGGGAAAGCTGAGACCCTGATAGAGCTATTTATTTATGTCTCAGATGCAGGGGGAAATAAAGACTTCTGTCAGACATTTCTTAGACTGCAAAATAATGGTGTGGCATGTGGAGAGACTGAGTCTGGCTCTATGGGTAAGATAAGTGGAAGGATCATAAATCTACAGGATGTGAATATACCTGGAGTCAGCGTAGAGCTATTGTCCCCATCCGAGAATAAGCAGATGATGAGTACTACAGATGGGCAGTATGAATTCGATGACTTGCCTATGTACCATAATTATGATCTTCACTTTTCTAAAGATGGAAATATACTGGCGGGGGTCAGTACAGTCGATCTTGTATTGATCCAGCAGCATATATTAGGTGTAAAAGAATTTGTGTCTCCTTACCAGATCATTGCTGCAGACGCGAATCATTCTGGTGATGTGACTGCGACGGACTTACTCGCACTGAGAAGCTTGCTGGTCGGAAGGACATATACATTTCCAAAAAATAAAAGCTGGGTATTTCTTGATCAGCTCATCCAGTATCCTGACCCTTTGAATCCATTCCCAATAGACGAAAAAGTAAATGTCATGGATATGGATGAAGCGAATATTTATCGAAATATCATCGCAGTGAAGAGGGGCGATGTCAATGGATCATTCCAATCGGATTTAAATAATTCTGTTGAAAGTCGAGATTTTAAGACACAAGAAATCAAATATCGAAAAGTTGGCAAGAAAATTGAATTCTATATACCAGAGAAGATAAAGATAATAGGGCTGCAAGCAGAATTGACATTTGAAGGATTATATCCGGATCTAAGAGTCAGCACAGATTTATTCGATGCTGGACTTCAATTCTCGACCAGTCTGAATGATAGTAGAACCATCATAAAAATCTCAATGTCTGACGCTTTCTCACGAAGGATGAAGAAAGGAGACCAAATATTTACTGTGAGCGGTTACGATAGGACTGAACCACCTACTATAAATCAGTCACAGTTTATATCTGAAATTTACAAAGAGGGTAGAGATGGTCAGATAGAAGAATTAGCTATTCTTTTACATGACGATCATGAGATGCCTGATGAATTAACCGTTCTTCAGAATCAGCCAAATCCATTTGGGCTAAGTACTACAATTGGATTTTACCTACCATCTCAAGAAGAAGTGACGCTCACGATATATGGAGTCAATGGAGAGTTGATCTCAGAGCAGTCTAACATATACCCATCTGGTCATTCTGAATGGATCATATCCTCAGAAGACTTAGCATCAGATGGCATCTATTATTACATAATATCGAATAAGGAACATTCGATGACAAAGAAAATGTTCCTGATTCGATAATTACTTAGGAGGATACCTGCGCCAGAAAAGTTTGGCGCAGGTTGATTTTATTATAGTAAACTGTAATCCAACCAACAGATGAAAAAAAGCACCAAATTTCTTAGAATTAGATCCTTGTATCAATGCTTATTGATATCCTGTTCTTTTTTATTAAGCCAATTTTCAATACTCGCACAAGACGGGCTGGTCTGTAATCAAGCCATCCAAATATCACTCAAAGAAAATTGCCAAATCACTGTCGTAGCAGATCATATTTTAGAGAATACTGATCGCTATGTAGATTATCAAATAATCGTAGAAGATATAAAAGGTAATATTATCCCTGATCACATCATGACACCAGATGAAGTAGGGAAGGAGCTGACAGTGACTATCACTCACCCCAATTCTAAAGTCTCTTGTTGGTCTACTTTATTCGTCGATAGTAAAATATTTCCAGAGTTTCATGGCTGCACTGATGTTATCGTACCATGTAGTAGTTATCCCGATACTTTAAGCCATATGGATGAGCCAGAATTAGTTGGGTCTAAATGTGGTGCTTACACTATGTCATATGAAGATCACATAGAAGAATATACATGCCCAGAGAATAAGTACAGCCAAATCATACACAGGACATGGACGATGCATAATATGTCTGATTATGCTTACAGCTGCACACAGACTATTTATGTGAAGCAGCAGGGAATAAATGACATTTCATTTCCTCATGATTATGATGGCAGACATTATCCAGCTATTTCTTGTGACTTTACCACTTATTATGGAGATAGCATAGGCCGCTTAAATCAAATAGAATTTCTAGATTCTGGATTCCCATCCACTAAGCCTTATCCTTATGGCACTGGTTCGCCAGGTGGAGAATTTTGTCATAATATTAAATTAAAATTCGAAGACACTCAATTCTCTACTTGTGGAAATGAGTCTAAAATACTTCGGAAATGGCATGTCATAGACTGGTGTACCAGCGAAAGCCTAGTGAGGGATCAGATTATCAAATTAGAAGATGATCTAGCACCGATTTTAATTCATGATGATACGCCGATTTATTTAAATCTAAATAGCGAAGACTGTACTGGAGTCATAGATACAGTGCCATATCCGATAGATGTGTATGACTGTTCACCCACTCACTACGAGTTATCCTATAAAATAAAAGATCAGTCTGATTCTTACGAAGGATTAATATCAGAAGGCCTGATCAGACATGAAGGCGGTAGCTATGGATTTGGTGGTGTCCCTTTAGATACAATTATCATGGTATATACCGTGAGCGATGAGTGTGGACATACATCTCAGACCCACAGAACATTTATATTAAAAGACCAACAAGCACCTATAGCAATATGTGAGAAAAATACTGTTGTCACACTTTCTGAAGGTGGATACGCGACCATATTCGCAGATAAATTAGATCATCACAGCTATGATAACTGTGCGATTGTAGATCAAAAAATAAAAAGAGAGAACTCACACTGTGATGACTACGATGAAGATGAAGAATTTGGAGACAAAGTCCATTTCTGTTGTTCGGATACTGATGCAGAAAATCATAAAGTTATTGTAAGAGTTTTTGATGCCTTTGGTAATTTTTCAGACTGTCATACACAGATCAGTATTCAGGATAAAGTGAAGCCTATCATTAATCATTGTCCAGAAGCTATCACGATGCACTGTGATGAAGATTATCATAATACCACACTGACTAATGGAAAGCCAGATGCACACGATAATTGTGGTATGACGATGGACTATATAGATAATAAATCTGGTATGAATGCATGTGGCATCGGTGATATCGTAAGAGAGTGGAAAGTATCGGATTATCACGGTAACTGGGAGACATGCATACAGCATATTACAATGTCAGATCATGATCCTGTCAAGGAGCACCATATCAAATGGCCAAGAAATAAAGTCCTCTCAGTGTGTCACTACACTGAAGATCACCTGAGTGATACTGGAGAGCCGATTATAAATCATAAAGACTGTGGTAATGTAGGGTATAATTATAAGGACCAGATATTCTATGACACAGAAGAAGCATGTGCTAAGATATTAAGGACTTGGTCAGTGATAGACTGGTGTAAGTATGATCCTGGATCTAATGTATCAGAGGGTTACTGGACTCATGTACAGCAAATAAAAGTTAATGACGAGACTATTCCTCAATTAATAACTGGATGTGAGGATGTGGAGGTAAATACAGAAATAGATGCATGTGATGCTTTAATTTCCCTTGAAGTTGTCGCAGAAGATGCATGTACGCTTTCTGAGTTAAAATATGCTTATTCGATTAATCTTTATAATGATGAAGTGCAAGATTCATTATACACAGGAGAAGGATCTACGGTGTCACAAAGGCTTCCATCAGGTCATCACACGCTGACTTATAGGGTAGAAGATGGATGTGGTAATGGCACATCATGCAATATAGATATTAATGTGACAGATGAATTATCCATCAATCAGATATGTGTCGCAGAAATAGCAGTATCGCTGGGCGTCGATGGACAGGTAGAAATATGGGCTAAAGACTTTATTAAAGATGTATCACTTTCATGTGGGCGAGAGGCCACATTTGAATATTCGTTTTCTGAAAATGCGAATGAAGTATTAAAAATAATAAACTGTAATCAATTTAATCAAGGTGAGGGTGTGGCTTACACTGATTCATTAAAAGTATTTGCTATAGCAGATAATGGGTCACACAGCTCTTGCCAAGTGATGATTAAAGTCACAGACAATTTTAATGTTTGTGGAGAAAATGACTCAAGTAGTGGATTTATCTCAGGTAAAATAATAGATGTATCTCTGAATGGGATAGAAGATATGATGATACACCTTAAGGATATGACTCAAGAGAAAAAGCAGACTATAATGACTAATAGTCATGGGGAGTTTACCTTTGATCAAATCGATGTGGAGTCTAATTATGAATTATTGCCTGAGGGCTACGGCGAAGCTGTGGATGGCTTATCCACGTTAGACATCATCACCCTTCAGCAACATATATTAGGTAAGAATAAAATAAATAGCTCATATAAATTAGTCGCTGCGGATGTAGATGGGTCTAAGTCTATTACTGTCTCTGATTTATTACACATTAGGAAAGTTATTCTGGGATACAGTATTGACTTTCCAATCAAGCAGCATTGGACGTTTATTAATGCAGCATTTGAATTTGCAGACCCAGAGAAGCCATATTTCTTTCCAGAACGTATCTCTCTGACTAATCTCGATCATTTTAGTGAAAATATTTCTGTCATTTCAGTAAAAATGGGAGATGTAAATGGAAGTGTCAATAAAAGGATATCAGAATCACGAAGCAATCAAATATTTCGTGCGGTTGCAACTGATATAGAAAATGAAAATTTGCTTGAACTAGAACTTTACCCTGAAAATGATATGAGCGTATATGGCTGGCAGTATGGCATGAGCTATGACCAGAATGAATTAGAGTTTTTAGAACTAAGCATGAGTAATGGTATGATCATACCAGAAGAAAATATAATGAATGCTGATGGAAAACTCTTTATCAGTATGACATTTGAAAATGAAGAGTTATTAAATACAGATCAGCCTGTTCTTACTTCTACTTTTAGGAGATTAAATAAGGAAAAGAGAGAAGTAAAGGAAATTATATCTTTTAATGCTGATGCATTTCAGAATGAATTATACAACGCTGAATTTCGGCAAGTATCTATCATAACAGAAGTAGCAGATACAAAACCTAAATTAATCATCAATCAAAATACACCAAATCCATTTTATGAATCAACTAACATTTCTCTAGAAATCGAGTCAGAGGGAATGTATATGCTATCCATTTATAATGCAGCAGGAAAGTATGTTTTTGGTAAAGAGTATAGACTCCTAAAAGGCTCTAATTTAATTGAGCTAAATATTTCAAATGTGCAAGCCAATGGATTACTTATTTGTCAGATTAATGGAAGTGGAATCAGCAGGACTATAAAGATGTATAGAATTTCAGATGGCCATTAAGATAATTAAACCCTACATTGAAGCATAATAGAATAAACAAGAAATACTATTTTTAAACAAATAAAATTTAATAAACGTATATTGCGTGAAATTTTAAATTAATAAATGAATATGGCCGGTAAAAAGGAAATAAAAAAATTAAAAGATGCTGTAAAGTCAGCTAAGAAAAAAGTTAAAGATGCAGAAAAGGCATTAAAGAAGAAAGAAGCAGCGCTTAAAAAAGCAACTGCTAAACCTGCTTCTAAAAAGACTGCTAAAAAGAAAAAAGTAGCTACTAAATCTTCAGCAAAAAAAGCTAAGCCTTCAAAAGCTAAAAGCACTGCAAGAAAAAAGCCAGCAGCTAAGCCAGCAGCAAAAAAGAGAGGCAGACCAGCAAAATCTAAAACGACTGCTGCAAAGCCAACTGCGACTAAAACTGCAGCTAAAAAGCCAGCGGCAAAAAGAAGAGGTAGACCAGCAAAAGCAAAAACGACTGCTGAAAAACCAACTGCGTCTACAACTGCAGCAAAAAAGCCAGCGGCAAAAAGAAGAGGTAGACCAGCAAAAGCAAAATCGACTGCTGCAAAACCAACTGCGTCTAAAACTGCAGCTAAAAAGCCAGCGGCAAAGAGAAGAGGTAGACCAGCAAAAGCAAAAACGACTGCTGAAAAACCAACTGCGTCTAAAACTGGAACTCAAAAGCCAGCGGCAAAAAGAAGAGGTAGACCAGCAAAAGCAAAAACGACTGCTGAAAAACCAACTGCTGAAAAATCAACTGCTATTAAGACTGCAGCTAAGAAACCAGCGGCAAATAGAAGAGGCAGACCAGCAAAGGCCAAAACGACTTCTACTGAAAAGTAGTCTCGTATCTGCACTTTTGCCAAAAAATTATTGATTTTATGATCTTATTTGAAATATAATAAGATCATATTTTCATTTATACGTAACATCTATATGAATGCCTTTTTAGTTTTCAGAAAACTATAAACCTATTCTAAATATCTGTATACTGTACCTACGGTACAGTATCAAACGATATATTTAATATTCTAACAATTTTCAGTCCCTAAGGGGTCGGTAAGTGATAATCTTGATACTATAGAGTGGCTTCGCAACCGCTAATTATTGGAAAATATCACAAGTAGATCTTAATCTGCGTGCCATAAGTGCGATATATGATTTGCTAAGATGTTATTCATGTTTACGTGCTGTAATTATATAAAGGTGGTAGTTAAGTATAGATTCATAAATGTCTATTTTGAAATTGAGGATCTGCTTGATGCCAATAGCTATTTCCCAAAGTCTATAGACTTACATAAATGAAACCTTATTTCAAAAATCAAAGTATCTTTAGATTTCTGAAGCGTATGATAAACTGAGAAACTGTTGGAATTAAAATCTTAAGTATTGAAGCGTATTACATTAATATCAGATACTCATAGCTACTTAGGAGCCGATGTGATATCTCATTTGCATGATGCTGATGAAATATGGCATGCAGGCGACATTGGTGACCGAGCTACGTATGATCAATTGAAAGCATTTGAAAAACCGCTCAGGATCGTATATGGTAACATCGATGATAAAGAACTTCAGTCACTTACTGTACTAAACGAATCATTTGAATGCGAAGGGCTTAAGGTATTCATGACACACATAGGAGGATATCCAGGTCGATATTATAAAAGAGTATCATCTACTTTATCAAGAGAGAAACCTGACCTATACATCTGTGGACACTCTCATATATTAAAAATAATGCCCGATAAAGACCTATCCCTCATACATATGAATCCAGGAGCATGCGGTGTAGTGGGATTTCACAAATTTAGAACGATTATCAAATTCAATATAGAAGAAGGAAAGCTGAAGGATGTCAATGTGGTAGAACTTGGTCTTCGATCAGATATCAGATTAGCTCAATAGTTAATCTATGTTGTATATAATGGACTCTCTCATATTTTTCTTGAGATTTTAATTTTTCATATAATTCTATTAATCACACATTGTTAGTTTTAATCTAATATTTTTGAATCAGTAAGATCACTATGGATAAGACAAGCGAAAATGAAGAAGCAGACAAGACTCAAGACTATGAATACGAAAGAAAAGTAATTATAGTAGATCCTGGGCAGACTGTCATGCGGATAGACCACTACTTAGTAGATAAATTAGAAGGTGTATCTCGTAATAGAATCCAGAATGCCTGTAAGAATGATATGATTTTGGTTAGTGGTAAGTCTGTCAAGCCAAATCATAAAATTCAACCCAACGAAGCCATTACCGTATTTATTCCTAAGCCTCCCTTTGAAGCAGGTGATCTACTGCCTCAGAAAATGGATTTGGATATACGATATGAAGATGAAGACTTGCTTATCGTGCACAAACCAGCAGGACTTGTCGTTCATCCTGGAATAGGTAATTATACAGGTACTTTAGTGAATGGCTTAGCTCACTATTTTTCTGAGACAGTCCTTCCCGTTATGCCAGGAGATCCAAGCTCTCGACCTGGGCTCGTACATAGGATTGATAAAAATACCACGGGCCTATTAGTTATAGCTAAGACTGAGGAAGCCATGACATTATTAGCAAAACAGTTTTTTGATCACTCTATAGATAGAGAATATTATGCATTGATTTGGGGAAACTTTGATGAGCCCAAAGGGACGATAGATGAATATATAGGTAGACACCCGACTCACAGAAGAAAGCGACATGTATTTCCTGATAAAGATGCAGGTAAGCACGCGATTACTCATTATGAAGTCATAGAGGATTTATACTATGTGAGTTTAGTCCGATGTAAGTTAGAGACTGGTAGGACCCACCAGATAAGAGTCCATATGTCTTATTTGAATCATCCTCTATTCAGCGATGATATGTATGGTGGAGACCAGATAGTAAAAGGGACAGTTTATTCTAAGTACAGGCAGTTTGTCAATAATTGCTTTAAGATAATGCCGAGGCAAGCCTTGCATGCCAAATCTTTAGGGTTTATCCACCCTCGGACTAAGGAGTATGTCAAATTCGATTCAGAGTTACCTGAAGAATTTACAGCGGTGATTGATAAATGGAGGCATTATGTAACCCATAAAAAATCGTAGAAGACTCATGACCTTGCAAGAAAGAATAGGAGCTATAGTCAGAGTCGCTGAAGCCTTAGTTGATTTAGATAGTACTAAGCTATCCGCAGTCTTTATTAGGGCGGAGAATGAAAATAGATGGTTTACGCAAGAGAATATTAAGAAGTCTTTATCTGCAATTAGAGATGCTTTTTGTGATCTTGAAAATCTCAATGAATGGGTCAAAGGATATAATATAGCTGATACTGTCACGCCTAAGAATGTTGGTTTAATCTTAGCTGGTAATATTCCGCTTGTTGGCTTTCATGATGTGCTATCGTGTTTTATTTCAGGCCATTATACTCTAATCAAGCTATCGGATAAGGATAAGATTTTGCTCCCATTTTTGGTCGAAGAACTAATAAAGATCGATGAAAGGACGAAGCCCTATTTCACATTTGTAGATAGGCTGACTGGATACGATGCAGTTATTGCCACTGGTAGTAATAATTCTGCAGTTCACTTCGAATATTATTTTAGAAATTATAAACACATCATCCGTCGTAATAGAAATGCCATCGCAGTGTTAAGTGGTAATGAATCAAAGGAGGATATTATGGCTTTAGGAAGCGATATCTTTGATTATTTTGGATTAGGCTGTCGAAATGTTTCAAAACTATATGTGCCTACTGACTACAATTTTGATTTCATGCTTGGCATTCTACATGATGAGTTTAAGGAGCTTGTCTTACATAATAAGTACAAGAATAACTATGATTATAATTATGCCATATTCCTCTTAGATCAATTTGAATTCTTAGCGAGTGGTAGCTTAATCTTGCGAGAATCGTCAGCTATAGCATCTCGAATATCAAGTGTCTATTATGAGTACTATGAAAATATAGCTGCATTGACGAGTATCATCAATAAACGTGCTTCTGAGATACAGTGTGTTATTTCTAATATGGAAATTGCTGATGTGAGGACGTTTGCTTTTGGGGAAGCTCAGAGGCCATCACTATCTGATTATGCTGATGGTGTAGATACATTAGAATTTTTACAATCTCTATGATTAAGCAGGCTAAAGCAGATCACATAGCTCAGATCCTTGATGAGTTATATCCGACGACTCCTATACCATTAGATCATACAGATCCATATACTCTGCTTATTGCTGTATTACTATCCGCTCAGTGTACTGATCAAAGGGTGAATCAGGTGACGCCTGCTTTATTTAAGCTTGCGGATACGCCATACAGCATGAGCGAAGTGCCAGTGGAAGATATCAGACAGATCATCAGACCATGTGGTTTATCGCCTCGGAAATCTAAAGCAATATCAGAGTTATCTCATATCCTCATTAATCAGTATGATGGGGAAGTACCACAATCATTTGAAGCATTGGAGTCTCTGCCAGGGGTAGGGCATAAGACGGCCTCTGTGGTCATGTCGCAAGCATTTGGGGTGCCGGCATTTCCAGTGGATACTCATATCCATCGATTAGCCTATCGGTGGTGCTTGACGACAGGTAAGAATGTAGAGAAGACTGAGAAGGATCTCAAAAGATTATTTCCTGAAGAGACATGGAATAAGCTTCATCTGCAGATCATTTTCTTTGGAAGAGAGTACTGTCCTGCTCGGGCACATGATGTCGGGAAGTGCCCGATCTGTTCTATATATGGCAGAAAGAGTTTGGTCAAATAGAATACGGTAGACTTAGAACGGATAGTTAATCGCAACATTAATATTGCCGATATAGGCATTGAAGCTATCATCAGTACCCGGCACTTTCTTTCCGATGACGAAGTGACTTCCTGAGTCATCTACAGGGTAAGGTGCTCTTATCTTATACCCAAAATCAAAGCGTATTAAGAAATAAGTAAAGTCTGCTCTGATGCCCCATCCTGCACCTATCGCCATCTGATCTATGAAGTTTGTACTAAACTTTGATCCTTCTCTTAGAAGCACTCCATCTTTATTAAATTCATCTCTGAGTGTCCAGATATTACCAGCATCGACAAATACAGCGCCTTTAAAAAACCAAAACCAATCCCATCTGTATTCTAAGTTGAATTCTAACTTCAGATCGCCTGCTTGAAAGAAGGGAGGTTCCGATCTCTCTAAATAACCACCTGGTCCTAATTCTCTAAGTTGCCAAGCTCTATTACTATTAGGTCCGCCGACATAGAACTGTGATAGATATGGCACGGTCAGTAAAGTACCCTCGCTGGTTCTGCCAAACGGGACGACTATTCCAAAATCTGCACGTGCTGCTAGCTGTGACGATGGACTTAAGTCTTTGTATATACGACCATCTAATTCTAACTTTACAAATTTTGCAAAGTTGAAGCGTCCACCTGGACCTAACTCCCAGACCAAATCACTTCCTGAAAGTAGGTTATAGAACTTGTTGCCTAGAAAAACTTCCATACCAGAGAATTCAATATTACCTAAGAAGCCTAATGAACGTCCTTTTTTATTTTTAGGTCCTTGATAGAAGTAACTTAGATCTCTGAATAAGAAGCCCGTAGATACATTATCTTCAAAGCTCTTAGCCAGTAGTGGATTAGGATCTAAATTGATGGTTTGAAATTGCTCAGTCGGATTAAATATAAATAAATTCAGACCGAGCTGTCTCACCTTAAAGAGCTGCTTATTATTGGGTTTATAAGAATAGCCCCACGAAGCATTGAATGAGCTGATCGAGAAATTCTGAATCGTCTTTGAAAAGTTATACCCTAAAGAAATGTCTGTTTTGGCTTCTTCTTTTAATCTTATATAATTGACCCGAGGGATGATTCTGATATTTGATAAGAATTTTCCAAAGCTGAATAGATCGACTAATCTGGGCAGCTCTAATACATTGTTAGCACCAAAAGACCATCGATTAGCTTCTAAGCTAGGAAGAGTCATTTCGAGAGAGCCATCGAGATTAAAAGAATATTTTTCAGAGCCTCCTAATAAATTTCTATTCTGTAGACTTGTGGATGCGCTCATGCCAAACAGATTTTGTTGGATATTAGTCGCGCCAAAGGTGGAGTAAAACAAGTCTAATCCAGTCTCTGAGATCCACTTATGCTTATGAGGAGATAAGAATATATCAAAGTCTATGATGGTATCTGTTTCAGCATTTGCTTTTTCTTTGATATTGACATATCTAAAACTACTTAAGTTAGACAGTGTCTTCTGAGTCTTGACGCGATTATCCTTAAGATAGAGCATGCCCTCTCGCAGAAAGATATTATTTCTTAGCTTTTTCGGCTTCACGACGAATTGGTCGCTCTTGCTGTAGTAGATCGTATTATTTATCGTATCCGATAGATTGAAGTCTGGATTGGCCTGAGATAGATGCTCCGTATATACATTGACTTCTCCTATATAATATTGCTTATGTATCGAGTCAGGTGGAGGGACTAAGATGTTGAATTCTACATCTACTTGATAGTCAGAACTATCGCCGACTATCTCGATATAATTGGTGACGAAATTAGCATAACCTAAGTTCTGAAGTCCTGATGTGATCCTTGATCTTTCTTGTTCGAAGAGATCTGCATCCAGTGGATCTCCCACGGTGATTGCTGGGATAGATTGTAGATTTTTTATATCTGTAACGATGGTTTGATCCTTACTGATAATCTCATATGATTTTATCTTGTACCGTCTGCCCAGGTCCAAAAGGTATGATACTGTAGCGCTGCTTCCATCATATGCTGTAGATGGTTTGACATTGACATGATAGAAGCCTTTTTTATTTTTCAGGAATTTTTCCATTACTTGGCCTGTCTTCTCTGCTAACAGAGCATCATAGACGACTGCTGTATCTCGATCAAGCCAGTTTTTAGGCGGCCATATTTTAGAAGGATTTTGTATTTGCTGATATAGCGATTCTAATTCGAATCTTAGGATGTCTTTATTTTCTATCTTTTCATCAGTTTTGAATACCAGTTGATTTTTTTTCAGATAATATTGGTCTTCTGCTATCACTTGATTCGTCTTGCATGATGGCAAGATGATTGCACATAATAAAGCCATGGATGCGACTTTCAATAAAGAAAATCTTGAAAAAGAATTGATATGAATTTGAGTCAGAGTCAAATTAAATTAGTCAGAGCTTTAGGTCAAAAAAAGTTTAGACAAAAGTATCAATATTTTACTGCTGAAGGGGATAAAATAGCACGTGATATCCTTACTTATCGCACTTATAATATCTATCAGATATATGCTGTAGACCAATGGATCGAAAATCATCATACATTACTCAATGACATCGATGTGCCCGTGTTCAATATCAGTCATAAACAATTGAAGCAAATATCTTTCCTTAAAACGCCAAATGACGTGATGGTTGTGTTAAGGATTCCCCAAGAAGATGAAAATCAGATAAATACCTCAAAAGGTTTACATTTCTACTTAGACGACATCAGAGATCCAGGTAATATGGGGACGATCATCCGGATAGCAGTTTGGTTTGGATTTCAATCAATCATTGCTTCAGAATCTTGCGTTGATTTTTTTAATCAAAAGGTGGTTCAGGCGACTATGGGTGCTTTTCTGCACCTTCCTTTGCGTAGATATAGTGCTGATCATTTATTGCTTGATAATGACTTATGCTTAGTGACGACAAGTATGAGTGGCCAAGACATCAGAAAGAATACTTCGCTGCCTGAAGATGCCATCATCGTCATAGGGAATGAAGGAAGAGGTGTATCAGAAATGATCAGTGAAGCATCTACAATAGAAATCAGCATTCCATCCATAGGTGCTCATCAAGATAAAATAGACTCACTTAATGCTGCTGTATCGGCAGGAATCGTGGCATCCTATTTTGCTAAATAAAATAGTTCTAAAATCTATAGATACTTCAATACTTCTTGTTCAAGTGTATATCTAGGGTCGATGGAAGCAATCTTTCCATCTCTGTCAATCAAGAATGTCTTAGGTATACTTCTGACTCCATAAGTAGCCGCTGCTGAAGAATCCCATTTTTTTAGATCACTGACATGCCAGTCCCATAACAGCTGATCTTGCTCTATGGCTTTTGTCCATCTGTCTTTTTGTCTTTCGAGTTGATTAGGGATTTGCTCTGCTGGATATCTGCTTCTGGTTCTGGTGTCTAAGCCGTCTAAAGAGACACTCGCCACAGTGAATCCTTTGCTTTTATACTTCTTATATGTTTCTACTACCTTAGGATTAGCCTTTCGACAAGGCCCACACCAGCTTGCCCAGAAGTCTAATAGCACTACTTTTCCCTTCAGATCAGTTAAGCTTCTTTCTTTACCATCTGGTCCTGGCATTGTAATATTTGGAGCTTGCTTACCTACTTTTATTAAGTCATTGACTCTCCTCTGCGCAAGTAATTGCTCCAACTGGCCGATGTATGCACCATATTCTTGAGTCATGGTTTCTGAAGCACCAGAGTTGGTCATTTTCTGAAGTACCGTCTTATGTACATCAGCATAGTTAGGGTCATTAAGTGCCATGATGGCCATTGCAAATGCAGCGACAGGGCTCGATTCAGATTTTACTTTGTTGATGAATCCATCCAGATTTAGACTTTTATTTCTGAATTGATTCATCGTCGAGACGAATGATGTGCTTTGCGCACTGCCTTCCACAGTGTAATCAAACTCTTGAAGCTTATTAAGATCTCCAGTGATGCTCACTCTTGATGCAAAATCATCTAATATGATATAAGCAGACTTTCTTCCGATTCTCACTCGATAAATGCCATCTTCCAGACCTTCAGAAAATGGAATAGTGAATTCACCTGAACCATTAGTCTCAGCTCTGCCCACCATATCATTAGTATTAGTCAAGGGGTTCACTTTATCCAAGTAGACATTCATGCTATTGGCAGATTCTATCTTACCTATAATCCCTGATTCTACAGAACTGGAAGTCGCACCGCATGATAACAAGACGATGGAGATAAATGCTAAAGCTAAATATTTCATATGAAGTCAGATTAAAGATCAAAAATACATGCTTAGAACGACTTTTGCCATAAGTTGTTTTCATGCATGATGCTTATAATAGGCACAATTTACAACAGCAAAGCCGAAAAGTACTTATCATATATGTGAAATCGTGATATGATTCGCTGAAATGTAATGATATTGACTGTAATAGACCAATATCAGTATTGACTTATCCTTCGTTTGTCCTAAATAATCTTTGTTTTCAAAAATGTAAATTTAATCTGTGGAAGATGAGCTGATTTTTAATAATTTTCAAAAGCACATATCTCTTTGTCATTTAGAAAAGCAAAAGCTAAAATCTGCTTTGCTGGAAAGGCAGATGGGTCGGAAGGAAATCGCATTACATCAAGGACAAATCTGTAGAAAGATATATTTTGTTCAATCAGGAAGTTTAAGGGCATTTTATATAAATGAGGATGGTAAAGAATTCACGATCATGTTTGCAGTCTGTGATTGGTGGATTACCGATATGAATTGTTTTGCAAATCAGAACCCTGCAATGTTAACCATTGAATCATTAGAAGAGAGTCAGGTATTAGAATTAGATTTTCACAGACTGGAAGAGCTTTATAAGGAGATACCCAAGTTAGAGCGATTTTTTAGGATTATTTTTCAGAAAGCATACATCAGAGAGCAGCTTAGAGCACTTCACAACATATCATATTCGACAATCGAAAGATATCAGCAGTTCGTCGAAAATTATCCAGCCATCGTTCAGAAGGCAACTCAAAAACAAATAGCCTCCTACCTGGGAGTCACTCCAGAGTTTTTAAGTACTGTGAAAAAGAAGAAGTAGAATATTCTTAAACTATCTTAACTATTAATAGATGAGCATTCCCGTACTTTGTCAGAAATGATAGATATGATGCTGATTCTAATAGCTGGACCTTACCGAAGTGGAACGAACAACGATCCAGAGCTTATTAAAAGAAATATGGATAGATTGGAGTCAGTTGCTCTTCCTATTTTCCGAAAAGGGCATATTCCAATGATTGGCGAATGGGTGGCTAATCCGCTGATTGAACTTGCTGGCTCAAAAGAAGTTGGGGATGATATTTTCAATGCAATACAATACCCGACAGCACATCGTCTATTGACAAAGTGTGATGCGATACTGAGAATAGAAGGTGACTCTATAGGCGCAGATCAAGATGTAAAAATAGCCAAAGAATTAGGATTAAAGATTTACTATAACATCACAGATATTCCTGATGCAGAGTCATAAAGTCCGTAATCTTAGCGTTGATGTCCTATCTGATAACTGGTATACACTTAGAAAAATCACATATGAATACCTTAAGAAGGATGGCACTTGGGAAGTTCAAAATCGAGAAGCTTACGATCGGGGAAATGGAGCTACAATATTGTTATACAATAAAAAGAAAGGAACAGTCATCCTGACGAGACAGTTACGCATCCCAACATACTTAAACGGGAATGATTCAGGTATGCTGATAGAATCATGCGCAGGATTATTAGATCGTGATAATCCAGAAGACTGTATAAAACGAGAGACAGCAGAGGAGACAGGCTATCAAATAACATCAGTTCAGAAGATATTCGAAGCATATATGTCTCCAGGTTCAGTAACAGAAATTGTCCATTTTTTTATTGCGGAATATACTCAGTCTATGAAAATAAGTGAAGGCGGGGGAATCGCTACAGAGCAAGAGGAAATAGAGGTATTAGAAATGAAGATTGATCGAGCTATTCAGATGATAGGGAATGGTGAGATAAAGGATGCAAAAACCATCATGCTGATTCAATACCTACAGCTCAATGGTTTTATTTCAAATTGAATGAGGACTATAGATTTTCACTACTTCTAAAAGTACTTTCAAAAATCAGTATTTATTACTCTTCAGATTTTGACTGTAACTTATCACTCATCTATCCCGTTATGATATAGTATGTTGATCATAAAGCGAAGGTATTTTATTGTGATTGTCGTGATCTGTGGCTTGATGTCACTTGGGTTATTGTCTATAGATAATGATCATCTAAAAGAGAAAATAGAAGTCTCTGAACAAAGATCAGGAGACCCTGCTATAGGCTTAAATTATTTGAAGCATGGAGATTTTGTCGATAGCGGATTTCCCATTGATGAGAATATTCAATTTTTTAATCAAGGATCTGATGAAGATGGAATCTCTGCATTCACTGCTGTAACGGTAGATGGAGTAGAAATGATCGCGCCTAACTGCTTCCAGTGTCATGCTGATTCGCTCAATGGAGAATACATCCTTGGATTGGGGAATAACAGCTTTGACTTTACGGTGGATATGACATTTGCTTCTAAATTAATGGAGATCCGACTGGTCTCCATATATGGAGAAGAATCTAAAGAGCTCAAAGCTGCGAAACCATTCATGAGGGCACTGGAAGCGACAGCCAGTCACATTCAGACTGAAGTCGTAGGCGCTAATCCAGCGGATAAACTGGCTGCAGTCCTTGCCGCTCATCGCCACAAGGATGATCTGACTTGGCAAGAGTCGCCTATGATGAAGATTCCTAAAGAAGTCGTCCCAGCAGACCCTCCAGCTTGGTGGCTGCTGAAGAAGAAGCACGCAATGTTTACGACTGGTGTGGGCCGTGGGGACTTTGCCAGACTGATGATGGCATCCAGTCTGCTGACACTTCAAGACACGGTCAAAGCTAGAGAAGTAGACACACACTTTGCTGATGTTTTGGCTTTTATTAATACCATCCAAGCTCCTGCATATCCAGATGTGATTAATCAGGAGTTAGCCGATGTGGGTCAAGTATTATTTGAAAAGAAATGCAGCGGCTGTCATGGGACTTATGGAGAAGAACCTTCATATCCTAACTATCTTGTGGATATCGATTTGGTCCAGACAGACTCCCTATTGGCTTATAGCAATTTTGCATATACAGATTTTACAGACTGGTATAATGACTCTTGGTTTGCTAAAGGGAAACATAGTGCCTATCTAAAGCCAGGACATGGCTATGTCGCACCACCTTTGGATGGTGTCTGGGCCACAGCACCATATCTGCACAATGGTTCTGTACCTACTATTTATCATGTACTTAATTCTCCAGAGCGACCTATTTACTGGTCGAAAAATGGTTCTTCCTCTGCGTATGATGCTGAAAAATTAGGAAAGGAATTTCGAACCAAAGCATATAAACAAGACAAGTATACTTACGATACCACCATACCAGGCTATGGGAATCAGGGACATGAATTTGGTGATGAGTTTACAGAAGATGAGCGGATGGCGGTGATAGAATATTTGAAGGGGATATGATAAATGGAATTGTTAATAAGCTGAGTTCGACTATAAGAAAATTCTAATTCTTTGAATGAGACATAGTTTGGGAATCAAACCCCTCCGCAGAGTCTCGACAACTCTCGAGAGTCTTCGGACTTGTAATTCCGCCCACCCGATTTTTATAAATCATTTCCTTCTCTTTTAAGGAAGATACTAGATTAGATCAAGCTTATGAATTTAGCAGTCATTCAATCTTGATTTTGAGAGAAACAGGCTCACTGTTATAACTACACATTAGGGTAATCAATAACTGTTTCTAAGAACCGAATCTCAATTTGCCCGAAATCAGACTTATTCTAATGTTCCTCCACCCATTTCCGAGCATTTACAAATGCCTCTAACCAAGGACTGACTTCATCCCTTCTCCCATCTGGATAGTGAGCCCAGTTCCACTGAAAGATAGAACGCTCTATATGTGGCATGGTGACTAAGTGACGGCCATCATCGCTGACGATCATCGCTGCATTCAGATCGCTTCCATTAGGATTAGAAGGGTAAGCATCATGGCTGTAGCTGGCGACAAGATTATATTTTTCTGCGGATTCTGGTAGGTGGAATTTTCCTTCACCATGAGATATCCAGACGCCTAAGTTAGTGCCAGCCAGACTTGATAGCATGATCGATTTATTCGCTTCTACATTGACAGAAGTAAAAGCGCTCTCATGCTTTTGAGAATCATTATGCAGCATCTTAGACTTCTGCTCATGATCAGGATTGATGAGGTTCAGCTCTACGAATAGCTGACAGCCATTACAGATACCGATGGACAATACATCATCCCGACTGAAGAATCGATCTAATGCAGCCTTAGCTTTCTCATTGTACATGAATGCACCTGCCCAGCCCTTAGCAGAGCCAAGTACATCTGAGTTAGAGAAGCCACCCACAGCACCTAAGAATCTGATGTCTTCCAGAGACTCTCTTCCTGTGATCAAGTCTGTCATATGGACATCCTTCACATCAAATCCAGCTAAGTAAAGCGCATGAGCTAATTCTCTTTCTGAATTAGATCCTTTTTCTCTGATGATCGCTGCTTTAGGTCTTGGAGTTGAATGATTAATCTCGGGTAACTGACCAGTAAATGTTGCTGGGAACTGAAACTGCAATGGTTGCTGATGATAGTTCTCATATCGTGCTTTAGCCAGTCCTTTAGCGGTCTGATGTGAGTCTAATAAATAAGAAGTTTCATACCATTGATCTCTCATCTCTGCTATATCAAAAGCCATCTCTTGCTGATGCCATAGCTGTAGCAAGCCCGAGTCAGTCACCTGACCAATTTTGAAATACTCTATATTTTTTTCTTTCAGAATGACTTCTATTGATTCGTCCTTAGCTTGGAATATGATACCAGCATTCTCTGAAAAAAGTAGCTTTACAGCATCTGCTTCACCTATCGTATTGAGGTTAATGTAAGCACCGATATCGGTAGATGGGAAGCAACATTCTAATAAGCATGTCAGCATGCCTCCAGCTGAGATATCATGTCCAGCTATGATTTTACCAGCCTTAATTAAATCTTGAACAGCATTGAAAGCTCTTTTGAAAAAGACATCGTCTTTAATCGTAGGAGCGGTCTCTCCGACTGCATTCAGGACTTGACCCAAAGATGAACCACCAAGATGATATTCATCTTGAGAAAAATTAATGTAATAGATCTCTCCGTAGCCCAGCTTAAATACTGGTTCTACCACCTTAGATATTTCAGGACAATGTCCAGCAGCTGATATGATGACCGTCCCAGGAGATATCACATCTCCGTCAGGATATTTTTGTTTCATTGAGAGAGAATCTTTACCCGTAGGTACATTGACTCCCAGAGATATAGCGAAGTCGGAGATGGCTTTTACAGCATCATAAAGTCTGGCGTCTTCGCCTTCATTACGGCATGGCCACATCCAGTTAGCTGAGAGGGAGACTGAGGTTAGGCCATCTTTCATAGGTGCCCAGATGATGTTAGTCAGGGCTTCGGCGATAGAATTTTTAGCTCCAGCGATAGGGTCTATGAGTCCACTGATGGAAGCGTGTCCGATCGATGTTGCAGTCCCGTGTGTTCCTTCATAGTCAAGTGCCATGACGGCTACATCATTAAGTGGCAGTTGTAGTGGCCCACAGCATTGCTGCTTGGCGACACGGCCGCCCACGCAGCGATCCACTTTATTGGTGAGCCAGTCTTTACAGGCTACAGCCTCTAATTGCAACACTTGCTTGATGTACGAGAAGATATCGTCTTGCTCGTAGTTTATGCTTTGATATTGTCTATCTATTCTTCGATCATTAAGTACAGTCTTAGGAGAGGAGCCGAATAAGTCATCCAGATGGACATCCATTGGTTTATCTCCTGTATCTGACTCGAAGCTGAATCGGTGGTCAGAGGTGATCTCACCGACTTGGTAGATGGGTGATCTTTCTCTGTCTGCTATATCTTTTAGAGTCTGATAGTCTTTTTCTGAGATGACAAGTCCCATTCTTTCTTGGGATTCGTTACCGATGATTTCTTTAGCTGATAGGGTAGGGTCTCCCAGTGGTAATCTATCAAGGTACATTTTTCCTCCTGTGTCTTCCACCAGTTCTGCTAGACAGTTTAAGTGTCCACCAGCTCCGTGATCGTGTATGGATACTATGGGATTAATATCATTTTCCACCAGACCTCTGATGGCATTAGCGGCGCGTTTTTGCATTTCTGGATTGGATCTCTGCACAGCATTTAGCTCTATGCCTGAGCTGAACTCTCCAGTATCTGTTGATGATACGGCTGCTCCACCCATCCCAATTCTGTAATTGTCTCCTCCTAGTATGACTACTTTATCTCCTTCTTGTGGTGTACTTTTTAAGGCCTGCTCATGCTTGGCGTAGCCTATGCCGCCAGCCATCATGATCACTTTATCGTAGCCTAAGCTTCTATCATGTTCTTTATGCTCGAATGTCAAGAGTGATCCAGATATCAGTGGCTGACCGAATTTATTTCCAAAGTCTGATGCTCCGTTAGAAGCTTTGATCAAGATGTCTATGGGTGTCTGGTATAGCCACTTTCTGGCCTCCATCTTATTTTCCCAATGTCGCTCATTGTTTAATCTAGAATAAGAGGTCATGTATACTGCTGTTCCAGCTAATGGCAGTGACCCTTTTCCTCCTGCCAATCTATCTCTGATCTCTCCTCCAGCACCTGTCGCTGCACCATTGAATGGTTCTACGGTAGTGGGGAAGTTATGTGTCTCTGCTTTGAGGGATATGACTGAGTGAAATGGTTTCTTAGTGTAGAAGTCAGGAATATCTGCTCTATCTGGGGCAAACTGAACCACTTCTGGACCATCGATAAAAGCCACATTATCTTTATAGGCGGATACGATAGAGTTGGGGTTTTCTTCAGAAGTCTGTCTGATCATTTTGAATAATGAAAGCTCTTGCTCTTCACCATCTATGATAAATGTACCATTGAATATTTTATGTCTACAGTGTTCACTATTTAACTGAGAGAATCCAAATACCTCAGAGTCAGTGAGTTGTCTTCCGATTTTCGAAGCTAATTGTGATAGGTATTCCACTTCCTCTTCACTCAGTGCTAAGCCTTCGGTCTGATTATAGTCTGCTATGTCATCTATATATTTGATCGCTTCAGGCTCATGATTGATATCAAATATAGATTGGTTCAGCCCTTCGTATTCTTGCTGCAGCATGGGGTCGAACTGCTTTTTATCTTCCTTAGGCACGAAGCATTCTATTCTTGTGATGCCTTGCACAGCCATGTTTTGAGTAATCTCAACAGCATTAGTGCTCCATGGCGTGATCATAGTAGCTCTAGGGCCTATGTATGTACCTGAGATATTTTCTTTTTCTATCAGCGGACGGTCACCAAAAAGCCAACTTAGCTTCTGTATATCATCTTGAGAAAGTAGGGAACGGATGTAGACTGTGTAAATGAATTCCGAAGGATTACCGAAGAATAGGATCATAGGATATTCGTATTATCATCAAATTACAAATGTCCATATTTATGCGGGAATGACAATAGTCTTAACGTGATAATATTAAGCTTTTTTGTTATGAAAGAATCTACCCAGGCAAGACATTAGATAAATCTGCCCAGGTAATATTCTAATTAGACAAAAGTCTAAAGGATGTCAATTAATTCTGAAGTTGGATTTTTAGTGATGAAAGTGGCCACATTTCATTTGCTCTCTAAAAGAGCGTCAAGTGTCAAATTATTGAAGGCAGTTAAAAGTGCATGTTGCAGTGGTGTACTATAGTTAAAAAGTGCAGTATTATGAGAAGGTGCAGTATTATGAAAAGGTGCCAGTTACAATGAAATAACTCATCAACATGAATATTCCAATTAACTGGAGTGTTTCTGTTAGGTTTTCGGGGAGTGTTATATTTATATTTTCCATAATTCTACCGCTGTAGTGTGATATAGATATTTACTATCCAAAAGTTTGAGAAACAACGAAGAATGCAGCCATTGCGAAGATGCTGAACACTTGAGCAGATTGAATGATGTTGTCGAGGGAAAGAGTTTTTATATTTTTCATTTTAAAATTTTTTTCGTGGTTAAGAACTTTAAAATGACGCTTGATTACAGTATTGAGACGCATGACTTAGGCTTATGACACATTTTGACTACATCTTTTTTGTAAAATATTAAAGATTGAAAGCAATAATAGTTTGATATATGAGTGTAAGTATTTGATTGTCAATTGATTGTGATGTAATTATAGAGTCTTATTTATTTTAAATAAATATTGGTACACAATGAATTACAGCTACATAGACTCTACATATTAGATAAGAGTGCTAAAAGATCGTAGTGGTTAAAGGGATTATCTAATGAATTTATGGAGCTGATGTAGGTATTCCTGTAGTCTAAATTGTCCAAATAGATCATATGCTAACATGAAGCCACTTTGGAATGTCAATCCTGCAGCTGTTCCTAATAAGTGTTGGTTATTAGAACTTAGAAAGCAGAATAATAGAAGACCAAAGCCTAATGCGATCCCGCTCAGTTCGAGCTTTCTCATTTTGTGGTAGCGTGCTTCTTTTTGTTGAATTCTCGGATACTCTATGTTTCTTAAAAATAAGTCTGAATCCATTGCTTCTACGCTATTTCTATATCGCTTGATACTTCTGAATATCCTGATCATACCCATGATGATCTGAAAACTACCTAATAGACATAGACCGAGCATGATACCGAGACTAAATTCAGAACCTTTAATAAGATAGTATACCAAACCGCAGCTTGCACTAAATGCTCCGAAAAAGACTAAACCTAAACTGCTGATTCTTTCAGTCCGATAATATTTTTTGATGTGAATCTCCATTATTGCATAATATTGAAGTCATCATAATTTTCTATTTCACAAGGGCTATGACTACAATCATCTACTCTGGCGGCAGATGGCCCTTTACTACACCAGTCTATGAGAAGTTGAAGTTGATTCTCCATTCCTTCTGCATGGATTATAACTGTTCCATCTGTTTGGTTCTCAACCCAGCCTTTTAAGCTTAGTTCTTTTGCTACACGCAGCGTAGATGCTCTGAAGTAGACACCTTGTACTTTACCTGAAACCACTATTTTAATTGCTCGAATCATTTCAATGCTCAAAATATCTATAAATAACAGATATTATCCTATAGATTAAGCATCTTGTAGAAATGACTTAGCATATAGCAATGAAGCGAATTAATAATGGCTATTAAATGAGTTGTCATGAAAGTGCCTGCATTTGTTTTTTAAACTACTTCATAGTGACACTGTTCAAGAAAAAGCATAACGTATAGCCATCGGAAAGAAAAACCTAAAAATCCTTATTATCAGATATGGGGCTATTGGAGACTTAGTCATGATCACTCCTGCGCTCCGTTGTCTCAAGATACAGCTGCACTCCACATTACATGTGATATGTAAAGATCAGTATGCACCTGTGCTTATGCATAATCCTCATATCGAAAAAATACATACGCTGCAAGAAGACTGGAAAGGAATGATTGGTCAGTTAAAAAATGAAGGCTATGACCTACTGATAGATTTACAGAAAACGATGAGAAGTTACAGGATGAGAGGAGCATTAAATATTCCCACCATCAGTTACAATAAGAGCACTGTAGAGCATAAGCTTTATTTGATGTTGCCGTCTTATGATTTTGAAGTGATACACTTCATCGATCGAGTCTTTAGTAGTTTAAAAGCTCTAACCGTATATAATGACGGCAAAGGTATGGAAGTGAAGCTCGATGATGCGTCAGAACAAAAGGTAGCGAATATCATCAAAGAGATTAATTTAATAGATGGTTACACAGCCGTTGTCATAGGTGGATCGCATGTGACTAAGCGAGTGCCTTCTGATTTGATTTCAGATTACATCAATAGCACCAGTGAAAATATCGTCTTATTAGGTGGTAAAGACTCCCTGAATGAATCGAGACTGATTATGTCTCAGCTTAACCGCTACGTACATAATGGGGTAGGGCAGTATTCACTTTTAGAATCCTTTACCTTTATTAAGAATTCTGACTTAGTCATCACAGGTGATACAGGTATGATGCACTATGCTGCCTCAGAGAATAAAGAGATGATTGTCATCTATGGGAGTACGTCGCCCGTCTTTGGGATGTACCCTTATTATAGAGATGAGGTGTCAGGGACTGCAAAATATTTAAAGTCTAAGCAGTTAAGCTGCTGGCCATGTTCTAAGGCTGGTAGACCGTCTTGTCCTAAGAGTCACATGAACTGTCTGAATCAATGGACTGCTCAGGACATCATTTCACTAATAAACAACTAATTTGTCTGGAACTCTATCGCCTGATTCTTGTTTTATATCTTGAGTACATAATAGAAATCAATTAATAATCATAGAAACTAAAATATAATGACGCAACGCAAAAATCCATTTGATTTTGGAAAAGTGAATTTCATGAAATACATCATACCCATCGTAATGTTATTTTTCATTTTCACACTGCTTACCAGCACAACTTTTATCACTATCCCAGCAGGTAGTAAAGGGGTCCAGTTCAAAAGATTTGCTGGAGGAATAAAGAAAGATGTCATCTATGACCAAGGCTTTCATGTAGTGATGCCCTGGAATGATATGATCGTCTATGATATCAGAATCCAAGAAGGCCAAGAAGATATGGATGTATTATCGAAGAATGGTCTGACGATTCAAGTAGACTTATCATACCGTTATCGACCTATCGCCGAGAGAATAGGCCACTTACATGATGAGATAGGAACTGCATATATGACTAGAATCATCGAGCCTGAGATAAGATCAGCGACGCGGGAAGTGATAGGTAAGTATCTTCCTGAAGAATTATATTCTACTAAAAGGGAAGCCATTCAAGAAGAAATAGAGACCATTACTAAAAATGGAATTGCTTCTAAATACTTAGAATTGGACGCTGTTTTGATTCGTGAAGTTTCGTTACCCGATAATTTGAAAACAGCCATTGAACAAAAACTCCAAGAGGAACAGTTGTCTTTTCAATATGAATACAAACTGGTTCGGGAACGCAAAGAGGCAGAGCGTAAAATCATTGAGGCGCAGGCAAAGGCCGATGCCAATCAAATCTTAAATGCTTCTCTTACCGATAAAATTTTAAAGGATAAAGGAATTGAGGCAACTTTAGAGTTGGCAAAATCTCCAAATTCCAAGGTCGTTATTGTCGGTGGTGAAGATGGATTGCCACTGATTTTGGGGGACAATTAGGAAAACGGTTTTAACGGTTTTAACGGTTTTAACGGTTTAACGGTGGACGGTATACGGTTTAACGGTGTACCGTCCACTATGAATCGTCTACCATCAAACCGTTCAACGTCCACCGTCAAACCGTCTACCGTCAAACCGTCTACCGTCTACCGTAATGAAAAGGTTACCGACAAATGATTACTGCCATCGGCAAAATGATAATTGCCCCGACCGTAGTTTAATTCAAAACGTTTGATGCGCATACCCAAGCCAAAGGAGAAGCCAAGCAGTCCGCCTCTTTGAGTCAAGCGCAGTTCTTGGCGGCGTAAGTGATTGTAGCCCAATTGTACCCGTACATTTTTACCAAAATAAAACTCTCCTCCAAAAATTAAGTGGCGAAATAAGATGTCCGCAAAATAATTAGGCATTACCTCTTCTCCAATTAAAGTGTTGGTGGTTTCTAAAGCAGGATCGTTGTAGCGAATGTCCCAAGTATGTAAATGATGTGCTGTGAGCATCACCCTTAATGGTAAATATTTTAATCTTTTAGACACACCCATTTGCAAATCAAAGGGTAGGGGCGCACGACTGCCTTCTTGGTAATTCCTAAACTGAACTCCTGCATTTTTAGCTACAACAGAAAAACTAAAATTACTTTCGGGATTGTAGTAGTTGATGCCCAAATCCAAAGCCGCTCCAAAAGCCGAGTACGACTCTATTCCCGAAAAAATAGGTTTTAAATGCGCACCATAGGACCAATTGTCTTTTTGATAAGACAAGCCCAATAAGATGGCGACATCGTTTCCAGAAAAATCTCCAGTAACGTTTCCACTGGCATCAGCTGATGTAAAATCTCCATAATTTAGATATTGTACGCCAATGGCAGCAGTAAAACCACTGTCCCGTTCAAGAACATACAGCGCATTTCCATAAACCAAATCTGCCAAATAAGCATTGGCGCCAACAGCTACTTTTTTCGACATTTCACCACGATACAAAGCCGGGTTTTGCTGACCAATGTTGGGGTCGCTGTCGTTTATGGTAATGGCTGCTCCACCCAAGCCAGTCACCCGAGCAGCATTGGGAAGGGTCAGAAAAGAAAAAGCCGATTCTCCTCCATTTACTTGAGCAAAATTTGCAATAGATATAAACAAGAGTGAGAAAACAAAACCAGCTTTAAAAAGTCTTTTTATTGCCATTCCTAAAATATTTTAGCTAAAATTATGAAACAAAACCCCATTTGTTTGTCTTAAGAACAATGCTGCATTAATTTTGCAACAGCCCCCAATTCAATTAAAAACCTAATGTCCTGACTGAAACCATTTTAGATATCATCAACCGTAGTTTGTTTAGACAAAAAATGCACAAAATCATTACCGCTTGTGGTTTGTCTTTATCTGCCATTGGCTGTTTGGTACTAACTTTCTTCTATGAAAACGCAGTAACACAAATATCATTGGGTTTGGGCACTGGTTTTTTTGCGACAATTGGCTGTATTTTATTATTGAATGCTTTTAGTGACTACAATAAGAAAAAAGCGTTCTGGGAACAGTTTATGCGCCACGAGTTTTATAAGGTCGTTTGGGTCTATTATGCAAAGGTAGAAAATATGCCTTTTGGCTTGCGTATTTCTGAAAATTATTACCTCTATTTGTGCCTCCAAAACAAAGAAAAATTGGTCATTGCCATGAAGGAGTCTGAAATCAAAGAGGCCTTTTATTGGACACAACGTATGCTGCCCAAAAGCACGTTTGGTTACAGCCGTTCCAAAGAACAACTCTACGAAATTGGTCCCGATTTATTGGTGAATGCTTAGGAAGCAATAAAGAATAAGTTCAAGCTCTTATAGTATAATATTTCATCTTTTTTTACTATATATTTGTAAAGATCATCCATTATTAGATGCGGAAGATAAGTAATCTATTTTTAAAATTGAAATTATGTTGATCAAACAGAAAATCAAGTCTTTGCTTTAAACAAAATCTTGCATCTTAAAAGCCAACAAACATGACCGCACTTAAAATCAAAAATGAAATTCTTAGATTGATTACTGATATGGACGACCCTCAACAATTAGAACAAGTGAGGGATTTCATTACCGATGATGTAATAATGACTAAAGAGGAACGCTTAGAGGAATTTAAGGAAGGTTTGAAAGGTTCTTTTAGAGATATAAAATTACACCAAGAAGGAAAAATAAAGCTTAAAACTGCTAAAGAGTTTCTAGATGAGTTATAAAGTCTTTACTACACCAGACTTTGAGAAAAGTGTAAAACCTATCTATAAAAGACAACGTTCTTTAAAAGCGGACTTAAACAAATTGATTGAGTCTTTGGAAGAAGAACCAACCCAAGGAATTAAAATAAGAGAAAACTGCTATAAAATTAGGATGGCTATTACCTCGAAAGGTCGTGGGAAAAGTGGTGGGGCTAGAGTATTCACTTACGTTAAAGTTGTAGAAGAAGCTGTCTATCTCGCTCAAATTATTGACAAATCTGATAAAGATAGTATTTCAGAAACAGAACTGAATAGAGCCTTTGACTATATTGATAAGCTAGAAAATCCTAATACAGAGGAAGAGTAAAAAGCCTCATTCATTTCCAATAATTTGAGAATGAATGAAGCTTTTATTAAGCACTTGTTTAAGTGTAGTGTCCCCAATTATTTGGACAGTAAATTGGCTTGTTTTATATATTGATTATCATTTTTTTCCCGTTTCAACACAACCAACCCAAGCGGCGGAATCGTCATTTCCAAAGAATGATCTCTACCGTGGAAAGGCAATTCTTCTGTAGCGATGGGTATGGTATTTAGAACATTGCTTCCGCCATAACGCTCGTGATCGCTGTTGAACAGTTCTCTATATGTTCCTTTTTCAGAAATACCAACTCTATAGAATTTTTGTGGGACTGGTGTGAAGTTGACCGCCATAATGAGCGATTCGTCCTCACTTTTTCTTTTATATAATAAAATGCAATTTTGATTATCGGCGGTGTCTATCCACTCAAAACCTTCGTGCGAAAACTGTTTTTCGTACAAAGCTTTCTCTGATTTATAGAGCGCATTCAAGTCTTTGATGAGCATATAAATACCCTTGTGTTTTTCATCGCCAAGCAAATGCCAATCAAGACTCGTCTTGTGGTTCCATTCTTTCTTTTGAGCAATTTCGGCACCCATAAATAAGAGCTTCGTACCCGGATGGGTAAACATATAGGCAAACATGGTTCTCAAATTGGCAAAACGCTGCCATTCGTCACCAGGCATTCTACTCAATAAAGAACCTTTACCATGAACGACTTCATCGTGCGACAAAGGCAACATGAAATTTTCACTAAAAGCATAAATCATACTAAAAGTGATGTCGTTTTGGTGGAATTTACGATAAACAGGATCTTTCTTAAAATAATTGAGGGTGTCGTGCATCCAGCCCATCATCCATTTCATGCCAAAGCCCAACCCTCCTGTATACACTGGTCGAGAAACACCCGTCCAAGAAGTTGATTCTTCGGCAATCATCTGCACATCGGGAAATTCTCTATAAACAGCTTGGTTGGTTTCTTGTAGGAAACTAACCGCCTCTAAATTTTCATTCCCTCCATGTTTATTTGGAATCCATTGACCTTCATCTCTAGAATAATCTAAGTACAACATAGAAGCGACTGCATCGACTCTTAAGGCATCTATGTGAAAACGATCCAACCAATAAATGGCGCTACTCATAAGAAAAGAGCGCACTTCGTTTCTACTATAATTGTAAATAAAGGTTTTCCAATCGGGGTGAAATCCTTGTCTGGGGTCGGAATGTTCATAGAGGTGCGTGCCGTCAAAATAACCCAAACCGTGGCTGTCGTATGGGAAATGCGAAGGGACCCAATCCATAATAACGCCTATGTCTTTTTTGTGTAGGGCTTCTACGAGATACATAAAATCTTGTGGCGTTCCAAAACGGCTACTAGACGCAAAATACCCCACCAATTGATACCCCCAAGAACCATCGTAAGGGTGTTCCATCAAGGGAAGGAACTCGACATGGGTGAAATTTAAATCAGCCAGATAATCGGGAAGGACCTCTGCCATTTCACGATAAGTCAAGGGCTCCCCATTGGCTTCTAAGTTTTTACGCCAAGAAGCATAGTGCATTTCATAGACCGACATCGGCTTGTCCAAACCATTGTGGTCCTTGCGTTTCTTCATCCACTTTTTATCGGACCACTTATAGTCGTTGTCCCAAACCACCGAAGCCGTTTGTGGAGGCTTTTCCCAATAAAACCCATAAGGATCGCCTTTTTCTAGACCTTTACCCGTTTGCGCATTGATGATGAAGTATTTGTAGACGGTTCCTTTTTTGAGTTCTGGAATAAACCCTTCCCAAATACCGCTGCCATCTTGGCGAATATTCAATTGGTGACTGCTCTTATTCCATCCGTTAAAATCGCCAATAACAGACACACTTGCTCCATTTGGCGCCCAAACACCAAATTGAACGCCTTTCTTTTTCTTGACAGTAATTAGCTGAGCACCTAGTTTTTCGTATATTCTAATGTGCTTACCACTGCGGAACAGCGCTACATCGTAATCGGTGAGCAAACTGTATGGGATAACGGTATTTGTTTCAGTCATTAAAAGTGAATTTTATTAATAGCAAAGGTAATGAGTATTTACAGTATGGGAATTGGAAAGTATAGAATAAAAAATTAAAATGAAAATAAAAGTGAAAATATAGAATGAAAATTAAAATTTCTAATTATAACGGATTGCGTTGATGGTTGAGTTTAAAGCTAAAATTGCACATTTTTGTCCCAAATTGTACCCCTCGGCTACGCTCGGGGTACGATTAGTCTGAACCCCGAGCGTAGCCGAGGGGTGGATTTGAAAAAGTATTAAGCAACCTTAGACGGGTAACCAAAAAAGCAGAGGAATAATAGATAGAAGTAAAGAAATTTGGGTAAAATTCTTCATACTGTTGTTTTTTGAATCAAACAAATATACTAATTTTATTACATATCTTTTTTAAGGTCTTGTAGTTGATCGGTGATAGGTGATCGTTGATAGGTGATAGGTGATAGGTGATATTTGATCGTTGATCGTTGATGAATTATTTTAGGCACACACAAACCATCACTTATCACTTATCACTTATCACTTATCACTTATCACTTATCACTTATCACTTATCAATTATCACTTATCAACCATCAATTATCAATTATCAACCATCACCTATACCTACACCCACTTCTTCAACTTAGGCATTTCTTGATTCGCTAAGAGTGACTTAAGCGTTTCCCTTTTTCTAATCAAATAACTTTTACCATTTAAGATCAATACTTCAGCAGGTTTGAATCTTGAGTTATAATTGGACGCCATAGAGAAACAGTAGGCGCCTGCATTTTTAAACAATAGAATGTCTCCTTCTTTTACCTCCCGAATGCTTCTATCAACTGCAAAGGTGTCTGATTCACAGATATAGCCAACGACAGAATATAATTTGTGTTCTCCCTTTGGATTAGAGATGTTTTCTATTTCGTGATGAGCATCATAAAACATAGGTCTGATGAGGTGATTAAAACCACTATCAACAGCAACAAAAGTACAGGCAGTCGTTTGCTTGATGACATTGACTTTTGTTAAAAAAACGCCTGCTTCACTGACCAAATATTTTCCTGGTTCAAATCTAAGGGTCAACTGTTTTTTCCTTTTTTTACAATAATTGTTAAAGGCTTTACTAAACTTGGCTCCAACTTTTTTGACATCGGTAAAGAGATCGTCTTTTTTATATTTAACTTTAAAACCACTACCAAAATCTATGGATTGTAGACTGTCAAACTCATCGGCTAAATTAAAAATGAGTTTGGCTACTCGCTCGAAAATTTCTGGCTCAATAACATCTGAACCTGTATGAATGTGTAGTCCTTCGACTTCTATATTGAACTTCTTGATGATTCTTAAAACCAGTGGAATCTGGTGAATAGAAATACCAAATTTAGAATCTATTTTGCCCACGCTGATTTTACTATTGCCCCCAGCATTTAAGTGCGGATTGATCCTTATGAAAATGGGTTTTTTAGGAAATTGACGCCCCATCTTTTCGAGAATAGAAATATTGTCAACGGTGATCTTTGTTTTTAGTTTGACCGCTTGTTGGTATTCCTCCATAGAAACGCCATTGGGTGTGTAAATAATGTCGTCTGCCTTAAATCCTGCCTTTATACCCATTTTTATTTCCTGTATAGATACACAATCCAATCCTGCTCCCAATTCTTTAAACAGTCTAAGAATGGCAAGGTTGGTTAAGGCTTTTGCTGCAAAATGAATCTTAATATTTTTTACCTTAAATGCTTTTTCAAATGCTTTGTATTTCTTAATAATGGCATCTCCATCGTAAACATATAAAGGTGCATCGTGTTTTTTTACGAGCTTTAAAAGTTGATTTTCGTTCATTGGGATTTCGGGATTTCGGGATTTCGGGATTTCGGGATTTCGGGAGTTTTGGATTTTGGAATTTCGGAATTTTGGGAATTCGGGAATTCGGGATTTTGAAATTTGGGACTATAAGTCTCTAGATCTCGATTTCCCGATATCTCGACTTCCCGATATCTCGACTTCCCGACCTCCCAACTTCCCGACCTCCCAACAATTTTAGTGAATTTTACTTTGCCCTCAAATGCATTGATTAAAAAGCCATCTTCATGGCCATTGACAATCCAAGTTTCAATACCGTTCTGTTGAGCGATTTCGGTTGCATCTAATTTGGAGTGCATTCCTCCAGTGCCCTGACTTGATTTTTCGTCAGAGATGTATTTTCTGACCATTTTAATGTCTGTTATTTTCTCAATGGTTTGCTGTTGGTCGTCGTATAAACCAAACGTATTGCTGGCAAGAATCAGCTGATTTACTTTTAACAACGAAGCCACCAATGCTGATAGTTTGTCGTTGTCTCCAAACTTGATTTCTTCTGTAGCAGTCGTATCGTTCTCGTTGATAATGGGCAATATGCCATTTTTTAAGAGCTCCGAAATGGTATTGAAGATATTGTTTTTTGAGGTCTCATTTTTGAAGTCATTATAGGACAACAAACATTGTCCAACAGGTATTTCAAAGTCTCTAAAAGACTCATAAATTAGACGCATTAAGAAAGGTTGTCCGATGGCAGCCAAAGCTTGCTTTTCCTTGACTCCTTGACCAAAACGTTCTAATTTAATGAACTGTTTTGCCGCTGCAATAGCGCCCGAACAAACCAATATCACATCATATTTTATTCTTAATAAAACGACTTGATGGGCAATGTCTTCGAGCTTCGCTCTGGATATTTTATCTCCTCCTTTGGTCAGTGTTGCCGAACCAAATTTGATTAGGAGGATGGGTTTATCTTGTCTGTCCATTGCCTTTGATATACCATTTATTGGTTACAAGATGCTCGATTCCCAAAGGACCTCTATGGTGTAGTTTTACAGTGCTGATCGCCATTTCGGCACCCAATCCAAATTGAAAACCATCGGTAAATCGGGTAGAGGCGTTGTGGTAAACGGCGGCACAATCTACCTTTTCCATAAACAAAGCTGCTTCTTGATCGTCTTTGGTGACAATGGTCGCAGAATGTTTCCCAGAATATTTATTGATGGTTGCTGTGGCTTGAGTCAACCCTTGCGTTTTAGCGATTACAATCTTTTTATCCAAAAATTCTTCTCTCCAAATATCGTCATTCGGCTGCGTGACGATGTTGATGTTGTGTGCTTCTAATTCAGCAATAATTTCTTTGATAAAACCATTTGTTAGGCTTTCGTGAATGAGGACTTTATCCAACGAATTACAAGCAGAGATTTTAGAAATTTTAGATTGAACAATGATGGATTTTGCCATGTCCAAATCAGCCTTTTCAGAAACATATAAAAAATTGTTTCCTCTTCCACTGATCAAGACAGGACATTGCGCCACACTTTTTACAAAGGCAATCAATTTTTCTCCGCCTCTGGGAATGATTAAATCTATGGGCGCATCGGGTTCTTTTAAATAAGCTTGAAAACCCTGTCTGTCCATATCCAAATAGCGAACCATTTGCTTGTCTAATCCTGTTTTTTCTAATGCCTTGGACCAGCATTGGTGTAAAACGACATTGCTTCTTCTGGCTTCTTTTCCTCCTTTTAATAAAATTTTATTGCCGGACTTTAAAGCCGTAGCAGTTGCTTCAACAGTGACATCGGGTCTAGACTCATAAACAATTAGAATCGTTCCAAACGGAACCGTTTTATTCTCAATGAGCAATCCATTTTCGTGTATAAAAGAATAGCGTACTTTGTGGAGTGGAGAGTCTTTTTCTCTGACTTGGTGCAAAGACGAAATCATTCCGTCAATCTTCTTGTCGTCTATAAACAGTCGGTCGTATAGAGACACATCTGTCTCATCGCAATCGTTTACATCTTCGGCATTTACTGCCAAAAGTTGCAAACGCTTTGCCTCAATTTCTTGCGCCATTATGTATAAGGCATCATCTATTTTTTGTTTCATCACAGTTTGTGTTTGATAAACAACAGAAAATTAGCCTTTTGAGTGTTTGTGTTGTACGTACTTTGTGTTCTTGCTTTCCAATAAAAGTGTGCGAATATAGGGTGAATTGTGATAAGGTACAAAGGTTATTGATTTAAGTTGATTTTATATCTGATAAATCAAATAATTTTTAGTGCGTTATTCTTTTAAAAAGTCGGAAAGTTAAATAAAACTTTTAGCGTAAATGAGTCGTTTATATAACAGTGAAAATGTTAAATTTATTGGTTGTAACTTAGCTTAATAAAATGAATATCACATTCCTATTTCAAAAAATTAATTTTAGAACTTTTACCAAAAATCATGTTAATTGACACTCCTACAGAAAGTAAAATACTTTTTGAAATTAGACAACGTAATAAAATCATAAAATCTGATTTTTTAATATTTTGTGGTGAAAATGTTGGTATTGATTATGATTTACTCATAACATTGCTTAATGGGGAAAATATTCAGTTTTGTGGAGGGATTTTCCCCAGTGTTATTTACAAAAAAGAAAGCTATAAAGACAAGGTTTTAATATTACCAATTCTATTTGAGCAACAGCCTATAATAGTCAGGGGCTTAGATGATGGCGATATTGAAATACCTTCTGAACTTAAATTAGACAAACCCAGCAGCCTTTTTATCCTAACCGATGGTTTAAGTAATTGGATCTCAAAATTTATTTTTCAGCTTTACGATGAAATTGGGTCAGACCATCAGGTTTTTGGTTCTGGAGCAGGTTTTGGAAGCTTCGAACGTCAGAATTGTCTTTTTACGCCAGCTGGTTTTTTTATGGACGCAGCCATTGTTGTTCCTGTAACAAACCAGATTGTTCAATCCACTAGACATGGTTGGAAACCCATTGCAGGACCTTATATAGCCACAAAAACTTCGGGAAATTTATTGAAAGAGGTCAATTGGGAGTCTGCTTATAATGTATGTAAGAGCATCATTGAAGAACAGGAAAATGTTTTAATAGATGAAAACAATTACTATAAATATGCTAAGCGTTATCCTTTTGGAATCTCTCGCTCCGATAGTGAATATTTGATAAGAGACCCTGTGAGTGTTGAATCGAATGCTTCTATAAAATTTGGGGCAGAAATACCATCTAATTCAGTCCTGTATTTAATGAACTCTGAAACAGATGATATGCTTTTGGCAGGAAGAGATGCCTGTATGGAAGTCATAACAAAATGCAACAATCCATCCTTTTTGTTTGTGGCTGATTGTATCTCTAGAACTTGGCTACTCAATGAATGTTTTGAGCAAGAGTTGAATAATATTGATTTAATAGCTAAAGAAAAGAATTTGCCTGTGTATGGTGTCTTTTCAATGGGTGAAATATCATCCTCTAATGGTGGATTACTTGACTATCATCATAAAACCATTGTAATCAGCATAGTTGAAAAGAATGAATAAGAAAGAAGGTGATATTGTATTAACGCTTTCTTCCTTATATGAGATATCTCTCCAAATAGGTAAGTCATTCGATGTTAATGAAAATGCAAGATCGTTTTTGAGGACACTTATGTTTCAGCAAAACCTTTCATTTGCGGGTTATTACACCATAACGAATCCTACAACATTTAGAAAAGTATTTTCAATACCTAAAACCTCTTTAGAAGACAAAGCTTTTGATGAAGAAACGCTCAAATCATTGGTTCCCAATAAAATTGAGATTTTAAAAGAGGACGACATTGGATTTACCTGTTTTGATCGTTTGAATGACTTCAATCAAAATGAACTGGGTGTTTTTTTTGCTGGAACAAAAAGCATTCTAGTATTGAGTAAGAAAAACCACGAGTTAAAAGTTGCGGAATTAAATAAGTATGCACTTGTTTTTAATAAATTCTGTTTGTTTATGGAAAGTCTAGAAAGTCATCATCAAATACAGTATGAAATCAAAATCAAAAATGAACAGACACAAACCATCAAAAGGAATAATGAGCAATTAGAAACGCAAAATGTAAAACTTCGTAAATACATAAATTCTAATAATGAGCTTGAAAAATTTGCTTACCGAACTTCCCATGATTTAAAAGCACCACTAAGAACAATGACCAGTTTTTCAAAGCTATTGAAGAGCAATAAGGAGTCAAATTTGAACCAAGAACAAGTAGAATATTTAGGTTTTATTGAGCAAGGAGGCAACCAAATGGATCAATTAATTGATGGAATATTGGAATATTCTCGAATCAATGCTCCTCAGATTAAAAAAGATAAAATCAACTTACACGAGCTTTTAACTCAAATCGAATTAATGCTTTTTGATAACATCAACAGCATTGATGCAACAATCATAAAAACCAACCTCCCAGAATATATATATGGTGATGAAACGAAATTAAAGCAACTATTCTTAAACTTATTAAATAATGCTTTAAAGTTTTATCGCAAAGAGGTTAAGCCCATAATCACCATTTCGTGTTGCACAAACGATTCCGTATTCTCTATAAGTGATAATGGAATTGGTATGAAGCAAGAGAATACAGAAAAAATATTTGAAATATTTGAAAAATTAAATACTGATCAATTATATAAAGGCTCTGGTATAGGTTTGAGTACTTGTAAACAAATTGTATTACAACATGGAGGCAGCATTTGGGTTGATTCTAAATTAAATGAAGGCAGTACTTTTTATTTTACAATAAAATAGCATATAGTATAAAGTGTTTTCATAAAAAAGAACAGCTTCTATAGTCCACCAAATCTATCCTTGGTGGACTATAGAAGCTGTTTAATAAAATGAACCCTTATTTCACCACCACAAAAGGAATCGTCAAATCAGCTGCTTCCGCAGTAATGTGTACGAAGTATAAACCATTTGCAAAAGTGCTGGTATTGAGGCTGAGATTGTTTTCTTGATTTTCTAAAAGAGTGCGCTCAAATTGTAAGACTGTTCGTCCAGTAACATCTTTGATGTCAATGGATACATTTTCGTTCTGTATGGGAAGTAATCTGATGGACAACAAATCTTGTACTGGATTGGGGAAAAGCGCATAAGATTTTAAGAACGCAAAATCATTGATGCCCACATTGGTGGCTTCCGTAATTTCAACCATTTTACAAATAGCATCGCTGCCAATAGTGTTGGTTACGTCCAAACAAACTTCATAAGTACCATTAAATTCAAAGAAGTGTTCTTCTGGATACTGACCATCTACATCAGCTGATTCGTCGCCATAGCTCCAAGCCCAACTTTCGGCATAAGAAGAAACATCGTTGACAGAAAGGGTATTGCCATCCAACTCAAAAGAGAAATCGGCAATGGGCGCTACAGAGTAACTAATGCTTACCGTTTGACAGAATTCGTCTGTGCCCAATGCATTTTCAACAGTCAAACAAATTTCATAATCGCCACTAACAGCATATTCGTAGTTGCCAGGATTCTGACCAACAAAGTTGGCTGATCCGTCTCCAAAACTCCACGTCCAATTGTTTGCAAACTCCGACATATTGCTAAGAGAAACCGTTGTATTATCAGTAGTATAATCGAAGCCAGCAATAGGAGGTGCCAACGCAGGTTCCACCATAATAAGGGTATTCTGCGTTCTATTGGTTGCCCAAATGTTTCCATTAGGACCCACTTTAATCCCTGTCAATCCCTGACTGGTTTCTATTCGTCCGACTTCGGCAAAAGCATTGTCCATATCATAAACCACAATGTCTCCATTGGCATAATCTCCAACCAACAAATAGTTTTCAAACAGTTCAATACCGCAAGGCCTAACCAAGCCTTCATCAATGATGGTTTCAAAGGTAAAACCAGACATTTGCGAATGCTCTGCCAATGGTTCATTCAGCTCTGGCAAACTGCTAGAACCTGTTGCCGAATTGATGTCCAAACGCATCACTCTGTCTTGTCCATTGTCTACAAAATAAAGCCAGCCTGTTTCTTTGTCTAAAATTAAGTGATTGGGTACATCGCCATCTTTACCGATTCCAATATCTCCATAACGTCTCACCGTTCCATCCGAGTGATCGTCGTTTCCAGGACCGTGGTCTTCGACAAAATCATAGCGGACAATTTCTTCGTGCCAATCGTCATAGACCCAAAAAGCATTGTCTACTTCGTGGGCAATTCCCATACAAAACGGACTGCCGTGCAACATATCCAAATGGCTTCCATTTCCACCAGAAGGCTGTGCATAAATATCGGGATCACTAGACCATAGGGCAGGACCTGTAAAACTCCCTCCTGAATGATTGGCGTCTTGCACGCCTGTTGAGTTGGCAAAATTGAAGTTGTCGTCGCTAAAAGCAATACCTGTTGGCAAAGACATAAAGTGCCAAGAGTTGCCATCTATTTTACTTTCAAAGCTTCTGTCTTCGGTGGTTGCATTCGATACGGTGAGGGTGCTTCCTCCATCGTCTTCGTTGCGTTCGTTGACAATCCACAATTCGTTTTTACCCAAAACAGGAAAGAAATCTAAATCGGTTGGACCATCTAATGCATTTGCCGAACTGGCAATTTGATTCACGACAGGCTCGCCAGAGAAAAAGTCCATAATTTTATTAGGAACAATGGTTTCGCCAAAAACCTCTACCTCAAATGGTTGAACTGCACTGATGATCTCCTCCATTTCTTCGTTAACCAAATTGATTTCAACCTCAATTTCATAAGTCCCAATTGCAGCAGGAATCCAAGGACTTGAAAACGTAAAATTGGCATATGCAAAAGCAGCAATTTCTAAATTTTCCAAAACTTGATTTTGTGCCAATACGCCATCAATGTAATAACTGATATCCAAAGAAGTAATCAGATTTGCACCACTGTTCAATACCGTTCCCTCTATGGCATAAGCTTTATTGACTTCCCCAAAGTTTGGTTGTTCCACCTCTATCAATTGAACTTGCAAAGCAGTTGGTACTTCTACCGATACATTGTCAAAACCGAAACCATAGAGCCAACCGCCATTGTCATCGTATTTAAAGCCTATGTTGACTTCAGAGCCCACATAATCGGTTAAATTAATTAAGTGTTGATCCCAAGAACCGTGTCCATGTAGGTCTTCTAATATCTCCCAAGTATTTCCACCATCGGTAGAAATTTCAATAAAGGCATCTTCAAAAACACCTTGGTAACCATTGTCTGTAAAATAGGAATCAAACTTTAATACCGCCGCCGCTACATCAGTTAAATCAATGGAAGGAGAGATGAAAAACTCATCTGTTTTATCACAATTACAACTGTCGTCATTTGTTCCTGCTATGTTCCCAGAATTATTGTTCACAATAGCAAATGACTGACTAGATATAGAAGCCGCTGTTCCTATATTCCAACCCCCATCAGAGGCATTTGAAACAATGGTCCAATCGTTGGCTCCTGATTCAAAATCTTCACTAAATATTATTTGCGCACAGGCTTGTTTGCTAATGAAACTACCCATCAATAGAAGCGCAAAAAGATAAAAATAGTGTGTGTTTTTATGGAAGTAAATATTTGAGTGCATTGATTAATATATTTTTTTTATTTAAATTATTTTTTTATTTCACAAGAAAAGAAAAAATTAGTGCACAACAGTACTATTATGCCAAGAACAGATAATGGAGTTTAGTAGAAGACAAATATAGATTTAAGGAATGAAACAAGGAGTTTGTATAGATTATGACAATGTGGATTAAGTAGCTTCAGATTCAAGCTGGTATTGCAATCAAATTGTGCCTTCCAGCATCCTGATTTTCTGGATTTTAGGATTCACAAGATTTTACCCTTTATAAAAGAGCAGGCAACAAAGAAAAAATCAATTTAATCCTCCAATCCTATGAATCCTGATACAGACAAAATAGCATACTATTTGATAAATTACTATAGTAATAAAAAACGCTCTGCCAATCGTTTAAGATCAACAGAGCGTTTGATTAATATTTTACCTTGAACCGTTTAGGTATTAAGGCACATTTAGTTTCATTAAGAATCTATGAGCTTTCCAAAAGCGAGCGCAGCGAACAGTCCAAAAGCACAGCCGCAGGCGGTCTACCTAAATACCTCTACAGCTCCCTTAAACATCTGCCCACCATTGTCAAAATCCGTTTCTATGACATAGAAGTAAGTTCCAGCAGGAAGCGGTTCCAAATTGTTGTCCCAACTACCATCCCACCATTCAGAATCGGTTCCGTAATTGATGCGGTTATAAACCACACTTCCCCAACGGTTAAAAATGGTGATTTCATTTTCTCTGTATTCTTCACACAATACGATTTCTGGAATGATCAACAAATCATTTTTACCATCCCCATTTGGCGAAAGACCACCTGGAACCGTCAAGTCACAATCGGGTGGATTGACCGAAATGATGATCATAGCTGATTCATTAAAGCCGTTGGTATTACATACAGTATACACAATGGTATCGCTGCCCACAAAAGTAGGACTTGGCTCATAGGTCAATAGTAGGGTAGTCGTATCAAAAGAATAGGTTCCATTTTCACCACCTTCAAAACCTTTTACAACCAAAGTATCACCAATTGGGTCCATATCGTTGGCAAGGAAATCTACCACCACTTCCGTGGATAAATCTGTTGTAACTGGATCGTCAATTAAAATGGGCGGAACGCCTTCTAAGACCGTAATGGTCACAATGGCTTGGTCGCATCCGATGGAGTCGTTGCAAATCTGATAGATGAACTGATCTACACCAAAGAAGTCTTGGTTGGGGAAATACGAAACCGTAAAGTCGGTATTGATTACAATCATACCATTGGAGGTAGAATCTATGATGTTTACGAATAAAGGTTCCAATGCTGGATAAACATCGTTTGCCAAAATGTCGACAGAGAACGCCTGATCTTCAATGGTCGATATGGCATCGTCTATGGCTTCTAGTTCGTTGACTACATTGATATACCAAGTAGCGGTGTCACAGCCCAAAGGAGGCAAACAAATCACATAAATAATGCTGTCAATTCCCAAAAAGTCTGTAAATGGAATATACGAAATTGTATTGTTTGAATTCAGATTGATGGTTCCATTTGAAGGTCCTCCAATGATTTCTAGCGTTTCAGGATTGGTTGGTACATCATTTGTTAAAACATTAAAGACCGTTGGCATATTGTCTTCGGCATTGGACATATCATTGTTGGCAACCAAACCGTCTGCTACATTTATAGAAATACTGACTTGCTCGCACAATGGTGGACTGGCTTCTACGAATGAAACAAAATTGGCGCATAAATCTTCATAGACAGCTAATTCTGTTTGGCTGAATCCATCGTCGCAAACCTCAATGGTAATCAAGTCTGTTCCAATAAAGTCTAGATTCCCTGTATAGGTCAAACAAGTATCATCTTCAACCGTAAGTGTTCCATTCATAGGCATTCCCACAATTTCATAGGTCAAATTTTCACCCAAAAAAGTAGCCGAATTGGGATCTGAACTAGAGAAGCAGAAAGACTGTGGGAAAGACTGTACTGCATCTTGATTGTCAATGGAAATACCTGGTGGTTGATTGGCTAAAATAACCAGCAAGCGTATTTCTATTTCACTACAATCGCCATCGGGATCACAAGCAGTGACGGTAAAGAGTTCTTCTCCATTAAAGGTCGGAGATGTTTGTATCACCAGACAATTGTCAACATTAACTGTAATACTTCCTACAGCAGGATCGAGCTCATCAATGGTCAATGTCAAGTCACCCAAATCATCTACATCATCGGTTAAGTTAAAACAGAAGCCATTGGTGGTTCCTGCATAAACGGTCAAACAAAGGCTTTCTTCATTAAATTGTGGAGGCTGATTGATAATGGTCAAACAAATCAAAAGGGTATCACATTCTACGGGGAAAGCTTCGTCACAAACAACCACATATAAAGTATCGGTTCCTGTATAATTAAAGGGAGGTGTATAATTCAATTGGTTTCCATCTAAGGTAGCAATGCCAACCTGTGGCTGAATCAATGTATAAGTCAATACATCATTGGGTAAATCAGGATCAAGTGCAGTAGGTAAATCAATCACTGTATCGTTGTTTCTAAAAATAGTCTGACACAAAAAGTCTGGCTGATTGCCATTGTCTTCTGTCCATTCTGGACCACCCAAATCACATTCTATAACGTGAATGTCAATTAAGTCTACATCTTCACAAGTACCATCTGCATTGGTTACGGTTAGAGCAAAAGTCGTATTTTGTGTAATGGTTGCCATAGGTGTTGCACTAAATGGATCGTCCAATAAGTTGGCAGGACTCCATTCGTAGGTACCGCCTCCAGAGGCATTGAGCTGAATACTTTCACCCAAACAAACGGTGTCAATTGCTGGACCAGCTTCGGCAAATGGTTGAACCACAAAAACAGTTACGGTATCGGTTGTCGGACAAGGTGTTGGTTGGGCATATTGTGCCTGAACAATATAGGTGGTCGTTACATCGGGAGACGCAATTGGTGAGCCGCTAAAAGGATCGTCCAAATCGGTCGGAGGCGACCATGTATAAGAAATCGCTCCTCCACTCAAATCGTTGAGGACTACGCCTGTAATTTCTGGACATAGGAAACGATCCTGACCCAAATTCGGAGAAGGGTTGACAACCACGGTATAAGAAGCAGTAACGCTTTCACAAGCTTCGTTGCTTCCAGTATAAACATAAGTGGTGGTTTCGTTTGGTGAAACAGTCACTTGCGTATTGTTGCTGATAACGATTTCGCTGCCCATTATGGTCCATTGGTGTTCACACAAATTGGTAATGGCGTTCAGCGTAGCACTGCCACCTTGACAAAGTCCATCGGGAGATAAATCGCTTTCTATTTCTAGTGAAACTTCTACCAAAGAAACATTGTCAAAATAATAGTAAGCCGTATCGTTGGCTGGACCATTTGGAATGTCTAAGGCATTCAACTCTGCACCGACATCAAAAAAGTTACCCAATGTCAAGTATTCGTAAGGTTGATCTGCGGTAAAAATAGCCGAGACTTCTACCCATCCAGGTAAAAAGATGATGTCGAACAATTCGTTGGTGGCTTGTGGGGTCGCATTGTTTACTGGAATAAAATTATTGGTGGTAAAATAAGCACCCAATCGGTCAATGGCAAAACCACTTCCCGATGAAATGTGAACTTTAAAACCAATACAGTATTGTTGTCCAACCACCAAAGGTGTTGTCAGTTGTGTTGAAATATATTCTCTATAATCGTTGTTTTCTACATAAGCAACCAAACCGGCATAACCATCTCCTTCAAAGGTGTTGACATTGCCATATGCATTAAAAGGAATACCTGTTAAGCCACTTTCGCTACAAGTATTAAATAAATCTGCTTGATCGTCGGTTGGCGAGAACCACTCAAAGGCGTTGGTAATGGCGTCTAGCTCTTCGGGGCAATCGTTGTAAAACTCAAAACCTGGGTTAAACAATAAATTGGCAGGATCGCAATTGTCGCAATCGGGGGAAACCACCACACTCTGAGAAAAAGAGTCGCTACAACCACTTGGATTGGTCACTGTAAGGGTAGCATTGTACGTTCCTGGAGCTGAATAAAAATAGCCCACACTTCCATTGCTCACCAAATCAATACTGCCGTTGCCATCAAAATCCCATTCGTAAATACTGCCTTCGGTGGTATTGTCTGTTAAATTAATAAAGGCAACTACTTCTTCAAAACAACCTGCATTAAAAGCAAAATTAGTGATGGGCGCTGTTTCTGTTGTAACGGTAACGGTTTTGGAATTACTACATTCTCCTTTGTCTCCTGTAAATACAAAAGTAGTGGTTCCAGTAGTGGTGGGTGTAAAGGAGAATCCAGCTTCTTCGCTGACAATTTCATTCGGATTTCCAGCCATCAACCATTCGTATTCGCAATAGCCTTCTGGAGCAGCTAGGCTAAAAGTTTCACCCAAACAAACTTGGTAATTTTCTTCAAAAGGCAAGGTCGGTAAATAAGTAATAAAAACCTCATCTACATAATAATAAGCAATTTCATCTAAAGTAGCCGTCGTTGAGCTAATGGCTTTGGTCGTACCCTGCTCATCGTTGAAATTACCAATGGTCAAAAAACTTGCCTCGGCATCCATGGTCAATGTCTGACTGATGGTTACCCAATCATTGGTATTTAATAAAACGCCGTTGTTGTATTCTATTTGTGGCGTAACCGTCAACGGACCAATACCAGGGCTGCTCGGATTATTGTCAGACAAATAAGCACCAATTTCCTGAATACCAAAACCAACATCATCGGCTAGGTTTACAGAAAACGATACACAATAGGTTTCTCCTTCCAACATAGGTTGCGAGAGTGCTATCGACAAATATTCTCGGTAATTGTCTGCTCTATAGGCAAAAAATCCACCATATCCATTGCCTTCTAATGGCGTTTGTGTCCCAAAAGTATTCATCGGAACGCCAGGGAAATCCAATGGATCGGAGACAACCGAGCACGTATGGAAAAAGTCGGCTGTTCCGCCTGTTGGTAAAAACCAGTCACCAAGAAATGCATCCAATCCAGACAAGTCATCAGGACAAACATCAAATGCTTCAAATCCGCCATTGGGTACAAAATTAGTTGGATTGGCACACGGATCACAATCGTCTTCTATAAAAATATTTTGAATCAATTCTCTTATACAAAACTCATTATTAGAAATGGTCAGAGAAACCGTATAGTTTCCAGCAGTGTTAAAAACCAAGTTCGCCTCACCAGCAGTCGTCGCTTCAATGGTGCCATCGTTGTTGACATCCCATTCATAGGTCGCACCAGGAAGAACACCCGTAGAAACGTCTAAGAGCATAGCGGTTTGTCCAGCACAACCATTTTGTAAAACAAATCCGACATCGGGAACAGGAACCGCTTCTACAAAAATGGAATCGGTTACCGAACAGCTTCCAATCATGGCTTCTACCACAAAGGTTGTTGAATTATCAACAGACAATTGTAGGTTGGGTTGTGCGCTCAACACCACACCAGGTGCATTGGCATTGTACCAAGTATATGTTCCTGCTGTTCCGCCTTGTGCTGTAAAATCGACTTGATCACCAGCACAAACTTGTTGGGTTTCATTCATTGTCAACAATTCTGTCGAAAGCAATTGAACCGAAACCTCATCTAAAAAATAATAAGAATCTACAATGTCTGGTGCACCAGGGAAAGAACCTCCTCCTGTGGTATTGGCATTAGAGAAAAAATTGCCAATGTGTAAGTGTTGGTAGGCTTGGTCGGCTGTGATTATACCCGAAACAGTCACCCAATCGTCGTTCTCAATAATAACACCATCGGTATTGAAAATCTGAGGCGTTAAATTTAAGCTGGTTCCACTCGTATTAAAATTGGGTTGATTGGTGGTAAAATAAGCACCAATTTCCTGAACACCAAAAAAGCTTTCATCAGAAAGGCTCACCCTAAAGTCGACACAATAAGATTGCCCGATAACCATAGGTGTTGTCAGAGGAATGGATAAATACTCTCGCACCTCATTTTCACCATAAGCCACAAAACCAGAATATGCATCTCCAGCAGAAGCCGCTTGGGTTCCAAAGGCATTGTTGGGAATGCTGTAATCGATATTGGTGGCACAGGTATTGAAGTAATCGGGCGTTCCGTCGGTCAACGTATACCAACTATTAACCGCACTCAATTGTCCCCCTTGACTCGGACAAGCAGAGTTGATCTCGAAGCTCGGATTGAGGACTAGGTTTTGCCCATGCATACATTGCCCTACTACTGCGAATAGCAGCAGTAGGCTGAAAAGTCGTTTTACCATAAAATTAGTTCTCTAAAAAGTAACAAAAAGACCAGCGGAGAGGTCTTTTTCATAATCCACAGTTCACATAAGTATTAATAAATATTTATATGATATTAGTTTGGTAAAATGAAACAAATATAGTGTTCTAAAGATTGTATCAAATTTTTTGATTTTTTAGGCGATGAAAGTAGCGCATAGTGGAACTACGTGGTGCTTTTATCAACGAAGCAAATCGGAAAAAAGTAGTACAAGATTGGAGCAGTTTATTTATTTTGTTTTACTTAATACAAATTTACATCAAATTGATGGATTTATTATTGATTGTGGATAGTCTTTGGGGCAAATTTACCAAAATTGTGGTAACCCAAATTCTTTTAGTAGAATGCCACCAAGATTAATATATGCGACACAGCATACATTTTTTTATGCTATTGGATTAAAGGAGAAAAACGAGGAGAGGCTTCTGTTTAAATTGAAGAACGTGAATATGCCTGTTTTGATATTAGTGAAGAATATTATGCAAATCGATGGTCGGGAGTAAGTTTAAAAGAATATAAGTAGTCTGACAAAAATAAGTTGACAATTAACTGCCAATTATTTTGAGTGCCTTATGAGGCGTTATTTTAC
>ENA-ORXT01000349-ORXT01000349.1-marine-metagenome-genome-assembly--contig:-NODE-349-length-76378-cov-9.225987_pt1 | contig 76378 bp, 67 predicted proteins | sample MGYA00237868_ERZ511482 | MGnify/ENA metagenome assembly ERZ511482 | reverse complement strand
CTGATGTACTATTCCATAATATTAACGATTAGTCAACACTCCATCTTTATAGCTCATTATGGACCAGTGAATTTTCAATATGCTTCCTATTAATTACGATCAGATGCGGACGTTTCTTTCCAGTGAGGGTAAAAACATGAGAACCCCTGATGTAGCTCGGATTAATCAAAACACTATGTATATTCGAGCCATATGGCAACGTATTGGTGGTCTTTTGAAAACTGGAGATCAAGAGTCTGTCGCTAAGCAACTAGGATTTTCTTTATCATCATTAAAAAGATATATGAGCCAAGAGAACTCCTGCCCTTATGTAGTCCAGTTCGCTTTAGAGTCACTTGCTGGTATGCCTGATACTGGTACCATCTATAAGATAACTGGAGATAGCAGAATGTGCGGGGTATTGATGCCTTTCGGAGCAACAATGTCCAGTAGTGTAAGTACATACTTAGCTATGGCTCACTCGGAGCCTCAGAAATTACTTCAGCTGGTTGCAAATACTGATATCGAAATAGACATATCAATTGCACATGACTACATCAATAACCACCCTAGGTCTAACACATAAACCTAAATTCAACTGCTATGACTGCCTGACAAATGCAGGTGTGAACATCTGTGAATGCGAACATCGAAGTATAGTTTGCCAATAACATCAGAACTACACTGGCATACCTCCTAACCCGACGCTAACCACGGGGATGCAACCATGAGACGCACCAACGCAGAAGTACTGTAACGAGCCAAGTTCCGCGCGCACATGGACTTCAGCCCCCAATAATTGAAATCACTTGGATAATGGAATGCATAAATTACCGTCGTTACTGTATCTAATCACTATTTTATTCACCGTCACATCAGTAAGTGGTTGCGGAGGGTTGAGGACTACGCCATTCGGAAAGTATGCATCGAAAAATCAAATGTGCCGAAGCTGTAAGCCTGTAACGGTTCAGCAGACCAATAAAATTGTTAGGGGTATGCTGGCAAAGGACGCAATTAAAATATTAGGCAAACCACGATCCGCGAAAATATTGTCGCCTAGTGCCTATGCGAGCATTCAAACTTTCTATGTGACGGGCAAACAAGAAAACAGGTCGATGGTTTTCTTTTATCTAATTATCACTAACGACATTGTCCAAGGGTTTGGATATACCACACAGACCGCCTAAATTAGCTAGCGCCTGTCCTAGAACAGCGATGTTCAGTAGTACTGAGAAACTCGCATGCACGGTTATTAGGAGGGCGGCGGCTGGCAACGGTCGCCGGACTGAGTGTCCCACAAGGGCATTGTGGGACACCTAGTCATGCTACCTATGTATTATTCTTGTGAAATAGATTTTGATCGAGGTATGGTTAACGATACTGACAGGAGAATATCTCGTGCCACAACAAGCCCTAATATTTAGAGCGCTTATTGCATCGCCAGGGGACTGCACACAAGAAAGGAAGATTATTGCTGATGTAATACATGGTTGGAACGCAGTTCATTCGTTTAACCAGGAAGTGATAATTGAACCTGTTGCATGGGAAACACATTCTCGACCAGAGCTGGGAGGGCATCCTCAGAGTCTGCTGAACAAGCAAATGGTCGATAACTGCGATTTACTCATTGGCGCGTTCTGGACAAGGATGGGAACACCTACTCCGAATGCAGAATCTGGCACAGCTGAAGAAATAGAAGAATTACGAAACAAAGGTAAGCCGGTGCTGTTGTATTTTTCAAATGCACCTGTAGCACCCGATAGCGTTGACCCAGAACAATACGAAGCGTTGAAAACATATAGAAACAGCCTGAAAGATTCAGGTCTGTACGCATCCTACAACTCGACGGCCGAGTTCCGTGAGCAATTGCATAGTCATTTGGCGATGGAAATGAACCAATTGATGCAGAAATCTGGCAATGAGCGAGCTGTTACAGCTGATAGCGTCGACTCAAAGAGAGCGGAGAAGGCTCAGCTTGCAACCAGTGTCTCTGAATTCGAAAACTCCATCAGAACGCTTCAAAAGGTGTGGAGAAGCGAAAAAAATAGCCGGCCTCAAAGTACCGACGAAGGTAAAAACATAATCAAGCTCGTCGAAGAACAAGTAAGATATGCTCTCTCATTAGTTTCCGAATCCGACACCCAGACAGAAACACTGCTTACTACCACCCTAACTCAATTGCGCCAACTTGAAAGCCATAAGTCTTTCGTCGATGGTGGGAAATCCTTTAGGGAATTTTGGAGAACGGGTGATAAGATATTTAATAATATTACTCGTGCCATTATTCCCAGCTTGCGTGAATCGTAGTTCCCGGCACTACCCCATTGGATCCACAGATCTGACATAGCATGGAAGGAGCACCTGACTTCGAACCAAGAATCTATGCTGGGCTAGCACACCTTACTAAAGGAGCGATTATGCAGATTGTAACACCTATAAACACAGTTAAGTGTTCTAGCGATATATCACGCTAGAATTCAGCTATGACTAGAAAAGTAAGGAAATTGGGCAAATTTGCATTGATGTGGGTTTGCGGTTTTTTGACCATTCAGGCATTTATTCTGTTGAGTGACACAACCAAGAATACTCCCCCACGATCAAGTGCAATAACTAAGCAAGACATTGTTAATGATCTTAAGCTAATTGCAAAAGAATCAAACAATGACATGGTTCAGTTTAAAGATACATACATTGCAGACGATGGCGTTATTAATTATGACGTAAATATACTGGCTAACTATTCGCAGATTAACCAAGACGTATTGGCCTCAAATGATGAAAAAGTAAAAGCTGAATTTTGCACAATTATAGAGATCTTAAAGGCTGATGACCTTGCTATGCTGCCGCAGGACTTGCACGTTAGAGCTAATTACTACTCTATTGAAGGTGGTTATGTGCATCAAGTAAACGTAAAGTTCAAACACTGCTATGAAAGTCAGGACGATAGCGGCTTTAGACAAGTTTCTTCCGATAATGACAATAAGGCATCACTTGCTTCTAAAACAAAACTGGGAATCTCACCACCTAAGCAAGAGAACACGGAGGCGTTTTCTCATTTTTTAGAGTGTGATGGGGGTAGTGCCCACGACTGTACCAACCTCGGTTGGATGTATCACATCGGTGAAGGGGTCGATCAGGACAATGCAAAGGCCATGTCGCTGTTTCGCCAGGGGTGTGATGGGGGAGATGGCATAGGCTGTTCCTACCTCGGCCTTATGTATTACACCGGCTACGCGGTGGATCAGGACAAGGCAAAGGCCGTGTCGCTGTACCGTCAGGGGTGTGATGCGGGTAATGCCCCAGACTGTACCAACCTCGGTTGGATGTATAGCAACGGTGAAGGGGTCGATCAGGACAAGGCAAAGGCCGTGTCGCTGTACCGTCAGGGGTGTGATGCGGGTAATGCCCCAGGCTGTACCCACCTCGGCTTTATGTATAACAACGGTAGCGAGGTCGATCAGAACAAGGCAAAGGCCGTGTCGCTGTACCGTCAAGGGTGTGATGGAGGAGATGCCAAAGGCTGTTCCCACCTCGGCCTTAAGTATAACAACGGTGACGGGGTCGATCAGGACAAGGCAAAGGCCGTGTCGCTGTTTCGCCAGGGGTGTGATGGGGGAGACGACGCCATAGGCTGTACGCTGCTTGAGATGCTTGAACGTTAAGAGTGCCCCACAAATGTATTGTGGAAAAAATTGCTTAATTCGGTGAAGAAAATATGAATTCTTCAACATGGAAACCATGAAAATCACCATGATTGAATCGCTTCTTAACCTCATCGACTGCAGTTCTGGCATCGGGGAATCCTTCCCCATCATCACGGAAAACAGTAAGACTGATCAATGGTTGGCCTTCTCTCGGACCGTATAAAGCCTTTTTACCACGCCGACAGATTTCAACATTATCACCGCTTTGAAGATCGGCTTTGATCTTATGAATAGGTGAATTAATATCACTCAGGAAGCTAGGGGTGAGTTCGCTAATTTTCTTTTTCATATATAAAACCCTTCCTCTTTTTTGACAAGCGTTCTAACGCGTTGAAACAGATTCCTTTCGGTGTCGGTGTTTATCAAGGTCATTGTGTGACGCTCCGCTACCCTGCTGCACCGAAAGACAACCCCTTCTGGTGCGCAGCTATCGACGCCGTTGACGATGATCTAGTATCAGCTATTTAGCAGATATGGAGCACTTCTGATAGCACTCTCACATTCGATCTCTATTCCTCTTTCTGAACCGTGATTAATCAAGTATTGATACAAGGTGTTTACCTTCTCACGCTTATCGCCATGTTGAATTGAGTGATTCAGTAAACCTGCGATAGAAACGATAATAGAGCCACATTGTTTTTTACAATTTTCAATATCAGGTAGACACACGTCGGTTAAATCATCACGGTGAGCAACATATTTGTTGCGCATATCGTGGGCCTTCTTCCAGAATTCGGCATATTCACTTCTGTCCATATTTATGGCACTTAAAAAATTATTTCGAACGCTTTCAACGGTTATTTGGTTGTTTGAAACCTCATCTACATCGTGCCTAGAGAAGACATTTTTGAAATGAGTTGATTCACCAGAATCACTTCCGAAGATGGTTGACCAATGCAGTATGCATAGCTCGGCAAAACAATTCTGACTGAAAGTCAGAAAATCATCTTCGATACCTGTTGTGACGTTGAAGTACATTTCACACATGATGCAGCGCCTAGCTGCAGAACTAAGTCTGACAAGTAGATCTACGGTTTCGTCATCTAAAATCATTGTTCACCGATTTGAGGTTTTTTCAGGCGTCATGCTCCATTGGCATTGTGAGCCAACCAACGTCCCAAAAGCCACCCCTTTTGGTGCGTTAGTAATGGCCTCTCCAGAGGACGCTCGACTGAAAATTTGAGACCCCTACCGAAGGGATCCGCGATCGTCGACGCTACAGCACCGTTATTCAGTCAATGTATCCAAATTGTTCGATGTATGAGCTTACCCGCTCTTGTACGTCATGACTGAATACGGCCAATTCGTCATCAGATACCAGTCGCCTTTGAAATAAGCCGATGAGTTGTGTGGCTGCTCGTGAACGAGTGAGCGGATCGAACACCTGCACGATTTGCTTATCTCGTTTTTGCATCAGCTGATACAACTGTCGGTATCGTTCATGTGCAGCACCTTCGCTGCTGGTGGTAACAGCAGCGGCATCCTGGAGCACATCATTACAGAATCGTTCGATAGCCCGCTTCCGCAATGGTTTGTATCGTTTCCAATCTGGCTCATTCATGATGTTATTGCTCGCAGTGATCTGCATTTTTAGCTGAGATTTTCACGCCCAACACGCCCCCAAAATCGCCTTTGTTAAGCCTACATTCGGTGTATGTCTAGTCGCCATTATGGCAAATCGCTCACAACACTTGAAATTGTACATACAAAAGTACATAATATGACTGTGCGTGAACGGACAACATGCCGCTAACTCTTAATGGGACGCGACCATGAATTTCGAGTGGGATAAAGAAAAAAACGAGGCCAATTTCAGCAAGCACAAGATCCGATTCGAGGAGGCGGCCCAGATTTTCAAGGGCCCTGTACTGACCACAGTTGACGATCGGCAGGATTACAACGAAGTCCGAGAGATCAGTATTGGTCAACTTAGAGGTCAGATTTACCTGGTGGTTGTGCATACAGACAGGAAGGGTGCAATTCGGCTGATATCAGCTCGGCGCGCCAAACTGTCGGAACGGAGACGATACGATGACTATTATCAAGAAATCACTCGATGAGCTGTCGATTTCCGACGAACGCATCGCTGAGCTGGCGGCGATGCCTGACGAGGACATCAATACCGACGACATTCCAGAACTGGATGATGAGTTTTGGCAGAACGCCCGCGTGCGCTTCCCTGGTGGTAAGCAGCGACTGACAGTGCGATTCGATGAGGATATGGTGCAGTGGTTTCGTAGCCAGGGTAGAGGCTACCAGACAAAAATGAACGCTGTACTGCGCTCGTTTTATGAGGCTCATCGGAGCGAATGACTCTGGAAACCTTGACACCATGACTGAACTTGACGGGCTGAATTTCGATATCGATAAAACGGTAACGCTGCAACTGGCGGGCGTTATTAATCGCCAAACGATGGCATTGGCGAAACCGGCAGAGCGAATACACTTTGAAGATTGAGATCGGTTAGCCGTCGATGCCTTCGGAATGGACTTGATGGCTGTGGAATTACCCGATTGCAGAACGCGCTCGCCTGGGCAGGCTGTTTGGGAGACTAGCGATAACAGTCGGCTAGGATTTACATCATTGCCCCCTTTGGAGGCGACCCTAATCCGGACCGTACACACGCTGTGTTTAACCCGTTCTGAGAGTCGATCAGCATGTCAGTTACCAAACAACAAAAAGAGCGCGATAAAGCGATACGGCACCTGTTCGATTACATCAACAGTTCGGATATATGGGGGCCACGGATCGAACAGATGACCGATCATTTCATGAGACCGGTTGTCGAGTACTTTGATGAGCCGGAATCGCACGTGAAGCTCAAGCTCGAACACAGCCCCTACGGGTCGATGGTCTACGGGTATCTGATGGAGATGATGGCGGTCACGAGCTGGGACGCTGAGCAAGTGACACCGGTTGATGAGTATTTGAAACAGCGTGGTTGGCGGGAAGGTCCGCACGGGAGGCGGTACCTGATAGCACTTAACGAATCGGAATTACAGTTTCTGGAGGTCACGGCGGTCGAGTCTGGGCGATGGGTCGAGGTGCGGCCCTATGGCACCGACGCTCAGCCAGAGCGTATCGTCGAGCGCAGCGGCAGCGAGAATCTTCATATTCACGATGCCATCGTTGCGCGTTTGGTGAAGCTCGGTAAATCTCATCGGTTTGGCTCCATATTGCCCCTGAGCTTCCAAAGCGCCCACCATCTCAAGGAGGGTCTCGACGCGGTCAGTAATGACTTGAAAGCGCTTTACGAAGAGGCGGTCGCTGAAGATGGTCACGAGGGGCTAGTAGAAAATTTCAGTGATGATGTGCCAGAAGAGAGGCGTCTCCGGATCGAAGAGACAGGCTTTATGTGCTTTGCCATCGATGCCTTGGCGACGTCTAACAGCGGCGCGCCACAGCTAAACAATACCGATAATGAACGGATTGTGATCACCAAAACTCGCTTCCCGATTCTTGGTGATATGGAAACCATTGGGGCGATTCTGAATGATCAGGATGATCTGATCGATGATGATGAGACGCGTTGGTCATGGCTCAAATCCGATGGCAGCAACACGGTACTCGGGGTTTACGGCCATTTCATGCAAAAAGTGCCGTTAAGGAAATCTTTATAAATCAATAAGATAAAATCGTAATTTGGCAAAACCATAACGATATCAATCACTTGCTTTGATTTTCACTTTTCACTCACTTTTCGATGTTATTCCGCTGACTTAGAGGATCGCTTGAACAGCCGATCCTCACTCTGCTCTATCGGGAATGTGAAATGGCCATTGAAGTTGATGTACCGATGATGAATTGGCGCGATCTTGCTCAGGTGTTCAATGGATATGTCGCTGGTGCCTTGCAATGATCGCTTGTGGTAACTCTGCAGTTTAAGCGTGTTCCAGACCATCACGATATTGGTCAGCAATGTCAACGAGCCGGAAATCGCTGCCAGCTCCTCTGATCGACGCCCTCGCTTCGCTCCCAGCCCTCCCTGGTAAATTTTTCTTTGCAAGGAGTGAACGGCTTCGCCGTGAGACAGATCACGATGCAGTTCGCGTCTGAAGTCATCGCTGGTTAATACATCGCAGAGAAAGATACTTCGCTCCAGCCGTCCCAGTGTCCTGCCAGCCCGATACAGTGGATCACCCGATGCCATCGAACCAAACCGTTTGAGTACTGCCGTTGCAGTAACCTTCCCTGCCTTGATCGATGCGGTCAGTCGCACCAGCTCATCCCACTGAGGTTCGATGTCCGATAGAACTAAACTTGGCCGCACGATCGATGCAATGTTTGGTGAAAATGGAAAGCCAACAGGAACGTGCAGCAGGCGATCGTTCAAACTCTTCAGCCGCGGGCACAGATCAAACCCCAACAACCTTGCCAAGCCCATGGCGAAATCGGTATAGCCGTGCGTATCAACAGCGATTCGTTCAATGGTGTTAACCACCCGCTGCCTTACGGCACCTTCGATGGCCGCACCGGCCTGCCGCGTACCCAGCACGATGGGTTGGTTATAGATAATGCCCCATCGATCCAACACATGTTGATACTGTCCCACGCCATACGTGCGCCGCTTCGGATCGACGCGGGCGTTCCATAAATGGCGTGTTGCATCCAGACTCATACCATCAGACGACACGGTTTGGCCAGTGCCCCAATACGTCGATATGGGTTGACGGAACATGAGTTCGACAACAGCGTCGCTGGCGGTACGCAGAACGTTACCGCGTTCAAGAACCGATTGTGCATCGCTTATCGCCTCAGCGCTCACACCAGGCATCATCAGCGATACCTCTGAGACACTGCGTGCCGTTCCATGAGCCAGCAGTGCACCATAAACCGACAGCAGTTCCCGCGTATCTCGTGGAGCCCGCTGCAACAACAACCCACTGAATCGAATCTGCTTGTCGATATCGACGATGATCTGTGGAAATTGAACCGTGCCAATCTCATTCAGGAGCCGGTTTCGGGCTCGATCAAGCAGTCGATCTTCATCCAGGGCATGCAATTTCTTGACGTGAAGTCCACGCTCATCAATCATCAGTGAATTCCGTTCAACGGCCTCCGTAACACCGGCCAAGCCACTGCTCAATGCATCTAGTCGCTGTTGCAGAAAATCGCTGGCTGCCAGCGGCATATTGAATTCCCTATAGGCTGATTTGCGCTGAATTTTCCAGTCTTTCTCATCGATCATCATGGCATCGCGTTGTAGAAAACTCAGACTCTCCGGTGCCCACACCGATCCGTTGCGCAGAGCGCAGCGTAACTCGGTCAGCACCACGCAATCGAATGCCGAACCGGCTTTTTTAGTGTCGCTCTGACAAACATGATCACGCCAGCGTGGTGGTACAGCATCAATCAGATCATCGCTTACCGGCTTTTCTTTTGTAAGTTGGTAGCGTTTCCAAAGTTTAAGCAGCAAATCAATGCGTGACCCTTCCACACACTCGAGTCGAGGGGTCGTCATGCAATGGAGTAATCGGCGAACCCGGTACCCGTCGGCTGTCAACGCTTCCCGGTAGCGATGTGCCCGGGATACGGTGGCACCGTGGGTACTGGGGAGCGTGTCAAGAACAAATTGCCTGACCTGGGCGTCAGATTGATCCGCATCTTCGGCGCATTGCCGAGTGCGAGACAGTAACGATCGGATTTCTTGCAACTCAACGCGCTCTGTTTTGTTGGCGAGCTCCTGTGCTTGCCAACGAAGATCAGTGGTGCGCATATCGCATAATGAAATGATCGTATCGTTCGTAATCAACAAAGCATGACGCAGAAAACACGCAAGCTCTATTGTCCGAGTCGGTTCTCGTAACGTTTTAAGTCTGGATGGACGACGGGATCGGCAACGTTGGGATAACTCAATCAGATTCTCGAGACTGATACCTGGTAGTTTAATGATCGGTACAAAAAGTTTTCGAAGCGTCGCAAGTTTCGCAACGGCATCGTCCAGTGCACCAGTGGAGCGTTTATGGGGTGCCGATCCAAGCCACTCCAGCTGCGACTGTTGTCTATCGCCCTGTGAGGTGAATATTTCTTGCTCCCACGACAACAGGACGTAGTCCGGAATAGCCGACGTCACTGATGATGCCATTTCATGCTCAGCCCGACGAACCACTTTTAACGCCATCGCCTTAACACGTCGTGGCCCGGGTATGCGAATGCCCCGGGTAAACAGCCAGCTCATGATGTCGACCGCCATTGCACGGGAATCTGAAGCATTCGAAACGGGTGGGCGAAACGCGCGCATCAGAGCGCGCTGATGATGTTCGTTGAATGCATCGATGCCCACCAACTGCATTGCCCATTGTTGGTGTTCGTACAGGGTGCGTTTTCGCCGTTGATAAAGCGAGCGAACAGTGGCAATGTCGACGCGAGGCAAATCCAGTTCATCGGCAACTTGCGTCAAGACAAACATCGGAATGCGATCAACGGCGCTGAACGTTGTACCCGTCATTTTAAGAAAACCCAAATGGATGCCAAACGCGAGTCGCAGGTGATCCCCTCGTCTTGATTGGATAGCACGACGCTCCTCATCGTTGAAGCTGAAGAAGGTGGCTATTTCAAACAGGGTCAGGCTTCGCGGAAACTGCCTGAGGCCAAGAAACGGAATTTGCCAGGACGGGAGTGTGCGCATCAGAGACATCCTCTTTGAAACGAGGACTCATTTACGCAGAATCGGTTGTCAAAGCCAAAATCAAAGCAAGTTATTGTTTTTTATACATTTTATCAATTTTACAGTTTTAACCTGTTGATTTGCAAAGAATTCCTTAACGGCACTTTTTGCATGAAATGGCCGTAAACCCCATGTTGTCCCAGTTGAACGGTAGTTTGATTGTGACAGCAATAGGACTAATGGAATCAAGGCTTAGCTGCCTGAATATTTAGGAAGGTTCAATTGGGACACCAAACTGCAATTCACAGTGAAGTGTGGTGGCAGCGCAACTAGCACCCGTACGCATCATTTACTTCTCAAGGCAAGCTTTAATGGTGAACCCTTCAGGCAGTTGGGTTTTTTCATTGCCACACGCTGCATCCAGTTGGCCTTGTAAAAGACCCTTAGCCGACAACAGATCGGCAAACTGGAGATTAGCCCCCGACAGATCAGCATCATCGAGATAAGCATCATCGAGGTCAGCTTGCAACAAATCAGCATCATCGAGATCAGCACCACGGAAATCAGCACCCGACAGATTGGCCATACGGAGAATAGCCCCCGACAGATTGGCACCAACGAGACGAGCCCCCGACAGATTGGCACCGAAGAGACCAGCCCCCGACAGATTGGCACCGGAGAGACTAGCCTCCGACAGATTGGCATCACGGAGATTAGCCCTCGACAGATTGGCCATACGGAGATTAGCCCCCGACAAATTCACCCCGGACATAAAACTGCCAACCTGATTCTCACCAGTGGATTGGTCGATGCCGACAAGCTCAATTCCTTGGCTATTGAGATACTCCAACGCGGGACCCTTACCCGAGTTACCGGGTGCTGGTTGAGTTAATAACTGCCAGGCTTGGGCTATACGTTGCGTCTGCCGATCTTCCAGATCAATCCAGATGTGCCAGAGCGTCGCTCCTACTGCCGCAAAGGCGATAACTTCAGCCAATAGCCAAAAACCACTGTCTCGAATTCGTCGTGGAAGTGGAATCTTTTCGAGTGCAGGTTCTACTTCTGCTATTGGCGCAGGCTCGGAGTACGCTTTGACTCGACGAAAGAATTCCCCGGATGGGTTACGACGTTTGCCCATAGGTTTCCGCTGTGGCTTTTTTTATCAATTAGATCTTAGCGTACGATATTGTGTGCGACACGAGGTCGCTTTAATGAGTTGTCTCCCTTGCGGAGACCATCCGTACCACCGGATGGATCTATGGGCATGAATAAAGAGCTGCCCTGACAATGTAATGAGGAAGGTTTCGGCCTTCGGGAAGTGAATCGTGAGAGGAACTTTCTTCTGGCAACCACACGCCGGACTAGTGCTAGATAGTTGGTATGGTGAACATATGTGAATCAGCGGTAAAGGCCGTCAGTACGAACAAGCGAAAGTGGTTGTTTGACGCTTGACCAAAAATGGTATGGAAGCGGGAGCCTGATTACGGTATGCAGACTCGTGGTCCATAAGCTTCCCGGTCGATAGCTGGCACCTAACCCAACATGCTCGTTTTAGCGGAACGTGGAAACCCCGTATTGCCCCTGCTTCGGCAGGACAGTCTGATGTGAGTCAACGCTGATGGCAGTGCGGGTTTGAGAGGTTGGAAAAAGCGAATGCCTCGCTGTAACGGCGGGGATACAAGCCCTCTTGTGGCTTGCCGCGAAAGCGGGCCTACGTCCAACTGGTCTTTCATTGCGAGAGAATATGGAGAATCGACATTATGAGGAAAAGCAAATGACGGCATCGAGTCTCTCGATGACTGGTGCATCTTCACCCCGCGATTGTGCATGGGGTCAGATCGATTGGCAACAGGCACAATCACAGGTACGTCGACTACAAATGCGTATCGCAAAGGCAGTCCGAGAAAGAAAATGGGGCAAGGTCAAATCCTTGCAATGGGTACTGACGCACTCGTATCACGCCAAGCTTTTAGCTGTGAAACGAGTGTCTCAGAGCTCTGGTGCCAAAACACCAGGCATCGACGGTGTGCTTTGGCACACCGCTGAGCAGAAGACCTGTGCTGCTTCATCGTTACAACGCAGAGGGTACAAAGCACAACCTCTGCGGCGCGTTTATATTCTCAAAAAGAACGGAAAACAGCGCCCGCTCGGTATTCCGACGGTCCACGCGAACTACACCTGACAACAATTCAAGTTTGGGATGGGTCACGATTACCCACCCCTTTCATCCGCTTAGTCAACAGCAATTCAGCGTCCTGAAGCGCCGCCGTGTGTCCGGCGTTCAGACGCTGATTATTCGTCATCCGAATAGAGGCTCGTTTGCGGTCGCCGAGGAATGGACTGATTGGGGTCAACCATCGATTGCCGGCGATATCGAGCTTCAGAACACTCTGCTGGAATTTGAATCACTTCTTGAGCTTGCTGACCTTGTAAAGCAGCTGACAAAGGCTGAGGGAGTTGACGAATGAAAAATGTTGAACTAATATCGGACCAGTTAAATACGTGGTCTGACATTAATGAAAGAGCTTTCGACCACTCAGCTCAAACGCAGACGCAAGCAATTGCTGCACAAACTGCCTCCGTTGGATGCGGTGCTGCGCGGCTCCCTGATAGAACGCTACAAACGCTGCGGCAAACCCGGCTGCAAGTGTGCCAATGGTCAGGGGCATGGGCCGAAGTACTATTTGTCGGTCAGCAGAACTGGTGCACGTCCGGCGATGGATTACGTCCCACAGTCCACGCAGGAACAAGCAACGCAGTACCTTGCCAATTACCGCACCATCCGCGACATACTCGATCAACTGTGCGCAATCAACCAAGAGTTGATGCGCCGACGCGAGCGGTTTTAGGTGCTGGTGGTGAGTGCTTCATCGACACCACTCACCACCACTTTCGACACGGCTGCCGCCGCCACCATCATGGCCAATATGTTGGAGGCCTGGTTGCGCGAACCAGGCCACTCCCCGAGTCAACTGGAGGAGATAGCCGATGAGTACGAAGCTGAACGAGCAGCATCTACAGAGGAAAGCGTATGTGTACGTGCGCCAGTCGACGCTGGGACAAGTGCGGTGGCACCAGGAGAGCACGGAGCGCCAGTACGCGCTGAGCCACAAGGCCCAGGAGCTGGGTTGGTCGACAGAGCAAATAGTGACACTGGACGGCGACCTGGGCGTGTCGGGAGCACAGACGACCGGGCGCAACGATTTCAAGCAACTGGTGGCCGATGTGTCGATAGGGGAAGTCGGTGCGGTGTTCGCACTGGAGGCCTCTCGGCTGGCCCGCTCCAGTCTGGAATGGCATCGGCTGATCGAGCTGTGTGCAATGACGCATACAGCGGTGATCGACGAGGACGGCTGTTACGATCCGGGAGACTTCAACGATGCACTGCTGCTGGGGATGAAGGGCACGCTAGCGCAGGCGGAGCTGCATTTTCTGCGCGCGCGCCTCCAGGGTGGCAAGCTGAACAAGGCCAGAAAGGGTGAGCTACGATTTCCTCTGCCGGTGGGGCTGTGCTACGACGATCAGGATCGAACAGTGCTCGACCCTGACGATGAAGTACGTGGTGCGGTACAGTTGGTTTTTGATCTGTTCGATGAGGCAGGAACAGCCTACGGCGTCGTTCATCGTTTCGCTGCCAAGCAGCTAAAATTTCCGAAGCGCTCCTATGGTGGCGTATGGGATGGCAAGTTGGTTTGGGGGCGCTTGAGTGAGTCGCGAGTTTTATCGATCCTGTCCAATCCCACGTACGCTGGTGCGTATGTATACGGACGCTATCAGTCCAGCAAACAGGTGGATGCCAATGGGGAGATACAAACGCGCACAAAAGAAGTACCGATTAAATCGTGGCGCGTCAACATACGAGATCACCATGAAGGCTACATTGCATGGGATAAGTACATGCAAAACCGCGAGCGACTGAATAAAAACAGAACCAACAGTGAGGACACTTTGTTGAGCGGTGCGGCACGGGAGGGGTTGGCATTGCTACAGGGAATGCTGTTGTGTGGCTGCTGTGGACGTAGATTGACGGTTCGTTACAAGAGCAATGGTGGCATTCATCCGCAGTATGAATGTAATTGGCGTCGCCGTGAAGGTGTCGCTACAAAGGCGTGCATGCAGATACAAGCGCAGTGTGTGGACCCGGCAGTATGTGCCGCTGTACTTGAAGCAATAGCCCCTGCACAGCTGGAACTTGCCGTAGAGTCGGTGCGTCAACTGGAGCAGCGCGACCAGGCAGTGGGGCAGCAGTGGCAGCGGCGTATCGAGCGTGCTGATTATGAAGTTCAGCTGGCACAACGACGCTACGAAGAAGTCGATCCATCGAACAGGCTGGTTGCATCCACGCTGGAGCGACGATGGAATGATGCGTTGCAGGCGTTACAGCAAATCGAAGAGCAGTATGCCCAGTTTCAGGCAACAGAAGCCTGTATTGGCAGCGATGCGCAGCGCAAGATGGTATTGGCACTGGCAAAGGATTTGCCGCGTTTGTGGAACGCGAAAACAACATCAGCCAAAGATCGAAAGCGCATTTTACGACTCTTGATAAAAGACATCACCATTGAGAAGAACCAGGCTGAACGCAAAGCGATACTCCATGTACGTTGGCAAGGTGGTGTCAATACAGATATCGAGTTGGGGTTGCCTGCACCGATTGCTGATCGCCTGCGTTACCCCAGTGAAATTGTTGAAAAAGTCAGGACGTTAGCCGTCACGTTGATGGACAGTGATATCGCTGCCGAGCTAAACGCGCAGGGAATACGCAGTGCGCAAGACAAGGCATTCACAAAAGCAATGGTTTCGTGGATCCGATTCAAACACAAGATCCCATGTGCTGATCTGAAATGTTCCAATGAGCTAACCGTTGACGAGGTGATGGCACAATTCGGTGTCAGCAGGCATGTTGTCTACTACTGGATCGAACGACGTATTGTGGAAGCGCGACAACTCAAACGCGGCTTGCCCTATTGGATAACAATCACGGAGGAAAAAGAGCAAGAGCTGGCTCATTGGGTCAGTAAATCAACGAGAATAAACGACGTACAGTCCTAACGCTAACTGCATGAGGTGCATTATGAAACCACGGTCCCAACACTGTTCGACAGAGCTATGCAGGCACTTCATCTGCTGGCACTGGAACCTGTGGCGGAAACAACAGCGGACAAAAACTCGTATGGGTTCCGACCCAAACGCAGTGCTGCAGACGCCATCGCTCATTGCTTTGTTTGTTTATCGAGGAAGGCATCGGCGCAATGGGTTCTTGAGGGGGATATAAAAGCATGTTTCGATGAAATTGACCACCAATGGCTGATGGAGCATATCTGTACAGATAAGCACCTTTTGTATCAGTGGTTGGCAGCGGGATACATCGAAGAAGGAAGCTTCTACGATACGGAATCAGGAAGCCCGCAAGGGTCCATTGTTTCACCAGCGTTAGCGAATATGGTACTGGACGGTCTGGAGGCTGTGGTTAAGCAAGCAGTGGCCAAAACCGATAAGGTCAACTTCGTCAGATACGCTGATGATTTCATTGTAACTAGAATCTCAAAGGATGTTCTTGAGACAAAGGTGAAGCCTGCTATCGTGGCTTTTCTAACGGAGCGAGGGCTGAGTCTCTCGACAGAGAAAACCCACATAACCCATATCGATGATGGCTTCGATTTCCTCGGGTTCAATGTGCGTAAGTACAGCGGGAAACTGCTGATCAAACCGTCTCGTAAGAGTGTCAAAACCTTCCTTGATGGCATCCGCACAGCAAGAAAAAGTGAACGCCTTTCCGATGCGGGAGGCCTTACTCAGTTCGGGGTTCACCGATTTGTCCTTTCGCCTAGCGCTTGGTCTTCGCAACGTCATTGGCATACTCATGAGGACGAATTAGTCTACATTTTACAAGGCAGGCCAGTCCTAGTTGACGACAATGGCGAAACTCAACTTGAACCGGGGGATGTAACAACTCATGTTGCTGGTGATTCCAACGGGCACCACCTGATTAACCGTACCGAAGAAGATGTTTTATATCTAATTGTAGGCACACGTAATCCAAAGGAAGATACTGGTCATTATCCAGACGTCGATTTGCATATTCCTGCAAACGGAACAGATAAGCGTCAATTTACCAATAAACGAGGCTTGCCATATTCGAAATGATATTGGACATTCTAATTAAAGGAATTTAAGTTTTTACATTGACCCTAATTATCGTTGTTTACTTGATTAAGATGTGCCAGAAAACCATGAACTATGCACGCTTATAGAACTCTTTGCTGTTACTGGCGTCGTAGTACAGGATAAACACACTAATTAGGTTACGCAAAATGCAGACAAACGACGGTACAGCGACATCTCTGCGTAGCAAAGCGCACTCACTTTTAACTGGCCTGATATGCTGTAGTGCGTTACTACTCTCAGGAAATGTAATAGCGCAAAATACAACTAAGCCCACATCAAGCAGTGATATCACCGCAACACATCAGTTACCACCTCACGTTATTCGACGTTTTGGCACCCCGCCCGATGTTCCCGAAGGCCCTCTGAGCGATGAAGTAGTTAAAGCTCTCGATATTGCATTTGGTGATAATTTAAAGAGCGGCAGATGGGGACCAGAACAAGATACAGCGATTCACTTTATTACAGCATCAGGCGATGCGCGCCTTGCATGGCTCATTAGCGACATGATGCGTATTGCCTCATCCAGCAAACTGACCGCGACTCTGGCAACTGCCGCGACAGAGCTGCTGAACATCACTTATAAAGATAACAATATCTGGGGCCATACAACCGATCAACTTATTGGCTGGGATATACCCGCTCCACCTGACTACTTAAAATACAAACGAAATGTGTACACACTCATCGTTCCAGAATGGAGCGCTATTTTTGAACCAGGCGATATAGATTGGCGACATGTTTCTTGGGGTGGTGTAAAAATCGACAACAGACCTTATGACACCACTGATGAACAATGTAACTGTGTTCCAGCCGCCGATAATCCTTATGTCACGAGTGCAGATGAGGCTGACTGGCTTGACGATGAAGCTATCGTATTCGGGGTAGAAGTGAATGGCGAATATCGTGCTTATCCAAGGCAGATTATGGAAGTGCGCGAAATGGTTAATGACACCTTAGGCGGGCGCGATTTAGGCATTCCCTACTGTACGCTTTGCGCATCTGCTCAAGCCTACTTCACCGATGAATTACCTGACGGTGTAGAGCGCCCTATTCTACGAACCACTGGTTTATTGATTCGATCAAACAAAGTCATGTACGATCTCAATACGTTTTCAGTGTTTGATACCTTTCGAGGCCAAGCGGTTACCGGCGAGCTTGCCCAAAAGAAAGTAAAACTCAAACAAGCTGGCGTTGTCACTGCAAAATGGGGTGACTGGAAAGCGGCTCACCCCGAAACCACTGTCCTCGCTGAATCATTAGCGCTAGGACGGGATTTCGACTTCCGTAATAACCGTGATGCAAACGGCCCCATATTTCCAATTGGTGATGTAGACCCTAGATTGTCAGTGCAAACCGATATCGTTGGCGCATTAACACAATCTGGAACCCCTATTGCTTTTCATTTAGACAAAGCCGTTAAGGCATTGAAAGACAATAAAACCATCCAGTTTGAGAATATTAATTTAGTACTTGATGGCGGCGGCGTTAAAGCTGTGGATGAGAATGGCAAAGACGTTGGCGGCCACCAGGCTTTCTGGTTTGCGTGGTCGCAGTTCTATCCAGACACTGCTTTATGGCCTATGTAACCGAGCGCTCTTGCATGCTACCTGCTCTTACACGGGCGAGTGCATTGCGAACAATAAGAATATGAAACGGTAGAATAGTTTTAAGGTATATGCGCCCGCCTATGTTATGCGGTTGCACCCACGTCGCAAGATAAATTCGCCCTTCGATCGATAGAACTGAAATACGAAATTCAAGATGTTTGTCGTCAAACCCTGCTATTAGTTCTTGTTCATTCTCTGTTTCGACCGGGAAAATACCCACCTTGTCAGACGCATCTGGTCCATCATTAGAAAGACCAAAGGGTGTAGTCACTATGCGACGAACCACCAGTAAAAATCCGGCCCATTTTGGAAACTTTGTAATAATCTCAGATGCCTGCCTAGGCGTAGCGTCGGCCTCTGTGCTGTAACAATCAAGGAAGTCCCCAGCAGACACCCTCTCCCAAAGATCACTTTGTGGAGGCAACTTACATTTTCGAACGTTGAACATAAAGTTTAGTTTTTTTCCGTTTGCTATAAGTATTGTCAGCCGACTAACTACGCTTTATCCAGACTTCCTAAATTCATCAATAGACAATTGCATTTCACGCAACAAAAGAGATAATGTCAAAGTGTTCGCGCTCCCCAATAAAATAGAGTGGAAAATATAGAGACACTAAGTTCCTAGTTGTCCCATAGCTCCTCCCAACGCTCACGCATATAAACCTTCGCTTCTAATCGCTCAAATATTTTAAACAAACCATAAATAGTTCTATCAAAAAATATGAAATCTTCATCAATCGTCTCCAAGCTTGGATTTTCCATCAGACCGTGCATTAGATCTCGTCCAGAATTCGTATAATCATTGTGTTTTCCGAAATCGAAATAGGCTTCTCTGAACGGTCTGGATAGCCATTCACCAAACGGTCGGAGCACGGCTTCATAGTCATGAATTTTATCGGACTTAATTGTTGTTCCCAAATTTGCATAGGCGGCGAATATCTTGTCGAAATCGTTAAGATAAAAAGCGTGCAGCAGTGCAGGTAAATTTTCTATGAAGCTTGGGCCCAGTGTTTTCGTACACCCAAAGTCGATCAAACCGATTTCACCATTGTCCTTATACAAATAATTTCCTGGATTGGGATCGGCATGTACACGGCCTAGCACCATGGTGCAATGGAAGAACAAATCATAAATAAGCTGCGCTGCCCGATTACGATGTTCTTGCGAAGGGTTGCTTTCAAGCCACTCGTCAAGATGCTGGCCATTGAGTATTTGTGTTGTTATTACTCGGTCAGTAGAGTAGTCCTTAAAGACTTGTGGAACTTCGACTCCTTTGATGTCAATATTTAGCCCAAACCAATGGGTATTTTCGGCTTCTAGTTGATAGTCGGTTTCTTCCCGAAGCCGTGCTCCTATTTCCTCAATGGAAGATTCAACAACATCCATGTTAGGTCGTCGCCTCGAAGGCAGAAGCCTAAGACCGCTGGTTGAAATTTTAGACAACAATTTCATGTCGCTATCTATCGACACATGAATACCTGGGTACTGTATTTTTACTGCGACGTCATCTCCAGTATGAAGCTTCGCACGGTGTACTTGCCCTAAGCTCGCCGCAGCCAACGCAACTGCGTCGAATTCCTGAAAGAGTGTCTCAGGTGGCTCCCCTAGCTCTTGTTGTAATACTTTTCTGACCAAGACCCGATTCAATGGTGGTACCTGATGATACGGCTTGGCTAATTCACTTCTAACTCGCTCGGGCAGGAGATCTGATTCCATTCCTAGCATCTGCGCAATTTTTACGGCTGTGCCACGTAATTGCGTAATCGCTTGAAACAGAATCTCTGCATCTGCATCTTGTTGCTTTTCTTCGTCAGCCACCCTTGCAGTATGATCAAGGAACGGGCGCTTAACTTTGCTCTTCAGCTTCCCTACTCCTAATTTCATAGCAGTTGAACCAACAACACTGGCTCGAGAGAGTTGTGAGCTTGGCATTTTGCTCATGCCCCACCATCCATGAAACGACGTTTGGCCGCAACTAACTCCGGTTGTTGAAACATCATATCGAGACTATTCATGTGCTGAAGCACATGGGTTCTAAATAAGAAGGAAAACATATCCAGTGTTTTCCCAATCACCCCGCCCATTAGGAGCTGTGCAACGATCTCTGTACTTTGATCTACTAACTTTGTGGTATTGGCAAAGCCATCAGAAGTATCTTTTAGCCAGTAAGCCAATATCGCGGTTTGATAATCCCAAAAGAGCGCAGGTAACAAATCTTGGTAAGGCTGTTCTGGCATTTCTCCAGCCTCAATGGACGCATCGATAAGTTCGACTACCATGGCTTTCAACAAGGCTTTGGTATCGCTCAGTAATTCGTGACCGACGGTCGGCGCTGCATAGGTTTGAGCAAAAACAGTTCGAAGAAATTCGCGTGCTGGTAGCCATAGTCTAAGCTCAGTCTCCAATAACTGATGCAGCTGTTCTTGCAAACTGTACTCATGGAAATCATCAATGGCTTTTAGTTCAGCCATAACCTGTTGCTGCACATACTCACAATAGCCATACAACAACTTCTCCTTGGTTGAGAAGTAGTTATAAATAGTCGCATCGGCAACATCAGCTCGCTTGGCGATAGAACGCATTGTGGCCTTATCGAAGCCTTTTTCAGTAACCTCGTCGACCGCAGCTTCCAACAAACGGATTCGGGTTTGCTCTTTGACTTTGCTACTGATTTTCATGCTGAGTTTTCATTTAAATTCAATTGATTCACATTAAAATACTCTATATAGAATTTAATGCATAGCAATTACACATTAAATCGTCATTTTCTCTAAATTAGCGCTAATATCTGCAATGCTCACAATACTTGCATAATGCATGATTAATCATGTATTATTTCAGCATTATTAATTATGAGCTCCATACAATGAATAAATCAGATAGTCAGCTTGTATTCGAACTGCTCAGATCGGCGTCTTACATCGAGCGAAAACTTGATCGCGCACTTGCCTGCACTAAGGGCGTGAGTTTCACGGAGTATCACCTACTCAATGAATTACAAACAAAATACAACGGGTCTGCAACGCGCGTGGATCTTGCCGATGCCGTAAGGTTAACGCCGTCTGCTATTACCCGCGCTTTAAAACCACTAGAAAAAATCGGCTATGTGAACACGGTAAAAAGTGAACGTGATGCAAGAAGGAGTATCGCAACCCTAACGCCTGCAGGAAAAGAACTGTTGGACGATGCGAATGCCATTGTCAGTGATGAGATTGAAACACTTTCACTGCCATCCGCAAATCGCGCTGACATACTGAAAATGCTGAGCAATATTTACCAGCGATGAATGATGAGGCTGGCAACACTCAAGATCAACCAGGCTGAACTTAATCTGCTAACCTGCTCCAGAATAAATCCACAGGCTTAAGATCATCGACACACTGCGCTTAAAAAAGAACTGGCTATTCGATATGGACGGTACCCTAACCCATGCTATTCACGACTTCGACGCCATAAGGCGCGATTTAAAGCTGCCAGAGGGTAAGCCCATTCTGGAATCTATCGCAGAACTTCCAGATGATGAGGCCAGCCGTGTCAACCAGCAACTGGACGATATGGAATACGAGATAGCACATAAAGCAACAGCTCACCCCCACAGCGAGGAGCTTTTAACTTTGCTACAAAAAAATGACTGCCGAATTGGCATAGTCACTAGAAATGGTCACGGCATCGCCAAAGCGACATTGGCCGCCTGTAAGCTTGATGGCTTCTTTACATCCCAGAGCATTATCAGTCGTGACTGTTGCACACCGAAACCGGCTCCTGACGGCGTGGAGCTTCTGCTCTCACGATGGTCGGCCGACGCATCCACAGCGGTCATGGTCGGCGACTATTTATTTGATTTGGAATCTGGCAAGCGCGCGGGCGTCACTACAGTTCATTTGGATACGGAAGGTCTGTTCCCATGGCCAGACCAAACCGACTATGGCGTTGTGTCACTACAAAGCCTTGCCGCTCTTTGGTATTAAATATTGAAACTGTGAGGGGTTTGGGTTATCAACTTGATCGTAGCGTACTCAGATTGAATTGAGTTAACGACCTAACCACGCCGAAGAACAAAAGAAGCAACAACAACAAACCACCTATTCCCCCACGACCGGTAGAAACTGCGGCAACCATTTCATCAACATCTGATTCATCAGCCGAAGTACTGGCGTCTACATCTCCGCTCTGCGAGCTTGCATTGGCAGCATCCACAAATGATTGGTGCGCAGCAACAGAGAAACTTAGCGCATCACTAATAGTTTGTGAAACCAATGCACGACTCGCTGCATTACCCGACTGACATAAGTCAGGTAGATTCTCATTGATACAAACATCAAGTGCGTGTTTACCCTGTTTAATAAGGTGAAGCTGGGAGATCGGATTAGATTGATCACTACAAGTAATAATGTCTCGAAGTTCGGATGCAATCCCCACTTCCTGATCGGCCGTTGGTAATACACGTCCTGCTAGCGCATCGCACAATCTGACGGACTGTCGAGCTTCAACCAAATCATCTTCAGAGCCTTGCACAATAAACAGTGGTGGCCAATCACTGCCCTCACTCGCCACCCTTAAAGGAAAGCTATTCTCACCAACCAATGGCTGCGAAAAATCTGCCTGATCAGCACTAACACCCACTACACGCTCCAATATGCCTAACCCTTCTGGATTGGTATACGCACCAGATTGTATTCGCTGAAGAAAATCGGTGAAATCAGTTGGCGGATACATCAACACGGCGCCACTAACAGCCGATGGCCGATTAACCGCTAATGACAAAGCCAAGTGTCCACCAGCTGATTGACCAAAAGTCACCGGTGCACCACTGCTACCAAAACGCGCAGCATTGTCGAGTACCCAGTCGAGTGCGAAGTCCGCATCATTCACAATATCGTTGAAGTCAGCTTGATTACAGGCTGCGTTAGAGTCTGTGTCATCGAGCAAGCGATAGAAAGGTGCATAAACGACAAAACCCTGATCGACGTAGTGCGGTACGGTTAGTTCAAGGCCAAGATATCCAAACGATCGGCTAGTCCAACTGCCACCATGTAACGCGAGCATAGAACGTTGGCCGGTGGCACTAGGGTGACTCTTATAAACTCGCATTTCCAAATCACAGCTACCGCGAGGTGTTTGTACACGCCGATAGACCAATCGTTGGACGTAAGGTTGCGTCACACCATCTAAGGTACGTGAACCAAAATCTATTTGACTACCCGGAGTGAGTGTCCACGAGTCGGTACGAATACCCAGGCCATTGCCAAGCTCGGCTCGATTGCTTGCAGCCAAACAATAGTTCTGCATGTTGGTGCGTATGTAGACTACCGGATTCACACATTGGTTATCACTAAACCAACTACCCGTATCACCGTCTGGAATAAAGGCAGTACATTGTCCATCGGCCACTTGATAAAGCGGCGCAACATTCATGGAAGCGCGCTCTCTTTCAGCCAGCGTACACACAAGCTGATTACCCAGCAAATCTCCAACGACATCAGCGCTTACCGTGCTGGTATGGAACACACTAACAATAGATAAGCTGAGCAAAAGTAGACTGCCTATGACTACGTTAGAACGCGTCGATGCCGGCACTACCAACTGAACACCTGATTTACCGTTAGTTTCATTTCCACAGTTTGTATATTCGCTGGTGTTCATCCGTGCTGTTTATTTCTGAACGTTGACGTCGACAACTTGGACCTTAATGGCATCCGCCTGCGCTTTCGACATTTTACGACCCGTGTCTATTAACTTTGTTTCGCCACCCGCTAACGTGCCACTGACGTTAGAGATACTCTTGGTACCATCGCTCATAGTGACGCCAAGCTGTATGCCTGTTAATGGTCGTGATGTGTTGTTAATCAATTGAAAAGCAAACGTACCGTTTTTAGACAGTCCACGATTAACTGTTAAGTAGATTTGCGGGTTGTCACCGAGATCGAGTGCGAGTAAAGCGTCAGTGGCTTTTTCACCAACTGGGCTTTGAGATTGAGCTGCACCTGCAAGCATTTTCTTGGCAGCCGAAATATTGCCAGCATCTCTTTCAAGGATACCAAGACCGTATTGGGCTTCGGCACTCGGCAGCAACTTCATACTGGCTTCAAAGTCTGCGCGAGCTGCAGCTGTGTTGCCGTTCTTCTGATTAACTTCACCACGACGCACACGGTAGTAGTAAAAATTAGGGTTGAGCTTTACGGCCTTGTCGAAATAGCTTTTTGCCGCTTTGTAGTTGTTGGTTTTTATTGAAATATCACCCAAAAACGATTGGAAGTGACCTTCTCTTGGCTCAATTCGAATGGCCTTATTAGTTAAATTTACGGCCTCTTTTATGTTGTTTGCTTTCAACGCTTGCTGCGCATCGCCAAACAATTCGTACGCCGCGCTGGTTTTTTTCAGCCGGCCCATCGCTTTGTCATATCGGGCCTTACCTCTATCGCCGCCCGCTGGTAGAACGGCAGCGGTGGCTTTATTTTTTGCCACTCGTTCGTGCGAAGGTGGATGACTGGCAAACAAACCACTAATAAAATCTGATTGGCGACCTTCCGATAACCGAACAAAGGTCTGTTGTAAATCGACAGCACCTTGAGGATCGTATCCGGCTTTAGACATGTAACGCATGCCGTACAAATCAGATTCAAGTTCTGCTGCACGACTGTACTTCGTGTTCGTAAGTTGTGCCGCAATAGAGGATGTTGCTTGAGCTGCCTGACCATAGCCTTTACGACTACCTGCAATCGTTGCAGCCATAACAGCCCCTTGAAGTAAGATTCCGCGCGACTGACCACGAGCACCGTGCTTCGCGGCAGAGTGAACTATTTCGTGCGCAAGAACAGCACTTAGCTCAGCCTCATCTTTAAGCTCCATAAGCAAGCCACGGTTTATTGAAATTTTTCCACCCGGCAAAGCCCATGCATTCGGAACTGAATCATTGATAACGTTAAATTCGTAAGGCAATTTTCGATCACTTTGAGCCGCTAGCTTTTGACCAACACTTCTGACGTACTTTTCGACACCGGGGTCGGCCGTGTAGTCCCCACCTTGCGATTGACGTAAAGGTAGGTAATTTTGTTTACCAACATTAAGCTCCCAATCTTCGCCCACGAAAAGCAGATCTTTGTTACCGGTAACCGGATTAACTGTACAGCTACTGATAAATACAGTAGCAAGCACACTGAAAAGTACAATTCGAAAGCTAGTGAAATTCATTGTTAACATCCTTAAAAAACTGACAGTATTGATACAGCAAAATATCTAGCACCTAAACGCGTCATCAATGTTGATGGCCACCTGGTCCATGGGCGTGACCGTGTGCCTGCTCCTCCTCAGAGGCTTCGCGTACCGACACTATTTTCACATCAAACGTAAGATCTTTTCCAGCTAACGGGTGATTAGCGTCGATATCAAGATTGAATTTACCTACTTTGACAATTGTGCCAGGAGATCCACCACGCTCACCCCTGCAAATTGATGACTTGATCGACACGGAACTTTTGCTTCTTTCCACCGTCAATTTGCTTTATGGGTATGCGTTGCATGCGATCAGGGTAATAACGCCCATAAGCACGACCGGCAGGTAACGTTACGGAGAAGTCGTCCCCTGAGGCCTTGTTCAGGAATGCTTCCTGCAATGAAGCTAATATGGTGTTTTGGCCGTAAAGAAACAAGAGTGGATTGCCAACCTCAGACGATTCAATCTTCTCACTGGCCTCGTCGTATAAATCGTAATGAAAGGCAATGACTGTCCCCGGACCGGCAGTGCAATCAGACATGTTTTCTCCGTTGTCATGAAGTTGGCGCATCTCGTCGCTAAAATGACTTCGATGGGCGTTAAAATTAATGTACTCATGATAACAATTGAACACAACAAACGTCGGTCTCGTGACGAAATATTCAAATTTTCCCTTTTTAGGCATGCTAAAAGGCAGACGTTAAGATGAATCGCCGAACAATTTCGCTCAAAGTAACGGTATCAGCACTTCTGCTGCTGTTTATCACTGGGTGTACAAACAGTAAGGTGTTCATCGCCCCGCTCTACAATCGCCTCGACGACCAAATGCGCGGCGAATTCCACAAGCTGGCACAATGGACTGATTCGCAAATCGAACATTTTGAGTCGCGGGTTGGCGCTTTCCATGTCTGGCACCGACAATCTGAACTGCCGCAGTATGCAACGCTTTTAAACAGTATTCAGTCGTCAATACGAACCCGTGACAAAACCACCAGAGAAGATGTAAACAATTGGATTGATTCTGCCGAGAGCTTTTCACAAGTTGCTCGAACCTGTCATCCTGTTAATTTCTCCTACGACCTAATGCAAACCCTCAATGATGAACAAGTAAATTTCATTGAGCGCCGGTTTGCCAGTGAACGCAAAAAGAACTACTCAAAGTATTTGGCCTCGACTCCTGAAGAGCGTCGTACCAAACGAGTGAACAACGTTGTAAAGTGGGCCGGTCGTATTGGGTTTGATTTCAACAAGACGCAGAAGCGTATGTTGGAACAAACTATGGCCAAACAAATAAGCATGCGACGTCAATATTATTCATTAGTCGACAAATGGGCGAAAGATCTATTCGTCATTGCACGCAAACAACAAGCCCCAACCTACCAGCGGGATATGAAAGCGCAGGTAAGTAAACTTTGGACTCTGTTAGAAAAGGCGCACAACGAAGAATGGCAAGCTAATCGTCAACTATGGCGCGGCTTCGGTTATGACTTTGTACAGACATTAGATCATGACCAACGCATTCACGCTAGCAACTGGATTGACAAGATGGGCGATACCATTACAGGTATATCAAAAGACAGACCTTCGTTTAAAGTGACCAACAACCCTGCACACGGTTGTGTCGCACGCAATTCGGTTAACGGATAACACGTCAACCACATTACGAACTATTGCGTCACGCAATCTTGAAAATCTACTATTTCCGGCTTGGAAGTTGCTCTCGAAAACGATATACGTAAATTGTGTGCTTGCGACCATGAAGACGATTTCGCGCGGACTGTCCCTAAAACTCTACGAATTCGCATTGAAAAGTAGAATCGAATTCTCGCGCTAGATATTCAGTTTCACTGGGCTCATTGCCTGTCACGGTGGACTTAACCCTCCAGTACTGATCGTCAATTTCCTTTGATATAACTGTTCGGAAAGTCGTTCCGTTGTTATCACGGGGGCTAGTTGTCTCGCTTTCAACCGTTCCGGCCACAGGCTGGCAGAAAGTGGTTCCGTCAATAATCTCTCCAATCAAATCGATTTGTCTCTCTGTGGAATAGGTATCCTCATCGCTGGTATCGTAAAAGTAGCGGTACGTCTCTTCGTATTTGCGTGTCCTCTGATCAATAATAGACACAGTATTGACAGAGTTAGTAGTGATATATAAATCGAGTTGATCTTGGCTTGTCTGCCGTTTACCGTCCCACTGAATAGAATTTTCTGAATGAGTCCGGGTACCCGTGTATGAAGTGCGTATTGGCCAAGTTCCGACGCCCGCTAAGCGAGAATCGGATAAAAACCCATTACCACTGTCGTCAATATTAATTTCAATTATATGCGAGGCGCCGGAAGGTGGCCGCCCGCCATCATGATAAATCAATTGTTCTTCGTAATACTCGTCGTAAGGTCTTTCCTCTGGAATTCGAGATTCAAAGTTATTCGTGATAAACGCCAAAGTAACTCCTGCCGAATCACGAATGTCAAGAAACGAATCCTCATCAACTAACGGGTCAGTTCCAGCAATCAATTCATTTATATTACTTGTGCCATCTTCATCGCTATCCCATTGATCAATGTTGAATTGTTCTGCCGATACTCGAAAATCTCCCGAATCGTTCGTTCCTGTTTTAAACACACTTTCGTATTGGCCTAAGGTAATACCGCCACTGGCATCAGAGAACGTAACAACTAACTCATGTTCGGTATTTGTTGGAAAGTCATGCGAGCCTGCCCATAGCTCATCACCAACCCAACTAGCGTTAAATGCTTTGGTGTCCCAGGTTAGTTGAACTTGAAGCGCATTGGATTGGTATGCTGGCACCGTAATGCTGAACTCTACACGTGTCGTGTTTTGAGCCAGAGGGTCAGGTATCGATGGCTCTGCGATGTCCAGGATCGATTCGTTTGTACCTTCGGTAGACTCAGCTTGTGTACCAATTGTCATATCGCCTATAGTTGCATCCTCCATCTCACTTGAACCACCACCAGTGCCAGGATTGGAAGTCATACTATCTCCGATGGAATCACTCACATCGGCAGCAGGCGATTGAGAGCCACCTTGATTAGAATTACTCGAACTGGAGCAGCCGGAAACAAGCAGCGCGATTATAAGCAGTGTTAGAGAACAACGAATAGAGGTGGTGATAAATGAACTCATATTAGTGCTCCTGAGGAATATACGAAATGTTCGAAGGGTAAAAGCTAGGCTGTTGATGTCCTTATTATATAAGGAACCTGAAAATCTGATTGTGCACCAGTAAAACAATTGTTTCGGTATTAATACCACGCAGTACTAAGGTACACAGTGTGTTAATCAGCTACGTCTAAAAATCAACGGAATCACATATAAAACCATTTTCCTCGATACCATCACCAGCATCCATACTAAGTTCTCTCGCAAAGTATTCTGTGGTTACTAATTCATTATTTTCGTAATAGGAGTTGAATACCCTTGAAACCCTCCAAAAGGGTTCAGTTATATCTTTACTAATTGAGGTTTCCGATAGCCTGCCCCCGTTTATGTTACTGGTTGAAGTAGAGAAATAGGTTCCTGCAACTGGTTCACATACATTGGTTCCTTCAATCAATCTTCCTATCAAATTGCTGCGTGTTTCCGAATTAAAATTATACGTACCGACACTAGCACTCGTCGTTTCCTCAACATAACTGCGAGTACTTTCATCGATGAGAGTGATTGTATTGCTAAAGTTTTTTGTGTAAGAGTAGTCAGATCCATCGTGACCTTTTACAACCCCTTCCCAAGAAACCGTATTTTCCGAATGCGTACGGGTACCAATTTTATTGTCATACTTTGCTCCCAATTTGAAATTACGTATCAGTGTTCCGTTTCCGTCCACATCAATGTCGACATTCCCTGAAAGCGAATCTTGATTCGGATTGTTTGGAGAGGGTTGAAACGTTATAAAGAGCGGTCTTTCATCAGTAATGTGTGATTCAAAAAATTCAGAACTGTAATTACTGCCCAAGACAGAATCTTCTATTGGCAGTAAGGAATCCTCATCAATAAAAGGATCCGTCCCGGCAATCAGCTCATCCATGTTGCTAACACCGTCTCCATCGTCATCAAATTGTTCAGTATTAAATTGATCTGCTGATACCTGAAACGCTTCAGTAGGGTTCGAGCCCGTTCTGAACTGCTGACTGAATCTGGCAAGCTCAATAGCGCCTTGGTTATCAAAGTAGGTAACGGTAAGTAGTTCCTCGGTTTCTGTTGGTAGTTCACTGGACACAGACCAAAACTCATCACCAATCCAATCTGCCACGAGATTCAAATCGCCCCAAACCATCTCAAGCCGTAGCTCGTTGGACGAGTACGCGGGCACAGTAATATCAAAACTAACGAGTACCACGTTTTGAATGAGTGGATCGACAACAGCCGGATTATTGTTATCCGGCAATACTTGATCACCAACGGGCTCTTCACCACTTCCGGTTGTTAATTCAGCTGAAGCTTCGTTAGCCTCATTTTGTATACCACTGGTTGTATCGTCCGCAGTCACGGCTTCCGTTTCGTTCGCATTGACACTAGTGCCGTCACTTGATATCACGCTTTCTCCATTGCTACCACTTGGGTCTGCAGCTATTTGAGGTTCGTCCAAACTAGAATCACTTGAACTGGAACAACTGGAAACAAGCAACCCGCTGATCAGCAGCAATAGTAAACATCGAATAGCACGTGAGATGGAGAAATTCATGGAGGTGTCCTAAGGCAATTCAAAAGCTACACAAACTGTAAGAGGAATCCAATGTTCCACTGACCCAAAGTTTATAGGTATACAAAGCCTAATCTTTGGCACTAATTAAACAACTGTGTCGGTAATAGAACAGCGGCGCACTGGGGGTCAAAAATAAGGCTGTAAAATTCAGCTAGATCGGCTTTGAACCGATTTTTACATCGCCTTAGCGATTAATTTCGTCCTCTTATCAAATTATAGTGAGCGACGAAAACACCCATTCAATTTATCAGCTGGATCGTAACGGAAGCGGTTCAAAGCTAGCCAACTCAAGGTGCGAAAGAGACACTCGCAGGATTTACAAAATCTATCGTGTAAATTGCTCTAGGAAGTTGAAATCCAGTCGTTGAACCCATCGTATTCACTGTTATCACAATCGACTCAGTATCACCGCCGTCTGCGTCAATTTGCCAAACAGCATTTTGTCCTACTATGTTCAACACGCCGCTGACCGGGTTCGGGTCGGGTATACCAGACACGAATTGAAGCGGCTGTTCTGTGCTTGCTTCAAGCGTATTGCTGCGAACGTTATCGATCAACGTCTCGATATTTATGGTGATCCCATCTGTAGAGTCATTATTGGTTAGAGGCACAATAGAATCCGATATTGTAATCTGCGCAGATTCAACTGAATAATTCTCACCACCACCGTTGTACGTCAATCCTTTAAAGATTTTTTCTTCTGAAAATGTTCCCGTATCGAATCGACCTCGTTCTCGCAGGCTTGCGGTAACCAATGATGTTTCAGCGCCGCTGCTGATTCTGACCAGGCTGTAGTCTTCTACGACGATGGCGCGAGTAAAAATACCGGTAGTCTGACCTCGCCCAGAAAATGTATTTCGACCGAAACTTCCAGAGACAACAACATCTCCAAAAGCACAAGTATCAGCTAGATTCGTTGAAAATGTTGCCGCACCACTAATCGACCTATATGAATTCCCTACTGTGCCGCCATTTGGGCAGCCATATAAATCAACGTCGTCCGATATCTCGAAACTATAGCTTGTAGATAACAATTCGAAACCAAGCTCTTCAGCTTGAGCCAGTTGAATTTGAACTGCTGTCATTTCTTCTATGGCGTTGCCGTTAAGCACATCGAAAATACGATCTATACCACGAGCGACATCGCTTGGTAGCCCGTCTGGAGTTACAGGCCCGTCTGGAGTTACAGGCCCGTCTGGAGTTACAGGCCCATCTGGAGTTACAGGCCCATCTGGAATTACAGGCTCGTCTGGAGTTACAGGTACTTCTAAAACTACTGGGTCATCTGCAGCTACTTTTCCATTGCCACTAGCCATATCCATATCGCTCACTATTGAATTATCTTGTTGGGAGCTGCAGCCGACACTTACAAAAGCCAATGTAATAAGCAGCGTATAAAGTTTCATCAATGCATTTCTAGCTAGCGATATGATTAGCAATATTTTATCAGCGTAACCACTCCTTGATCTGAAAGAACATAGGTACTTTTACCGTCATATTTTTTCGTAACTACCGAATATCATCTAATTACTCCTCGAATACTTTAAGTAGATGAAAAACAGATAATACGAAAAAATCCAAAATGGAATTGTTAAAAAAATAAATACCGCTTTCTCATTACGATTTGCGAGCCTATTTTCTAGTATCCATTTGATCGGCAATAGGTATGAGGCAAGTACAACAACACCGCATAAAGTCATAATCACATAGGGCATCGTGCTTAGCTAATTTCTGCAGCATCAACAACGAGCCGGTTCGGCTCAAGGTCAATTTGTTTATGCGCCTCGAACGCAGCCTCAATTAACGCAGCATCATGCAAAGGGCGAATTCTCTGAAACACTTGATTCGCCTCAGGATAACTGCGCTTTAAATAAGCAAGCCATTGTTTCGTTCTATTGCCAATATGCCGTTGACTATGTCGATCACTGCATAAAAATTGATCTAGCACCTCATCGACCAATTGCATCCATGGCATCGGCTTCGCGTTGTGATCATCCAGATGAATACGCTGTGCAAGGTCCGGTGTTGATAGTGCTCCACGCCCAAGCATAAGGTGCGCACAGGCACTTCGACTCATCGCATCACGACCATCAGCAACAGTCCATATCTCGCCGTTGATAATCGTGCTCGCAGCCCATTCTGACTGCATCACATTGCCAACGTTGTCCCAGTAGGCCGGTGGCTTATAGCCATCGAACTTAGTGCGAGCATGGATGGCGAGCTGAGTGGCTCCCGCTTCGTGTACCCCACTAACGATCTCTTCCAATGCATCACAGTTCTCGTAACCCAAGCGAATTTTTGCGGTGACTGGAATCTCTGCAGGCGTCGCGTCGCGTACCGCTTTTACAATGCCAACAACAGTGGCAGGGTCGCGTAACAATATTGACCCACCCATACTGTTATTAACCGTTTTGGCAGGACAACCAAAATTGAGATCGATACCCGGTGCGCCCAATTCAACCGCTCGTTTAGCATTCAAAGCCAAAGCCTCTGCATCACTACCCAACAGTTGCACGTACACTGGCGTGCCAGCGGGAGTGCAACCATCTCTTAAAAGCTCTGGACACAGTCGAAAAAACACTCGCTCAGGGAGCAACACATTAGTCACCCGAACAAATTCAGTCACGCACCGCGAATACCCGCCAATACCCGTTAGGCGCGCCCGCATGGGGGCATCAATCACCCCTTCCATCGGCGCCAGTACTACCTCTCTGGTCGTGCTATCGGTCACAAATTTGATCTGTCTGGCTGGTTAAACACATAACGCGGCAATACTTTTAGAATTGCAAGCTTATAAGTGCATGCATAAGTGCATGCATAAGATTACAATAGTACGTTGAGTCCCGCCTTCTGTGCACCCATGATTATCGGACAAACCCACGATCTTTGCGTTTCGAGAACCGATCCAGACACTATCTGGCTTGAACACCCTGACGCAGGCGACATTCCACTGCCTTTCGATGAAGCGCCCAAATCGCAGCTAGGCGATACCTTGCGCGTATTCATCTACTCAGACAGTAAAGCCAAACCTGTTGCGACCACGAAAATGCCTGCTGCACTACCTGGCGAGTGTGTCTGCCTTAAAGTTCGGTCAGTAACAGAGCTGGGCGGCTTTCTCGAATGGGGTATTGCCAAGGATTTATTCCTGCCATTCAATGAGCAGCGGCGCCCGGTTCAGGAAGGCACCAAAGAATGCGTTTTGGTCTACATTGACAACAGCGGTCGACTCGCTGCCACCAGCCGACTGGATAAACACTTGCCCGATAATAATGAAGGCTTTGACGCTTGGCAACCAGTGTCCTTGCTCGTGTACCAGCGTACCGATCTGGGCTTCAAAGCGGTCATAGACAATCGCGCCATTGGCCTACTTTATAAGGACGAAGTGTTCAAAACCGTTAAGGTTGGCGAACAGGTTGATGGCTTTATTAAGCGTTTGCGCGAAGACCATCGGATTGATCTTGCGCTACAACCACCAAGCGATCAGGTCAAAGACAGTATTAGCGATGATATTTTGCAGTACTTGAACGAACATCACGGTGTATCCATGCTAACGGATAAAAGCGCCCCAGAAGTTATTTATGAGACGTTTGGCGTGAGCAAAAAGAATTTCAAGCGTGCTCTGTCCTCTTTGTATAAGCGACGAATCATAAGTATCGAAAGTGATCGTGTTGTGCTTGTCTCTAAATCAGATTCTAAAGGGGACTAACGCGCATGGCTATCCAATGGTATCCCGGCCATATGCACAAAGCGCGCAAGGAGATGGCGCAGGTATTACCCGATACCGATGTCATTCTTGAAGTGCTTGATGCGCGGATTCCGTTTAGCAGCGAAAATCCGATGTTGGAAAACTTACGTGGTCATAAGCCCTGTTTAAAAGTGCTGACCAAATCAGATCTCGCCGATCCTGAGCATACACAGGTGTGGCTAAAGGCTTACGAATCAAATACCAGTAAATCTATCAGCATTAGCTCAAACGACCCTGCCAGTATCAAAGCGATTCAACCGCTATTAAAAACGATGGTCACACCATCTCAATCTCGAGTCAATCCATTCAAAGTCATGGTCGTGGGCATCCCAAACGTTGGAAAGTCCACACTCATCAATTTACTGGCCGGTAAAACTGTGGCAAAAACCGGCAACGAACCTGCGATCACGAAACGACAACAGCACATCGTGCTCACAGATCATTGGATACTTAGAGACACACCCGGTGTATTGTGGCCAAACTTGGATAATCCGCAAAGTGGCTACCGATTGGCTGCTACAGGTGCTATTCGAGATACTGCAATGGACAGTTCAGATGTCGCAGCGCACTTACTGGACTATCTCTGCGTGCACTATCAGGAAAATTTGCAGCAGCGCTACAATGCCGAACTTCCACTCGACGACAGTGTCGGCACATTAGAGGCGATCGGTCGATCTCGCGGTTGCATCGGAGGTGGCGGGCTCGTTGATTTTGACCGTGCAGCGCGCCTACTTTTAACTGAGTTTCGTGGGGGGCAGTTGGGCCCAATGTCATTAGAAACACCCGCCATGAAAATCGTTGAATTGGAGCAACTGGAAATCTCGCGTAAAGAGCGTGCCATTAAGAAAGATGAAAAAAAGGCTGCACGCAAAGCGGCTCGCAGCAAACGACACTCTCGGGGATAACATCCAGTGATTGATGAACCAATGAACGCTGGCACCGAACGTATGCCACTAACGGTCTACTTGCTGTCTTTATGCAATGCCTACCTATTTGTTGGTGGGTCGATGCTAATAACGGTATCAGCGCTCATTGGTTTCGAAATAGCCCCAGACAAACGACTAACAACACTTCCATTAGCACTGCAGTTCTTTGCCATGATGTGCACCAGTTTACCCGCCTCTTTTATCATGGGGAAATTCGGAAGAAAAATCGGGTTTCTACTAGCGGGCTCAGTGGGAATGATGGGTGCCGCTGTCGCCATTTGGTCCATTTTGCACTCAAGCTTCTATGGCTATTGTGTGGCGACAATTTGTTTTGGCATCTTTGGCGGTTTCGGTAACTACTATCGATTCACAGCGGCTGAAGTGGTTAGCCCGACCCTAAAGGGAAAAGCAATTTCACTTGTAATGGCTGGTGGTGTTATTGCCGCGTTCATCGGTCCTAACTTGGCTAATTGGAGTAGTGGCATGTTTGCCTCGCATCAATTTGCAGGTCCGTTTGTGATGCTTATGGGCGTGTACTTATTATCAATGTGCACCATCGCGTTTGCCGATCTTCCAGTATTACACGCAGAAGAATCTAACGTGGGAACAAGCAACCGTTCTGTTAAAGAACTGGTTTTCCAGCCTATTTTTATGGTCGCTGTGATTTGCCAAATGTTCGGTTACGGTGCAATGAACTTTGTCATGTCATCAACACCGCTTGCGATGGAGGCTCACAATCACGGCATTGCTGACACTGCCGTAGTTATTCAATGGCACGTGGTGGCAATGTTCGCACCATCGTTTATTACGGGTCATTTGATTAAAATAATTGGCATTGTGCCTGTGCTTTTATCTGGCGCGGCTCTCGGATTTGTCAGTATCGCGACTAACCTTTTTGCACCAATTAACGTTGGTAACTTTGTGATTGCTTTGGTTGCGCTTGGTGTTAGTTGGAATTTTTTGTTTGTTGGTGGTACCACCCTACTCACAGATGCCTATGAACCGGTTGAGAAAACACGCGCTCAGGGCATAAACGATCTCGCCGTTTTCAGTACTGTGACCCTTACCGCACTAACCACAGGCACGGTCCATCATCTGTGGGGCTGGCAAACGGTCAACCTACTGGCCCTACCAATGTTGATTGCCACCACATTCGCCATCATTTGGTTTTGGCGCTCGCAACGACTACCTCACACAATAAACACCTGAACTACGATTCTTTCTCAAAACAGAATAGTACCGCGAAAACAAACCCTTCTCCTGCGACTTGGTCGACACGAAAAATTGTGTCTGAACGTTACAACTGTCGATATAGGCATCAGACACGCAAGTTGGCATCTAAGAAGCCATGAAGAGCTTCAACGGTCTAAACCGAAATACAACATCGATGTAGCCGTTCTGCGAGGGACGTTGGAGAAAAGGAATGTACCACTTCAGACAAGCCGCTTTGTGCACAATTGCACTAACCGTGCTCACCATTGCCGGATGCACCACCACTGCCCCAAAAACCGATTCGATCGATGTGCAACGCAGTGCAATGCAACGTTGGAATGCCTGCCTTGAACGCAATTCAAATCCACAATCCATCACTGCGATTAGAGTTAGTCAACTGGTCAACCACGATTGTGAGGGACACAAACGCGACGTCATTGCCGCTTTTCCGCCGCACATGGCACAACAAATCGATCACATTTTGATCGGCAGCGCCTATGAACTCTTGGAATCCAGACAGGATTCGATGGAACTAACTGCAGAGCATGGCGAACTCATTCAGACACTATTGCGATAGCGTTACTTTCCCGCCACAACGTTATCAGACCGGTCGTATAAACCCAATTTCGGCATGATATGTGACATAGTATCCCAGTAAGTTAGAACTTTTTAACCATCCTGAGGATCCATCACATGAAGAAACAGCTTCTGGCTATAGCCTTAGCTGGCGCGCTCTCTCAGAGTGCATTTGCCGCAGAAACCGCGCTTGAAACCGATAAAGACAAACTAAGTTACGGTCTTGGCATGATCATCGGCGAGCGGGTATTAAAAAATTATGGTGAGCTAGATTACGACATTCTACTCGAAGCCATGAAAGCTCAAAACGACGGTGCTGAAACTACTCTCAGCATGGAAGATGCGCAAAACATTATGCGTGACGAACAAATGAAAGCGGCTGAAGCAAAATCAGCAGCTGCTAAAGCCGATGGCGAGAAATTTCTTAGCGGCAATGCTGCTCGCGACGTCGTTAAAGTCACTGATACTGGTTTACAGTATGAAGTTGTGACTGCCGCTGACGATGGTGCGAAGCCATCTATCGACGACACGGTTACCGTTCACTACGTTGGTACGCTAACTGACGGCACTGAGTTTGATAGCTCTATCGCTCGTGGCGAACCTGCATCATTTCCATTGAAGGGTGTAATCCCTGGTTGGACCGAAGGTTTGCAGCTTATGAATGTTGGCAGCAAATTCCGCTTTGTTATCCCAAGTGATCTTGCTTACGGTGAGCGTGGCGCTGGACAGAACATCGGTCCTGGTGAAACATTGGTATTTGAAGTTGAATTGCTAGAAATCCAAGCTAAGTAGTTCTAACTATACTTTTGGTTTGAGTCACTCAATATGAGTGACTCAAACACACTACAGTCAAATACTAGCTAGTAAAAATAAACTGGCTAATTTAATCTTCGGGTTACTCAGAACAACCCATCACCACCCTTTACGTTTCGTTGCTTAGTCTGCCAGTCGTCAGCAATCCAGACAGGTGCGTTCGTAATCGCTGGCAACACCTTACCTTTGATAATATCCGCAGCACGCTCTGCAATCATAATGGTTGGCCCATTCAAGTTGCCATTAGTGATGCTTGGGAATATCGACGAATCAACTACCCGTAACGATTCTATACCCCGTACTCGGCATTGTTCATCAAGTACAGCCATTTTGTCACTGCTTGAACCCATTTTTACTGTGCACGACGGGTGATAAGCACTTTCAACGTTTTCTCTCACCCATTGATCAATTTGCTCATCACTCTGAAGTTGTGCACCTGGCTGTATTTCCTCACCGCGATAATCAGACATAGCATCTTGACCAAGCACTTCTCGTGTAATACGAATAGTGTCGCGCCAGTCCTGAACATCTTGTTCGTGCTGTAGGTAATTAAACACAATGGAAGGCTTGCTTTTTGGGTCAATTGAGGTAATCGCAAGTCGACCACGACTAAAAGGATTGTTAGGCCCAATATGCACCTGATAACCATCACCATTAAATGCGGCTCGGCCGTCATATCGCATCGCACCAGGTAAAAAGTGGTACTGCAAGTTGGGTGATTTCAACCCAGCTCGAGATCGAATAAAGGCGCACGATTCAAAGTGATTGGTTGCACCCAAGCCACTCTTACTAAGCACCCATCGTGCACCTATTAATCCTTTGGAGACTAAGTCTAATTTACGATTCAAAGATACGGGCTGTTTGCAACGGTACTGAAAATACACTTCCAGATGATCTTGCAAGTTCTCACCGACACCAGGGTGATCGACGAGCACATCAACGCCGACTTGCGCCAACACCTTCGCAGGTCCAATTCCAGAGCGTTGTAAAATACTGGGCGAGCCGATGGAGCCTGCAGACAAAATAACTTCTGAGCCTGCAAATATTTTCATCTGTCGACCACCAGACTTATAATGAACACCAATAGCACGCTTACCATCGAAGATGAGTTTGTCTGCCTCCGTATCGGGAATAACAGTTAAGTTCGGGCGTGACTTGGCAGGCTTTAAATAAGCATTTGCCGTTGACCAACGCACACCGTTTTTCACCGTCATGTGCATTTGCCCGAAGCCTTCCTGTTGATGCCCATTGTAGTCTTTAGTTGCCGGGTAACCCGCTTCAACACCAGCATCTATAAAAGCTTTATAGAGCGGGTTAAGCTTCATATCATTACCAGCACATACAGCTAACGGGCCATCACCACCTCGATAGTCATCAGCACCACCTATCCAGGTTTCCATTTTTTTGTAGTACGGCAAGCAAGCATCGTAATTCCAACCCGCAGCACCCGCCTCCTCCCAAGCGTTGATATCACACGCGTGACCACGCACAAACACCATACCGTTAATTGAAGAGGAGCCACCCAATACTTTTCCGCGTGGACAATCCATGCGACGATCATTCAGATGAGGCTCGGGTTCAGATTCGAACCCCCAGTTGTAGCGATCCATGTTCATCGGAATCGATAACGCGGTTGGCATTTGAATAAAGATACTTTTGTCCGAGCCACCGGCTTCGAGCAAAGCAACCTTCACTGCCGGGTCTTCGGTAAGTCGTGCGGCAAGCACACATCCTGCAGAGCCTGCACCAACAATCACGTAATCGAACTGTGGGTCGGGATTTCTCATACTAAGTCTGACTCTTTTAACTGTAATGCGGTTCAGTTATTCAATGGTTTCAAAGCTTATTCGTTTAATAATCAGATCACGTGAACAACAACTTAACCGCTTTATTTTGTACCAAAAATGCGATCGCCAGCATCACCAAGACCGGGTACGATATATCCGTGATCGTTTAAATGCGAATCGACGGCCGCTGTGACAATGAGTACATCAGGATGTGCTTTGTTAAACGCCGCAATACCTTCTGGCGCTGAAATCAAACAAACAAAACGCATATTCTTTGCGCCGTCATCTTTAAGCTTTTGAACCGCTGCAATGGCCGAATTGGCCGTAGCCAACATGGGGTCAACAACAATCAACAATCGTTCAGCCATGCTGCGTGGCACTTTGTAGTAGTACTCAACAGCCTGCAATGTGTCAGGGTCACGATAGAGCCCAACGTGACCGACCCGCGCAGAGGGAATGACATCGAGCATGCCGTCGAGCAAACCGTTACCAGCTCGAAGAATCGAAATGAACGCAAGCTTTTTGCCTTTGATAACTGGCGCATCCATTGCCTCAACGGGTGTTTCGATAGGCTTCATCTCTAACGGCAAATCACGACAAACCTCAAAACATAAAAGCCATGAAATTTCTCGAAGTAAACTTCTAAATGCGGTAACTGGTTGCGACTTCTCGCGCATCAACGTGAGTTTGTGCTGCACTAATGGATGCTCTACCAGTGTGACTTTTAAGCCTTTTTCATCCAGCTGCTTTTGTGTATGCATGGTTTTTTTATACCCAGTTATTTGACCATCACGGTTAACGGCATTAGCAGCTAAGCGGCTTGATCAACAATTAATTTTTCTTGTATGGTTGAACTTCGCCAAACCAAAATTCAAAGCCTGTTCAGCGTTAATTCAAAAATAGCTACACCGACAATTTTTTATATCTAACACGCTTAGGCTGACTAGCAGATTCACCAAGCCGTTCTCGACGATCAGCTTCATACTCAGCGTAGTTCCCTTCAAAGAAATTAATCTCAGATGGGTCTTCGTAGGCAAGAATATGAGTGGCAACGCGATCAAGAAACCATCGATCGTGCGATATGACGATCGCTGCGCCCGAAAAATCAAGCAATGCCTCTTCAAGTGCGCGCAGTGTTTCAACATCGAGATCGTTTGACGGCTCATCGAGTAGTAATACGTTTGCACCCTGTTTTAGGGTCATAGCCAAATGTAAACGGCCACGTTCACCACCCGATAAATCCTTAACGACTTTTTGTTGATCTGCACCTTTGAAATTGAAACGCCCTACATAGCTGCGCGACGGTATTTCATAGTTACCGATATTAAGCGTTTCTGATCCGCCCGAGAGTATCTCGAATACCGTTTTATCACCTTCAAGATCGTCTCGACTTTGATCAACATACGCCAGCTTTACTGTTTCGCCCATAACGATACTGCCTGAGTCCGGTTGTTCCTGTCCCATAATCATGCGGAACAAGGTGGACTTACCCGCACCGTTACCACCGATAACGCCAACAATCGCACCTTGTGGAATGCTAAACGAAAGGTCTTCAATCAGCACCCTGTCGCCATATGACTTAACGACGTTTTCAAAGTCGATAACCTTGTCACCCAAACGCGGACCAGGTGGTATATAAATTTCATTCGTCTCTGAGCGACGCTGAAACTCTTGGGTTTGCATCTCTTCAAATCTGGCCAAACGTGCTTTTGATTTCGATTGGCGCCCCTTCGCACCTTGACGCACCCATTCCAGTTCCGCTTTCATCGCTTTTGCATGAGCCGACTCCTGCTTCGATTCTGTATCGAGTCGATTCGCTTTTGCATCAAGCCAACCAGAGTAGTTTCCCTCGTGAGGAATACCGTAACCACGATCGAGCTCGAGTATCCACCCAGCGACGTTGTCTAGAAAGTACCGATCGTGCGTTATCGCCACTACCGTTCCAGAGAAGTCGTGAAGGAATTGCTCCAGCCACCCGACAGAGTCTGCATCAAGATGGTTGGTAGGCTCATCAAGCAATAACATGTCAGGACCTGACAACAACAAGCGGCACAAAGCAACACGGCGCTTCTCACCACCAGAGAGAACTTCGATCTTTGTATCCCAATCTGGTAGACGCAGAGCATCAGCGGCTATTTCTAATTGATGCTCAAGGTTATGCGCATCGCTTGCTTGCAAAACGGCCTCGAGCTTGCCCTGCTCAGCCGCTAGGGCATCAAAGTCGGCATCGGGTTCCGCATAGAGTGCATAGATCTCTTCTAGTCGGCTTTGCGCAGATTTGATCTCATCAACCGCCTCCTCAACCACTTCGCGTACCGTTTTGTTCGGGTCAAGATCGGGCTCTTGCGGCAAATAACCCACCTTGATACCCGGCATAGGTCTGGCTTCGCCTTCAATCTCAGTATCCACACCCGCCATGATGCGCAGCAAAGTTGATTTTCCAGCGCCGTTGAGCCCCAAAACACCGATTTTTGCACCGGGGAAAAACGAAAGTGATATGTCACGGAGAATCTGACGCTTAGGCGGAACAATTTTGCCCACCCGGTTCATTGTGTATACGTACTGAGCCATCGTGTTATGTGCCCTCTAACAGTCAAATGTGTTGGTATGAAGCATTGTATCCAAATAGCACCCCGTGACGTTATCTGAAGGCGTCTTTTGTCCATCCGGGCTGGGATAGATGACCAAAAATGGCCCATTTCGCAGTAATTGCCTTACGCGGCATCCAAATGGCAATGATCTTGCGGCGAACTCTAGGAAAGCGCACTAGACTAATTGGATATTGATTGTTCGATTACGCGGCGCTCGAGCTTGTTGCACCGCCCTTAACCAAAGACTAAAACTATGTTTGCATCGTTTTTCCCCAGACCCAAATGGTTTTTCCTGTCAGCGTTTTTATGGTTTTTGTTGGCCTTAGCTATCTGGCACCTCGGTGCGCAGGACTTAGCAGAAAAGTTCGCGTTTCTTGGTAAAGACCTACCCGAACTAGCTGAAGGCGAAAGAGCCCCTTTCATGACGGCTGAAAAAAGCTGGGTTTACCAATTCATTATTGCGACTTCAGTTTTATTCGCCATACTTTGGGCGTTCATTGGGCGGAATCGTTGGTATTGGTGGTCGGTCGGAGGCACTACCTTCATTTTAGTGTTCACCTACTTTATGGTGCAAATAAGTGTTCGACTTAATACGTGGTATGGCGAATTCTACGACTTAATTCAAAGAGCCCTAGCCGAGCCGAACTCCGTTACCTTGGCAGAGTTTTACGGCCAGATTATTACGGTTGCGTACATACTGGTTCCAACCATATTTGCTCAAGTACTTTTTCATTACTTCAATCAGCACTATGTGTTTCGGTGGCGAACAGCAATGAACGAATACTATACGTTGCATTGGGAAAAGCTGCGAAAGGTGGAAGGAGCATCTCAGCGAGTGCAAGAAGACACCATGCGTTTTGCGTCAATTATGGAGAGCCTTGGATCATCTTTTGTCGCATCAATTATGACGCTATTGGCGTTTCTACCACTTCTATGGACATTATCATCGAACATAACCGAGCTTCCCCTTATTGGAGCGGTGGACGGTTCATTGGTGTTTCTAGCCCTTATATCGTCAATTTTCGGCACAGTGCTGCTTGCAGTAGTAGGAATACGCTTGCCTGGACTTGAGTTCAACAATCAAAAAGTTGAGGCGGCTTACCGAAAGGAACTAGTGCACGGAGAAGATAATATTGATCGAGCAGCTCCACCGACTGTTGCTGAATTGTTTGGACATGTGCGAACTAACTATTTCAAATTATATTTTAATTACTTGTACTTCAACATATTTAGATATGCCTATTTGCGCGGAGCCTCATTTATCCCGTTGGTCGCGCTTGGTCCGACCATTGTTTCAGGTGCTATAACATTCGGCGTATTTCAACAAATTAACAACGCGTTCAATCAAGTTGAAAATTCGTTCCAGTACTTAGTTAATTCTTGGACGACGATTGTAGAGTTGATCTCTATCTATAAACGTCTTAAAGCGTTTGAATCGGTAATCGATGGGGATGAAGAATTAATTGCAGTCTAGGTTGACTAAGAACGAGCCTTTGTTGCAGAACGGTTTAAATAAAGGTGGCTGTGAAAATTCAGCCACCTAGGCATTCAAAATTACCGAATTCGACTCAGACTATCTTTATAAAGCGCGATTTTGTCAATGTAGTGCTGCGCACCATTTTCGATCATCGCAAGCCCTTTCGCATCTACCTGCTTAACCACCTTAGCTGGAGATCCCAACACCACCGAGCCGTCCGGTACTTGCATACCTTCTGTAACCAGCGCGTTGGCACCAATAAGGCAGTTTTTGCCAATAACAGCACCGTTGAGCACAACCGCGTTCATTCCAATCAAACTGCCATCGCCAACCGTGCATCCGTGAAGCATCGCTTTGTGCCCGACAGTAACTCGTTGCCCCAGAGTGATCGGAAAGCCCTCATCACAATGTAGGACAGCTCCATCCTGAACGTTAGTACCGTCCCCAACCTCAATGAAGTCGTTGTCTCCTCGTAAAACCGCATTAAACCAGATGCTCACATCTTCGCCAATACGAATATCCCCTAACACAGCCGCACCAGGTGCTATGTAGTAGTTCGAGCTGATGGATGGCTGTTTATCGCCTAGTTTGTACATGCGCTTTTCCGGCAAATTTCAAGACTGAACCACACTATACCGCAGGGCGGTCTAGGATGAACTTGTGATGTAGCTCCCACATTGCATTTATGGGGTTCTCATCTGTAGATACAGAGCAACACTCGTACCGAACATGGCTAAGGATTGACAACATAAGTCCGATATAAACGAAGTAATGAACAGGATTAGCAGTTATGAGCGTATCTCAAGCCGCAGAACAAGAGAAAGCAAAGGAAAAGCCCAAGCATCAGCGAAAGCTGGTTAATGCTGTGTGGGAACCGTTCCTTCAGTTCAAACTTCTCATGTACATGCTGGGCCTAACCGCTTTCGTTGCGGTACTGCTTGGCGCGTTCCTTTACTTTGCCTTTGGCAATCTGATCGATAGCATCTCAACTTCCGCTGGCGGCACAAGCTACTATGAAGATGAGATAAACATGCAGCTGATCTACTTATTCCGTTATTGCGGCGCGCTGTTCGTTTTATACGTGCTTCTACTCGCCGCTGTATGCGTTGCCTATACACACCGATTGGTTGGTCCATTCCGACCGTTCACACGACATGTTGATGAATTATCGAAAGGCAACTACGCGCACCGTGTTACTTTGCGAAAAGGTGATGTAAGAATGTTGAATGAATATGCAGAAAAGCTCAACGATCTGGCCGTGCATTTAGAGACCAAAGATAAACACAGATAGCTAATTTATGAGTGCGGGCCAAATGTCCTTGGCTCAGTAATCTATCGCTAAACTGAAAATGCCCGAGTCATCGGGCTTTTTTTCGGCTGAATTTTCATCTTGAATCGTCAGAGTTTTATTTAATAGATAACGCGAATCGACGTGAAAATTAATTGTACTGACTACCCGCATCAACGTTAGCCAGTAAGTTATCCAACCAGGCTGGCGTCTCAAGTTCCGCTATTTGCGTTTTGTTAAAAAACTGGCAAGCTTCAAGCTCATCAAAGTCTGGCGTCGGTGCACCTCTCACCACTTCACACGCAAACACCGTAGTGACATAAACCACTGCATCGCCATTGGGATAATTGATGGTGTACTCCGGGCCACTAAACACACCAAGCAATTTAATGGGTTGCACATCAATATTGAGCTCTTCTTTCATTTCGCGAACAACTGATATTGCTGGCCCTTCGAGTGGTTCGATCATGCCACCGGGTGTGGCCCATTGGGATTCACCGGTATTACGAACTAATAAAATGTCACCATCAGCGTTTCTTATTATGCCTGTGACCGAGGGCAAGGTAAGCAATTGGTTACCTACTAAGGATCTTATGTTTGACAGGTAAGCCGACATTGGCATAGTGATAACCTTTCGTGTGAATGACTAAATTTTATCTTCAGACCGGTATGCACACTCAGGGTATTCTGCTTTGTCGTTCAGAAATTTTCCGGTATTCAAATAGCTAATAACTTCCGCTATGACGGCTTCATCTTCCATTATAAAAGGATGGGATACGTCCACCTGTAAATGCGCACACATGCCACTGAGCCTTGTGCTTTCAACAGACACTTTGCCATCGTCTGGATCAGGAAGATAAGATGATAAAACAATATTGATACTAAACGTACCTGCGACAATGGCGACATCACTGGTTGCCGGACCAAGCTTTAATGGCGCACTATTCTCATCTGTTCCCATTTGCAAACCTGCAGGGCCATTGAGCCATTTAAAACCTGGCACATCGCGCAAGGCATCAACAGCTTCGCTGCCTTTGTTAGGCGGCGCAAGCATAACGGTTCGAGCAAACGCATTGGCGCCGTTGACAGATACATATTGCCTAAACAATAAGCCTCCCATTGAATGGGTAACCACATGAACCTTGCCGGTAGTCTGGGCCCTGCATTCTGCTAGGCCCCTTTCAATAGCGGGAGCGGCTAACTCTTCGATTGGTTTTGTTCGTGAAGGGTAGTCGATCTTTGCCACGGCAAAACCAGCATTGGTTAGCTCTTCTTGCATATCATCCATTGATGAAGAAGTCCGAGCAAGACCGTGTAAAAGAATTGCACAATCTGGTGCGTCGCTCGGTTGCGCATCTTTTGATGAATCTGCCAAAATCGGCACACTGGTCAATAGACAACAGATCATTCCAGTCAGACCAAAACGTGCTAAACGGGTACTAGGTTTTGCGTAATTCATAGTGTTAGTTTCATCTTTTTCGCAATCGTACTTTACACTCGGACCCATTCTGAACTTTATCGTCGAACGTTCACAGTAATAGACACTTCGCATTAATGTAGCAAATCGCCTGCCTAGGTGTTGTTAAATCCACGCGCACCAGGTGCTCGAGTCAATGTTTGCTTACGTTTTGATTCTCGATAAACTGTGAAAACGGCAGCCACAATAATGATACTGGCACCTATCCAAGTAGAAAATTGCGGTAACTGTTGAAACAAAAAATACCCGAACACAGTGGCAAACAACAGTCGCACATAGTCTAACGATGCCAGTAGCGATGCCTCGCCGTGTCTGTAGGCATAGATATTGGCTTTCTGCGCAAAGAAAGACACAACACCAATAGCAATAATGACAAACCATTCTTGAAGCGTTGGTGGAACCCACAGCAAAAAGGCCGGCACCATGGTGACAATGCCAACACCAAATACTTGAAAGCCAAGAATGGAAGTCGTTGTCTCGGTTTTACTCAGCAGCCGAATTAAGACCATAACTAGCCCTGCAGCTGCGGCACCGGCAAGTGCATAGAGACCGTAAAGGCTAAAACCTTCAGCGCCAGGTTGTACCATTACACCCACGCCGATAAAACCGACGGCAATCGCCACCCAACGATAAGGCCCAACACTTTCTTTTAGGATGAGTACAGCAAATACAGTCACGAAGAAGCTTTTTGCAAAACCCAAAGAGGTGGCTTCTGCTAACGGCATATTGATTGCCGCTGTAAACCCACCTAGCAATGCAATTAGTGCAAAAAAAATGCGAGTTAACTGCAATCCTGGACGATTGGTTCTGATGTTTTCTGGGAAATTTCGTACTAAGGCTGGTGAGAGCATGAGTAACATGCCCATTTGCCGCAAGAACAACAATTGAACTACGGGAATGCGCTCCCCAGCTAATTTAATTAACGCAACGCCTAGAGTGAAAAGAGCAGCCGCAAATACTAATATGGTTGCACCTTTTAAATTATCAGATAGGGCATCGAAGCGCTGCAAGATGGAAAATCCTTTAGACCAGCCACTACTTTACCGCAGTACTGAATAAGAACCTATTCAAGGGCTTGATCGAGCGGTTCGAGCGGTTCGAGCGGTTCGAGCGGTTCGAGCGAAGATTCTACAGAAACCCAATGTCGGCTTGGTTGAAGTTTTGTAAATTCGGAAATACATCACGCATATTAGCTTCTGGCAAACCATACCAGCGTGCAAGCGTTGCAGCATATTGATCGACAGATGTCGTTGGTATCAGACGACCACGACCAGAATCCTGAGGGCCTTCAATGCGTATTTCAGGCATTTGCCCGTAAATAGCATTGCCTTTGACAGCACCACCCATAGCAATTTGGTGCCCGCCCCAACCATGGTCGGTACCATCGCCGTTTGTAGTCAAGGTTCTACCAAAATCAGCCGCAGTAAACGTAGTGACCTTAGATGAAACACCCAACTTTTCCGTTGCAGAATAAAACGCACCCAAAGATTCACTTAACGTGCGCAGCAAAGCTGGATGTCGTGCTGCTTGATCACCATGTGTATCCCAACCACCGAAGCCAACAAAAAATATCTGCCGGCGTAGCCCCAACGTATTGCGATGAGAAATCATTCTGGCGACCATCTTCATCGCACCACCGAGATCAGTTCCTGGAAAGCCAGTTTCTATTCCGATGCTGCTATCGAGCACACGACCCAACTCCTCACCCACGGCCAACGACTTTCGCATGGTGTCTCGATAGTGGTTCGCCAGTAAATGACCTGTGTCATTACTGATTAGCGCCGCTATGGCTTTTTGTCTGCGTTCCAAACGCCCATAACCAGTAAGCAAAGAGCTCATTTTGGGATGAACAACACCACCAGGAGACAAATTGTACGGAATGGTCGTTGCTCCAGTTTGCATCAAGTTGCTACCAGCCATGGAGATGTTCATTGACAGCTCACCACTAATGTATCGCGCTTGCAAAGCGTCGGCTACCCTGCCCGCCCAACCTGTTGCTTCAGGCGCTGCTGATTGCAGACTCTGCCAAAAATCTTGTTGATCGTTATGCGAAAAAAGTCGAGGCGGTAAAGGTACGCGATTATATTGATAGTCCTCTCTTGACGTGGGGACCACCAGTGGACCAACGTTACCAACAACGGCAAGTTTTCCACCGTTAAACAAATTGGCAAGCTCAGGCGCTGATGGATGGAATCCGTATTGCGCACCATCTGAAGCGGTTGGAGACACACTAATCAAGCGCTCTTTTGGTACAGCCAGATTTCTGCGCGCCTGCGCGTACCAGTCGTACGGTTCAGCTGTACGTGGCACAAACATATTGAATGAATCGTTTCCACCGTATAAAAACACACAAACCAACGCGCGGTAGTCGTCTTGATCTTGCGCAAACGCATCTATTGCCGAAAGACCAGAGAAAGTTGACGTCGCACCCGCACCGGCAAGCATTGAAGCTTTTTTAAGCCAGAATCGACGTTCACGTTGGAATCTATTCATGTGATTCTCAGTTTATCGCTGGACAGAAAATTCGGGAGAGATAAACAAGACATACAACAACTCACGCACCCTCTGTTCGCCATTGTCCGTCATGGGAGTCGCTTCACCCAGTTCGAGCAATGTGGCACGTAAGCTATCTGACATAATGCCTGCGAGTAATTTATCGGTTAAGTGATCTATGAGAGCAGGAACATTATTTGCCAGCGCTTTCTCAGCTTCAAGATTTAACAATATGGCGTGCTGATTGGAGTTGTTGGCTACGCCCAGCGGTACAGCATGAGCGTAATCGAACAAGCGATCAGCTGCGCGAAGTATGGTTGCGTCGTTCAGAATTTGCGCTTCGGGTGCAAGCTTTCCCTCATTGCCAATGGGCCCGGGTGGTTTGTAATTCGCAGAATAAAAATTGAATACAGAGGGCGCGCTGTATGGATTTTGTAGTGTATCGGCATTTATGCCTGAGTAGCGTAATTTCCCAAACGCACCTTTGGCGTCGAACGCACGCCAAATTGAGGCAATTTTAATCACTGGCTCTTTAAATTTGCCAGATGCCCATTGCCCCTGTGCAGGGCCATTGAGTGCTTCATCGTCGAGCAAGATAGCCGGTATAACGGCAGACAAATCACCACGCACTCCCGCACCGTTATCGGCAAAAACGCCAGCTACACGTTGTACATAATCTGCAGACGGGTTACTGGTAACCAACCGCTGGATAAGTTGTCTGGACACAAAAGGCGGCACGTTGGGATGATTAAAGATCGCATCAAGCGCCAACGCCAGCTCAGCTGGTGCAGACATACCCGCTGGAATTTCTACATTGCCAACGATTTTTTTTTTGGCTTTATCGTGAAAATCATCAAACGATTTCATCGGTATGATTTCACTCTCAGTGCTGCGCTGACTGGTTCGCATTGAACCTGCATCACCATAATTCCAGCCGGTGAATACGCGTGCTAAATTGACTACATCGTCTTGTGAATAGGTTGGAACAGTTTGGCCATTAGAACCTATGACCGGCTGCCCATTGCTTTGTAATTGCGCCAGACCCAAGGTAAACAACTGCATCATTTCGCGCGCATAATTCTCATCGGATTGAATATTCTTTTCACTATCCGGTTTTTCATTTCGGCGCATACTTAAAAAATCACCCATCATTGGATTCAGCGTTACCGTGCTAAGCAATGATCGGTAATTACCAAATGCCTCGGCGGCAAGCAGATCGTGATAGTGCGCAATGCCACGGACTCGATTATCTAGCCCTGCATCTTTGTCTGACACTACCAGTATTTGACCCAGTGCAAATGCCACTCGCTGGCGCAATTGATCGGGTGCATTGACGGCAATATTCCAAAATGCATCACTTCTGATTTGTTGCCGATCGAACTGTCTACGCCCATCTGTTATGTTGAATAATCCGTTTTCTCGCAACACCGCATCAACACCATCGCGGTAACGCGTTTGCCCTATAGACATTTGATCATTAATCCAGTCTGAATAGGTCTGCTGCATTAGTTTGGACACAGAACTCGCATCAGGGCCAAAGGTTGCTCGCTGCAAAAAAAGCGCAGCTTCAGCCGGGCTGCTCGGGCGCGTTGCGCTATTTAGCTTCAATGGAGGTGGTGGTAGTAAAACAGCAGTATCCGAATTCGTGCCAATGACGTTAACTTCAACCACCATTGCGCTCACTAATGAAGAGTCGACATGATCCGTTGCAATAAAATTGAATTCGTGGACGCCACTTTGGTCGGCGCTAGGTGTCCAATAAAACTCTCTTGAACCATCACCATTATCTTCAAAGCGTACGTTGTCTAGCGCATTCTCCAAACGAATCCCTGGCGTCGTTCCATCATTGTCTGTGGCTAAAACACGAAAACGCAGATCACCGTTGACCACCACTTTTTGTAGCTCAACAGGTAAAAAATTCGGGGCAGCATTTTCACCAGTGCTCTCTACTGGGTTAGTGCTTTTTTTGTCTGGATCACCTATGACAATCAGCACCTCTGTCGACACCCGCTGATTAACGTTTTCGTGATGGATAGCCGTGAAGCGGAAAACATGTTCGCCTTCATCAGCATTGGTGGTTCGCCAAAAGAACGTGCGCGTACCATCAAAATTATCATCAAAACTTGCATTTTCCGGAAGCCGATCAACATGTAGTATCGATGCTGACTGATCTGGCATTCTTGGCACAACTCTGAATTTAATATCTCGACCCACACTAACGACTTGAGTAGATATTGGTTCGAAGTACGGTTCGCTATTAGAATTTTGTGACGAAGTTTCTACTGATGACGCTTGAGTTGAACTGTCTTGCACATCATCTGCGTCAGTTGTTGATGCTGGCGTGTCAGCGGTCTCTGCCGTTGAAACCCCATCAATGCTGACAGAAAAAATAATCTGGCGCTCTGAAGTTAAAGATGAGTCTTGCGCATCGGTGGCTAAGAATATAACGCGATGCTCACCCTGCTGAGCAATAGAAGGCTTCCAGCGAAACACTCGGCTACCGTCATAAGCATCTTCAAACATGGCACCTTGCGGTAGTGCTGACGCGGTCAGTCCTGCAACCGTGCCGTCAGCATCCGTTGGCCTAACGTAGAGTTGGTAGTCTTGATCGACTTGAAGCAGTTGCACACCAATTTCTGGCAGCTCAGGTGGACGGTTTTCGGAAAGGCTGGTAGTCGAGTTTGCATTCTCAGACGTAGAATCGTTTGTGCTACTTTCGGTAGGCTCTTCCACCGAACCAGCTTCACTCATTCGCAATACCATGCGCTGCGTACTGGTCAAGTTCGAATCGTTAGCATCGAAAGCTTGAAAGATGACAACCGTTTCAGATTGCACGTCCGTCGGTGGTTGCCAACGAAAGGTTCGGGACCCATCACCATTGTCTTCCAACGTTGCGCCAACTGGCGCATTAAGCATCCGAATTCCTGGAGTCGTACCATCTGTGTCGTTGGCACTAATTCGGTAGACAAACACTTGCTGCGCAGACACCGATTGCTCGGGTATGGGTAGTAACTCGGGTCGGTTATTTGCGTGCGCTGTTCCGTAGCCGACGAACACTGACACACCCAGCAAGAACAATGCTTTTATGATCAGTGCGAAGGGGTGAAACGGTGTAGGCACTGACGATCTCTTTTTCGATTTGGCTGACCAATATTTTAGTCCACACTGCCTCTCTTCGTCAATGAGAGCACGTTGGTGTTATTACCTTTTCTAGTGTTGATCAGTTACGAAATTGAGTAATTATTGTGCAACACGAAACGTCAGATTCCAGCGCGTATCACCCACAATAGGATGCGTCGAAGCTTTCAATTTACGCACACCATGAAAGTGACGCCTTGCCTCTCCACCAAACACGATGACATCCCCGTCGTTCAAATCCACTGATTTCGATGGGCCACGATTCTCTTCACCCAACACAAAAAAACGAGCTGTAATACCTAAAGACACCGAAACGATTGGGTGCTCGAAACTGCGTTCATTCCGGTCCTGATGCGCACCCATCTGCGCTCCAGGTTTGTATTGATTAATGAGACAAGCATCTGGCTCAAATCCATCAAAACCAACTGTTTTGGCCGCATCAGTTGCAAGGTTCTTCAAGCTAACGGGCATCGCTGGCCACTTTGCCCCTGTTTCAGGATCGGTTTCACTGTATCGATATCCGCGACGATCTGATGTCCACCCCACTTCCCCACAATTAGTCATCGCCACAGACATAGTGAAGCCACGTTGAGTTTGCATTTGACGCAACGGCGCAGTTGAGATGATCTGATCGATCTCAGGCAAAAGCTGCGCACTGGATGCAAAACTTGGCAACAACCACATGCCAGGCGTTATTTGAACTGGATCTATTAGTAAAGACATACCCTCATTTTACCGCATGGGAACCATTTTCAGGTAATATCTCTGCATTATTGCCCGATTACGGGCAAATATATTGCCGAAAAGCACTAAATCGATTGGAATGCGCCCCATGCCTGAGATTGAAGCAAACGCTGACGCCCCTTCTGAGTTGATTGATCATCTTTGTAGAAACAGCCAATTAACCGCTAGCGAGGCGGCGCATTTGGTCGCTGAAGTACTTGGTTATTTTTCGCAAACGCCTGAGGAATATCTGCGCACGCGACATCAGGAACTTCAATCTCAAGGCTATGGTAACGCGGCAATTTTTTCGACTCTTCAACTAGAGCTGAGTACGAGACGCTTTAATGCAAAGCCGTTAACGACCCGACAGATAAGACGCGCTATTTACGGATAGCCAACGCTCTTAACTAATCATTAAATACTTAACGGAAGAATTTCAATCATGTGTGGAATCATCGCTTATACCGGCAAACAACCTGTCATGCCGATACTACTGGACGGATTAAAACGTCTTGAGTATCGAGGCTACGACTCAACTGGCATCTCCATCATATCGAGAAAACGCATAAAAACTGTGAAGGCTGCCGGTAAACTCAACGTGCTGGAAAGCAAACTCGACTCACCCATTGCCGGCCACTGTGGTATCGGCCACACGCGCTGGGCAACACACGGCGCGCCTACTGATGAAAACGCTCATCCACATATTGACTCAGAAAACCGATTCTCTGTAGTGCATAACGGTATTATTGAAAACGTTGACGCTTTAAAGAATAAGCTGAATAAAAATACCAGATACAAATCTGAAACAGACTCTGAAGTGATAGCGCACTTACTTGCCCAACACAACGGTGAATTTATTGATGCCGTTCGCGATGTGCTGGCCCAAATAGTTGGCACCTATGGGGTGGCGGTGATAGATCAAAACAACCCCGACACGATTGTAGTTGCTCGAAACGGTAGTCCAGTTATTTTGGGTATCAGCGATGATGAAATGTTAGCCGCATCTGATATGTCTGCATTAAGTCGCTATACCAATCAAGTTATCCATCTTGATGACGGTGAAATAGCACTTTTGCAACCCGGTAGCTTTAAAGTGATGCGAATGGACTCATGCGTGTTGCACAAAGAAGCCATTACTTTAAGCACACAAAACGCTGACTACGATCGTGGTGGTCATCCTCATTATCTCTACAAAGAAATAATTGACCAACCAGAGACCGCACAGCAAACCTTAAGTGGTCGACTCGATGAACGCTTCTCTACAGCGCACCTCGGTGGTCTAAATATGTCAGCACGTGATCTGATTGGAATTAAGCGTATTACCATACTTGGTTGCGGCTCTGCACTGTATGCAGGGATGGCCGGCGCGAGCATGATTGAATCACTTGCACGTATTCCAGTGGTTGCAGAAGCTGCAGCAGAATTTTGTTACCGCAATCCAGTCATAGAACAAGATGCTCTCTATATTGTAGTGAGTCAGTCAGGTGAGACATTTGACACGCTTGCAGCTCTTCGTGAAGTTCAGCGTAAGGGAGGATTCGTACTTGGGATTGTCAACAGTGTTGGCAGCACCATTGCACGTGAAGTGGATGGTGGTATCTACATGCATGCGGGTCCGGAAGTCTCTGTTGCATCGACCAAGGCTTACACCAGCATGCTAACGGCATTTGCACTACTCGCTTTACTGCTGGGGCGTTCACGTGATGTTTCTCCGCAACAAGGCAACAGTATTATCAACGATCTTAAAGCGTTGCCAGGTAACCTTCGCACGGTACTAAAGCTTGAACCTGCGATCGCAAAAATTGCTGATAAGTACAAGGATAGTCAAAGTGCATTTTTCATCGGTAGAACCAATGGCTTTCCGATAGCCCTTGAAGGCGCGCAAAAGTTAAAAGAAATTTCATATATACATGCGGAAGCCTACCCAGCTTCAGAATTAAAACATGGACCGCTGGCTCTAGTCACTAACAAAACGCCCTGCATCGTGATACTGCCCGAAGATGATCTACTACCAAAGACAATGTCATCAATGGAGGAAATTAAAGCCCGTAGCGGACCAGTTATCGCGGTAACAAGCTCGAAGCTGGATAGAATTGATAAGCTAGCGGATGCCGTTTTACGCGTGCCTGCGTCTGGTCAATTAACCCAACCTGTTCTTATGGGTGTGGTACTACAGCTTCTTGCGTATCATAGTGCTGTAAGCCTAGGCCGTGATGTTGATCAACCACGTAATTTAGCGAAAAGCGTTACTGTTGAGTGATGTAAAACACAGAGCATTAGATATGCAGCCCAAAACCAATGGCAGCCATGCAAGCCTCTTGCAAGGCTTCACTTAAGGTGGGATGAGCATGAATAGTGGCTGCGATATCTTCTGCACAGGCACCCATTTCTATGGCGATTGAAAACGCTGCCGACAGTTCAGATACACCGGTCCCAACTGCCTGCAACCCCAAAATAACATTCGATTCTTTTTGCGTAACTACACGAATAAAACCATCTTCGCGCTGCAAACTCATTGCTCGTCCGTTTGCTTTGAATGGAAATTGGCAAACGTTGAACTGCTCACCGGCAGCTTCAGCGTCGTCTGGCGATAAACCAGCGGTAACTATTTCGGGGTCGGTAAAACAAACTTCCGGGATGCACTGCTGATCCCAACGTCGCAACTGGCCTGCAAGAATGCGCGCAACCATATCGCCCTGCGCCATTGCACGATGAGCCAACATTGGCTCCCCAGACACATCACCAATAGCGTACACACCACGCATCGAAGTTTGGCACTGCTCATCAATGCTGATGAATCCGTTCTGTGTCGTAAGACTAAGTTCTTCCAACCCCCAATCACTTAAACGGGCACGCCTACCAACGGTAACAAGAAGTTTGTCTGCATGGATTTCAGATTCTTCATTGTTGGTACCGGTTATCTTGAGCATGAGATCGTCACCGCTGTAGCTCAACGCTTTGGTTTGTGTCAGCACTCTTACGCCAAGTTGCTCTAGTCGTTTTACAACTGGTTCGGTAAGCTCTTTATCATACTGCGGTAGAATACGATTCTCGTTCTCGACAATGGTCACTTTTGACCCGAGCTTGGCAAAGCTGATCCCAAGCTCCAAACCAATGTATCCCCCACCAATGACCGCAAGCGTTTCTGGTACTTGTGTCAGTGACAAAGCATCCGTTGAAGACAATATTTTTTTGCCGAACGGCAATGAAGGAATTTCAACTGGCTCAGAACCAGTGGCTATTACAACGTTGTCACTGTGAACCTGTACCGTTTCGTCATGGCCTTCTACGATAACTGTTTTACCGTCTCGAAATCGCGCTACGCCCTGTAACACTTGTACATTCGCTTTTTTGAGCAAACCGCTAACGCCCATATTGAGTCGATCGACAATACCATCCTTCCAAATAATAGTTTCATGCAGATCGATGGAAGCTGACTTCGCACTGATACCCATGGATGTTGAAGCAGCTTGCCCATCACAGAAAGTGGTTAATTTGTGAAATTCATCTGCGGCGTGAATTAATGCCTTAGACGGAATACAACCGACATTTAAACAAGTACCACCAGGCTTATCACACTCAACTATGACGGCACTCAACCCCAACTGCGCCGCACGAATGGCACAAACGTAGCCAGCTGGGCCCGCACCAATAACCAAGACTTGTGTTTGAATAGTGTTCATATTAATCGTCCAGAAATAACATGGCGGGTTTCTCCAACAACGATTTTATTTTCTGTACAAACACAGCAGCGTCCCAACCATCAACCACTCTGTGATCAAAACTACAGGATAGATTCATCATTTTTCTGGGCACAAATTGCTGACCATCCCAGAATGGACGGATCATCATTTTGTTTACTCCGACTATGGCGACTTCTGGATGATTGATAATGGGTGTCGTTGCAACAGCACCCAGTGGACCCAAAGAGGTAATCGTGATCGTGGAACCACTGAGATCTTCGCGACCGGCTGAACCATCGCGACAAGCGTTTGCCAGTCGGACGACCTCAGATGCATTCTTCCACAGCGAATTCATTTCGCTGTGACGAACAACAGGCACAACTAGCCCATTCGGTGTTTGGGTTGCAATACCAATATGCACGCCGGCGTGCTGAGCAACCGAGCCAGCTTCATCATCATAAAGTGCATTTATTTCTGGTTGTTCTCGAACAGCTTCGGTTATGGATTTCATAACAAAGGGCAATATTGTTAACTTACCTCGTGTGTCGCTATGTCTTTCATTTAGCTCTAAGCGCAGCTCTTCCAAATACTGAACATCAATCTCTTCTACAATAGTAATGTGCGGAATACGCGCATTCGACAGGGCCATTTTCTCAGCGATCTTTCGTCGCATTCCAACAACCTTAACAATATTAATACTGCTATCTGGACCCACTGCCGAACCCGACGGTTGTGCGCGACGTTCGGTATATTGATCAAGATCAGCGTGTACAATACGGCCCGCGGGACCACTGCCAGAAACCGTGAGAAGGTCAATGCCAAGTTCACGTGCGCGTTGTCGTACTGATGGCGCAGCCAACGCTTTCGTATTTTTTGTACCTACGTTTTTACTGACTGCGTCAGGTCTAGGCTTGGCACTGCGTTCAACATTTTTTTCACCAGTATATTTGTTGGTGTTGGTGTTGGTGTTGGTGTTGGTGTTGGTGTTGGTGTTGGTGTTGGTGTTGGTGTTGGTGTTGGTGCTGGTGCTGGTGTCCCTATTACTCACCAGCACAGTCGTCTTCTGATCGTCCCCATCTTCTGTATTGAGCTTGCTATCAACGTCCGGTTGCACAGCAATTATCTGCGCCGTTCCTGACGCATTGTTATCTGAATTGCCATCGCCAGTAACTTCTATATGTATAAGATCTGCACCAACGGCAACAACATCACCTACATCCGCGCACAATTTCACCACCTTACCCAACACACTGCTCGGAACATCGACAGCGGCTTTGTCAGTCATAACAACGCCCAGTAATTGGTCCTCACCAACTGTATCCCCAACAGCGACATGCCATTCAATAAGCTCAGCTTCCGCCACACCTTCGCCAACATCACTCAAACTGACAACAAATAAACCCACGGCTAAGTCTCCATTGCCTTCTGCAAGGCTCTGCCCAAACGTGCAGGTCCTGGGAAGTAGTCCCATTCTTGAGCGTGTGGGTAAGGTGTATCCCAACCAGTCACTCGTTGGATAGGCACTTCAAGATGATAAAAACATTCTTGCTGAACCAAGGCTGCAAGCTCGGCACCAAAGCCACACGTTAAAGTAGCCTCATGAACGATGACACACCGTCCTGTTTTTTGTACCGACGCTGTAATGGTTTCAATATCCAATGGCAGTAGTGAACGCAAATCGATAATTTCAGCGTCAATACCCGTCTCCTTAACAGCGGCTTCGGCAACGTACACCATGGTGCCGTAAGCTAGAACGGTAACTTGCTCTCCCTCTCGCCGTATTTCAGCTTTGCCAAGCGGCAGGGAATAGTATTCTTCAGGTACCTCACCTGCGGCATGCTTTCGCCATGGAACTACAGGCGCTTCATGATGACCATCAAATGGACCGTTATAGAGTCTTTTTGGTTCAAGAAAAATAACAGGGTCTGGGTCCTCAATAGCTGCCGCGAGCAATCCCTTAGCATCATAAGGATTAGAAGGCATGACGGTTTTCAATCCACAAACATGCGTGAATATGGCTTCAGGACTTTGACTGTGAGTTTGCCCACCAAAAATACCACCGCCTACCGGCATTCGAATAACCAATGGACAGGTAAAGTCGCCAGCAGAACGATGCCTTAATCGAGCCGCTTCAGAGACTATTTGATCGTAGGCTGGATAAACATAATCAGCAAATTGAATTTCAACACAGGGACGCAATCCATAGGCAGCCATTCCGATGGCAGTGCCAACGATGCCAAGTTCACTAATCGGTGCATCAAAGCATCTCGTTTTTCCATACTTTTCTTGTAAGCCCGCTGTACACCTAAATACGCCGCCAAAAAAACCAACATCCTCTCCAAATACCACTACACGTTCATCACGCTCCATTGCAGAATCGTGAGCACTGCGAATGGCATCGATCATTGTCATGCTAGCCATAACTAATACCCAGCCTCTTGTCGTTGCTTAACAAGATGCGGAGGCATTTCTTCAAATACACCCTCAAACATATCTCTCGCTGAAGGTGCACTACCAGAAATGAGCGTACCGATTTTTTCAGCTTCCTTTTGCGCAAGAACCACCTCATCCTCAACTTCGGCCTCTGTTTGAGCATGTTTTTGTTCTGACCACACACCTTGTTTAATTAAATGCATTTTGAGTCTGAGAATAGGATCTCCTAACGGCCAAGCATCACCTTCCTGTTTTGGGCGATAAGCTGCTGGGTCGTCGGAAGTTGAATGACCGCCTGCACGGTAGGTTACGTACTCAACAAGCGTTGGACCCAAGTTTAACCTCGCTCGCGCGCTTGCCCATTTAGCCACTGCATGTACTGCAAGATAATCATTTCCATCTACACGCAAAGCCGGTATACCAAACCCATGACCACGAGCCGCAAAGGTTGCAGAACCACCTTTGGCCATCCCCTGGAAAGTAGAGATCGCCCATTGGTTATTGACAATATTCAAAACCACTGGAGCACGATAGGTAGATGCAAACACCATAGCGGCATGAAAGTCATTTTCAGATGTTGACCCATCACCGACCCAAGCTGCTGCAATTTTCGTATCGTTGTTTATGGCAGACGCCATAGCCCAACCAACTGCCTGTGAGAATTGAGTGGTCAAATTTCCTGAGATAGAAAAGAAACCATAATCTTTGGCAGAATACATAACAGGTAGCTGGCGACCATGAATCGGGTCCTGCTCGTTCGAATAAATCTGATTCATCAGTTTTACTAATGGGTACTGCTGTGAGATGAGCAAACTAACTTGTCGGTAGGTTGGAAAGTTCATATCGCCTTTGTTCATGGCACATTGGAAAGCGCAAGCCACCGCTTCCTCACCAAAACTCTGAACGTAAAAGGATGTCTTTCCTTGGCGCTGGGCCATTAGCATTCGACTATCAAAACAGCGCACCGTCATCATGTTGCGCAGGCCAACGATAAGTTCATCGTTTGTTAACGTCTTCGCCCAAGGGCCAACCGCATCACCATCGCGTGACAACACGCGAATAACAGTGAACGCTAAATCGCGAATATCTTTAGGGTCAGCATCGACATCTGGACGCCGAGTGTCGCCTGCCTTGGGTATGTCAACATCAGAGAAATCGGGTGTGTCGCCTGGGCGCACCCCAGGAGATGGAACATGAAGAGACAAACTATCTGCTTTTGGCATTGTTTGATTATCCTTTTTATGAACCGCAGGGCATGTAAGGGTGCTCACTGTCTGCGGTTCTATGGTTTCGATCTAACCGTGAATCGTTAGCAGGATCACTGCGGTAGACTCAGGCGCAGATTATGCCACTAATATATTACCTAAGACAACGTATCTGGAACGTCAAACCCTTTTGCCGCCACCAAACATTACATAGACTATATACATCGCAAAGACTGCGCCTATTCAGAATAATTACTAATATACAGCCGCAACAGTGGCTAAATGCACGCCGATAGGACAGTTTTTTTCCTAATTCCCCGTATTAATGAGACAAAGTCAGCCGAGAAAACGCACAAATTCAATCGTTTTAACCTTTTTGAATATAATTTACTAGGCAAAATTTTATGCGACAATAAGTTAATTATCGAGTCGCTAGAGGATTGCATTATGAGATATCTACACACCATGGTTCGGGTAAAAGACGTTGATGCGTCACTGGATTTTTACTGTAACAAACTGGGTATGGTTGAGATCCGTCGAAAAGAAAACGAAGCTGGTCGCTTCACACTTATTTTTTTAGCGGCGACTAAAGACGTTAGCTCGTCAACAGAAACACGTGCACCAGATCTTGAACTTACTTATAACTGGGACCCAGAAGACTACGACACCGGCAGAAATTTTGGACACCTGGCTTACATGGTCGATAACATCTATGACACTTGCCAAAAGCTAATGGATAACGGAGTAACCATTAACCGACCACCTCATGATGGCAATATGGCGTTCGTCAAATCACCCGATAATATTTCCATAGAGTTATTACAAGAAGGTGAAGCACTACCACCTCAAGCGCCTTGGAAAGATATGAAAAATACGGGCAAATGGTAACTCAATTCGTCTCTCGAAAATTTCCCCCAGCTATGTAGGCAAGAGATTGCGACCTTGCGCAATCCGATTGAGAACAGTCAATGAGTAAATTGGAAATTCATCAATACAAATACATGTCAGATAACTACGGTGTATTGGTACATTCTTCAGATACAGGACAAACAACCTGTATCGATAGTGGAGATGCCGATGCAACACTTGCAGCACTGAACGATACTGGGTGGACATTGACCGACATCTGGGTAACACACCACCACGCTGATCATACAGATGGGGTAATGGCCTTAAAGAGGGCCACTGGCGCTACGGTCACTGGCCCAGAACCATTGTCATCTCCTATAGCAGGAGTCGACATAGCGCTAAAAGATGAAGACGTTTTTACGTTTGCAGGGTTAGAGGTTCGGGCCATTCATACACCTGGTCATACAAAGGATATGATTAATTATTATATCGCCGACGAGAATATTGTGTTCACTGGCGATACCTTGTTTACAATGGGTTGTGGTCGATTGTTCGAATGCGATGCGAATACCATGCACGAAAGCCTTGCCAAACTCATTGCGCTACCAATAGATACTCTGGTTTACAGCGCACATGAATATACACTGGCCAATGCAAATTTTGCACTGTCGGTCGATCCAGAAAATAGCGACTTGCAAGCACGCTGCAAAATCGTAGAAGCACTCATTACCCAGGGAAAAGCAACTGTGCCATCTAGCTTGCGTGAAGAGTTAGCAACCAATCCGTTTTTACGCGCAGACAACCCTGCCATTCGCGCTGTATTAAACATGTCGGATGCTTCTGACGCAGCAGTTTTCGCAGAAATAAGACAACGCAAAGACAATTTCTAAGCAAGACGGCCCCAACAGAGGCCAGACATATTACTAAGCATTAACTCGCTTTTCGAATACTGTTAATTTGACTCTCTATAGAGTCAATCACTGCTGGTATTTCACGTGCGGTTACTGGCTTGGAATAGTAAAAACCTTGTACAGATTCACAACCGAGTGACAATAACTTCTGCGCTTGCTCCGCACTCTCAACACCCTCCGCCACCGTGTGCCAGCCAAACGAACGAGCCAAAGTGATAATGGTATTCACTAAGGTATTCTCTGCATTGTTACCATCGAGTTTATCAACGAACACTTTGTCTATCTTCAAGCAATCCAACGGCAGGTGCTCTAAAAAGGCAAGAGAAGAATACCCAGTACCAAAGTCATCCACGGCAACGCTAATACCAGCATCGCGAATTTCATTAAACGTGCTAATGACTTTCGCCATGCTGTTCTTAACGACAGACTCTGTCACTTCTAGCTCTAATTGACCCGCGTCAAGCTTGTGAACTGATAGTGTTTGCAGAACACTGGTGATGAAATCTTCTTGTACAAACTGAGGGGCAGATATATTCACCGCCATCACGAGATCAAGCCGACCATTCTCAACCCAAATTGAATTTTGTCTGACAGCCTCATTCACTACCCATTTGCCAATTTCTGTTATATATCCAGCCTCCTCCGCCAAAGGAATAAAATCATCTGGAGAAATATAACCATGCTCCGAATGGTTCCATCGCAGCAGTGCCTCGACCCCTGTCACCATATTGTTGGCTAGGTTTATTTTTGGCTGATAATGCAATTCAAATTGTTTGTTCTCTATAGCGCTTAAAAGATCACTTTCTAGTGCGACCCTCTTACGATATTGTACAGCCATGGTTTCGTTGAAAGTATGTACGCTACTATTGCCTTCAGCCTTCGCCTTATACATTGCAAAGTCGGCGTTACGTAGTAAGTCATCAGCAGTGAGTCCATTATCAGGAAAATAACTCATCCCGATGCTCACTCCAATTTTCAAATTATACTTATCAACGACAAACTTCTGATCGATCGCATTACTTAAGCGCAAAGCAATAGCGTGCGCATTTTCACGCGACTTAACTCCGCGCAACAATACCGCAAATTCATCTCCGCCCATTCGTGCCAGTAAATCCTTTTCGTGCAAACAACCCGCCAGCCGCTTTGATACGCTCTTTAATAACTCATCACCTACCGTGTGACCTTGATTATCATTAACTGCCTTAAAGCCATCGAGGTCAAGGAACATCAAAGCAAATAGCTCTTGATTAGCGATGTCCTTTGATACGAGTCGATCAAGAGTACTCTCAAACATGTGTCGATTCGGAAGTTTTGTCAAACTATCGTGAAACGCTTGAAAATGAATTTTATCTAATAAATTTCGCCGCATTACTGAACTGGATAGCTGAGTCGCTAGTAGTTCGAGTAAACTTATTTCAACGTTCGTATAGTTTCGCTGAGCAACATCCTTTCCCATTGCAAGCATGCCCCAGACTACATTTTCCTGTATCAAAGGTACGGTAATCGTGCAACCAACGCCCAACAGTTTATTAATCCGTCGTACAGCATCAGTTTCTCGATCGTCTTCAAAACCATTGGGCACAACAGCACATTGCTTGTTGTCAGCACACCATTGGCTCATGGACGTAGACATCATTTTGACATTGCTGAAGCTAGATCGGCGTATTTCTTCCTTATCCCGTTGCCACTCAGCAAGTAGCACAAATTTTTTATCTGCACCAATTTTACACACTGTTATTTGCTTAGAATCAAAGACAGAGAGCATTGATTTGCAAACACCATCAATCAATTCACGAAGATTGGAGGCCGAGTAAAAAGATTGGGTTATTTCTCCAACGGCAATATTTTTTGCTAACTCATCTTTCTGGTTACTAATCAGCAAAGAATTTTCTATGGCGAGCGATACGGTACGAGTAAACAGTTTGAGAATATCTAAATGATTGGTTAGGCTCGCACCATCTGAATCAAGAGCCACACACAACACACCTGCAAACTGGTTATCTACGAAAAATGGCACAGCACAACGTTTCTTAGCACCGCTCCATAATTCCATGTAGCCATCCTCATATGCTTCGCCTTCACTCAGCACCAACTCTTCAAGGCCCCACGCTAACCCAGCAACATCTTCATCCTTCTTGTGCTGAAATCCTCTGTACTTTGTGAATTTCCCTCTAGCACCTCGAATTTCAAGATATTGACCAGACGCATGCAGAGTACTGATGAATGCAGATTCAGCATTAGATAGCGAAACAGCATGCATTGCGATTTCATCCATCAACTCATCAACGGACATTCGCTCCATTAGCCGCGCTGAAACATCGCTTAACGCTGACATGAAACTATTACGCATTTCGAGCGCAAGATACTCTTCTGCTCGCACTTGGTCAATTGAATCGAGAGCTGGCTCAATATTATTGTCAACACCGAATCGGCTATGTAACATCAACTCAAATCGACCCGACGTTAATTCATCAGGCGTTATGACTTCATTTGCTCCTGCACCTAGCATCAACTGAACGCTTTCGCGGCACAAGTCATCAACCACCGCTACCAGATAAATACGTTTATGGTGCTCACGAACCGATTTGATTTTGTCAGAATCTACCGTTCCACTACAAATTACCATGTCTGCAACATGGTCGGATGACAACCATTCTTGAAGATCGGTCAGTTGAAAAGAGTCAGGCAACAATTTGGCGACGAGTGGTTGAATTGAGTGCAGCACTGCCCCGTCACAAACAACCGATAGTGGTTTGATACTTTCAAAATCTAATAATGTAGTAGACGCAGTCAAAAGGTTACAAGCACATATTTAACTTTCCATATGCCTCCTTATCGGCAGACCATCAGCAATAATGTGCGTTTAAAGTCAACAATAACCTGTTTCTAGGTTGTTAGTCATACTTGCGAGCACATTAATAAAATTGGACTTCAGCTAACTGATGCAGCCTCTAATCGTTTGCCAGCTCTGGATGATAAAACCACCAGTGTGCAAACAATTGCGGCACCCGTCACATTAAACAACCAATTTAACGGGTAAAACGCTGCCGCACCGCCAATGAGCATTCCTAGGTACATCCACCAACGCATCGGACCTTCGCTGTAACGTTGCAATAATGAGCTGAAGGCGTACATACCAAATAAGCTAAAAAATCCAATCCGTGCAACAGTTAACAGATCACCGCCGATCAAAGGCGTGAATGCAAAGAGTATCGGTACGATATAAAGGCCCTTCGCGATCTTCCAAGCCTCAACACCCGTTGCCATTGGCGGTGATTTGGCGATGCCAGCAGCAGTGAAAGCGGCAAGGCAAACGGGCGGCGTAACATTACTATCCTGACTCAACCAAAAAACGATCAAGTGAGCGGTGAGTAAGAAAGTTGTCATCGACTCTACATCCACCAACACTGGCCGTATGACCACCGCCAATTCAAAGGGCAAAGCCGACATCAGCTCTTTCGCTTCAGGCAAACTCATACCAGTGGCAACGTTAGCGGCCAATGGCGAGTCGACCAACATGAACATTGCAGCGGCGGCCGGGTCACCAATGCCCGTAACCAACTGCTCCACAATGAGTCCATCAGCGAGCATACCGGCTAGTGCTGGCGCTGATAATATCGATAGTACGATATAAGCCGCTGTCACCGGCAAGCCCATTCCCAACACCAGCGATGCAAGCGTTACCAGGATTAGTGCAATCCAAAGAGAGCCTTGAGACCATTGAGCAATCATTAATGCAAAAGTATTCGCAAGCCCAGATGTGGTTACCGCGTTGTTTATAAGACCAACCGCCACTAATAAAACAGCCGTCATGATTGATGTAGTAACACCCAGGGCCAAGGCTCTGGAAATGTTCTTTGGCCCCATTTTATTAGGGGTGAACCAACTAACAACAATGAGCGTTCCTATGGCAATAGAAGCTGCATAGCTTGGGGTTTTTCCAGAAACGAGCAAGTACGTCATCACCGTTAAAGGCAAGATAAAATTAAGTGCACCAGCTAGCATCTTTTTTCTATCAACATGCTTCGCTTGCTCAGTACCAATCCCATACTTCATCGCCTCAATGCGCACAATAAATCCAACCGATAAAAAATAGAGCATGGCCGGCACTATAGACACGGCAACGATGGTGCCGTAGGGAATTCCAGTATAGCTTGCCATAATGAATGCTCCTGCCCCCATAATCGGCGGCATGAGCTGCCCACCGGTTGATGCAGCCGCTTCAACACCGCCAGCAAACTGCGCACGGAAACCATTAGACTTCATCAGAGGAATAGTAATAACACCGGTCGACGCGGTGTTTGCCACGGCAGATCCCGAGATGGTTCCCGTCAATGCAGAAGACATGACCGCAACAAACGCGGCACCGCCACGTAACTTCCCAGCAATGCTTTTCGACATCTCGATAACAAAGTCGGATGCACCAGAGACCACAAGGAACGCACCGAAAATCATGAACAATGTGATGTTCGCCGACGAAATAGTGGTGATGATGCCAAACATACCTTCATCGTTATACAACGATCGAAACAGTACATCGTCGAGTGGCAAACTGGCTGCGCGAAATGCACCTGGCATCATCTCACCGAGAAACAAGTTATAGGACAACGCAAGGATAACGAGGATTGGAATTATCCAACCTGTTAATCGACGAGTAAGTTCGATGGCACCAAAGATCACCATAAAACCTGCAAACCAATCAACATAGGTAAATTGCCAACTCTGACCTGTCTTTGCAAGCGTACGCGCATAGACCCCATTTTCTGCATGAGCAATCCACAAAGAGCTAAAGGCGATCAGACAACCAAATACAACGTTCATCCAGAATCGACTATCGAAACCACGCGTATCAACTTTAGACGTGGTGATAGCAGCCAGCAATCCGAACCCAGCAAAGTGAATACAGTTTTGCCACAAACCACCTTCGTTCAACCAAACGTTGGTAAGCACATGCCAAATACCGAATAGGCATATGGCGATGAAAATTGGCAAGTAAGGAGACGGCTTCGACAATACGAAATCCAGATCAACTAAACTGTCCTTAAACAAACCTGTGTTTTGATCAGACGTACTATCTGAATCTGTAGATGGATCTGTGGCAGCCATAACTCATACCCGAATAAGAACGTGGTGAAAACGACCAAATGCATGGTCAAGAAATCAAGCAACCTTCGACAGAACTTTGAAGGTTGCCTGCGGTACTACGGAGTTAAAACGAAATACAATTACATTAGATGCGCTGGAATTTCCAGACCAATTTCCTTGTAGTACTTAGCAGCACCTGGGTGCAGTGGTAGCGGCAAGCCACCCATAGCCTTAGCTGAATCCATTGCGTTTGTTGCTTTGTGAATCGCTTGTAGGAACGGAAGGTTTTCGAAAATTGTTTTTGTGAGTAGATATACGTGGTTTTCGTCAACATCCGCATTTACTGCTAAAAAGTTTGGCTGTGCGATAGTTTGTACGTCTGCGTCCTGCCCTGGGTATGTACCGGCAGCGATAGTGTACGGAACCCATAAATTGCGTCCGTTATCCATTTTTGCCGCTTCGTCTTCTGTCACATTCAATAATGTGAACTTATCACCATTTGAAGACAACAACTTTGTTACTGCGCTTGTTGGCGGTCCAGACGGCATACCAGCACCGACCACTTGACCGTTCGCCATCGCATCTACCGATGGACCGTAACCTGCGTGCATAAGCTCATAAGAGGCGATATCGACACCAAGTCCTTCGAGAAGAACTGTGTTCGAACCCAGCGTGCCTGAGTTTTCCTTACCCATCGCCATTGTCTTTCCAGTCGCAGCAACCAAATCTGAAACCGTTCCAGTAGATACATGCTCGTTAGCTAGGATGAATTGCTCAACGTTTTGCCAAAGCATGGTAATTGAACGCATGTTCTCCTGCTTTTCGGTTATCGGACCAGTACCTGTTGAAGCATAAGAACCATAAAGCCCTTGAACAATCGCAAACTGTGCAGTGCCTGCAGCCATTGCTTGAACGTTTGCACCCGAACCTGCCGAGTTAACAGCGGTCAAGCTGAACTTCTCTGTCGGCAATAGTTTTATTTTAGACAGCGTAGCGATCGCTGTTCCAACAGGATGATAAGTACCGCCAGTAGACGCGGTGTTCAGGATGTAGTCGTTGGCGCTCACCGCATCCATTGCAAATACCGATGCAATACCCAGCGCAACCGGCGCTAATACTTTTTTAAACATGTCTTTCTCCAAGTAGCATCCCACGATGCTCAGCAATACAATTTTGCGCGAGTGTAGCAATGCTTACAATGGCCACTATCTAGTTGTTTTACAAAGATTAATTCATATAAGTAGAAGTGGATATTTTGACTAACGCATTGAATAGGCAAGAATTTGCCGATTGCTTAGGACTGTTCATCAGGACTGATGCCCGATTGTTGCTCAAGTAGTGCATCGCGTTTTATACCCAGCTTGGACATTTTATCGTTCAGCGTTCGTCGGTTGATGTGCAACGAACTCAGCACACTAGCTATATTTCCATCGTGCTTCAAAAGGCTGCTTTCAATAAGGTATTTTTCATAAGCCAAGACGCGCATTTTTAGAGGATGACCTTGATCACAACCATCGAACACCTGCCGCTGATTTACCAGTGAACCATAGTGACTTTGCTGAACACTTCTAATGACCGATAGCAACTCATCAGGGTCTACTGGCTTTTCAAGAAACTCCACCGCCCCTAGTTTCATTGCAGCGACCACATCAGGCACTTGAGCGAAGCCTGAGAAAAATACGATCGGGATTAGCGGCCTAGTCTCGCGTGCTTGTCTGGCAAAATCTAATCCATTTGTCTTCGGCATTCTTAAGTCAGTTACGATGACATCGATATCGAGCTCGGCAAGTCGAAGCAATGCAGTGGATACTGATTCGGCGAGAACCACATCTATATCATTAACCCGTAAAAATCGAGCATTGGCTGCTAGCACATCAAGGTCATCATCTACCAACAACACTTGCATGCATTCTGATTCGTTCAAGATACTTTTATTCGGCATATTCAATGGGAATGGTAAGAGTGAATGTACTGCCTTTTGGCGTCCTAGTTGAATAACCTAACCGACCATCATGATCATCTGCAATGAGTTCGGCTAATGTGAGCCCTAGTCCCAGACCAGTGGTTCGCTGTTTATCACTAACAAAAGGCTTGAACAAACTGGTTTCAAGTTCAGGCTGAACTCCGCAACCATTGTCCTCTACATAAAATACGATAGTTTCATCGATTGCCTCAGCACCGATTGTCACGATTGGCCCAGGCTCTTCTAAAACAGCATCAAACGCGTTGTAAAGTAAATTCAACAAAGCCTGTTGCAAAAGCACATCATTGCCTCGCAACGACAATTTGCTAGTTTTGCTTTTTAGAACTAAAAATTTCGACATCGCCGGCCTTTCACGTTTTACCGTTTCGATAACATCGTCTATCAGGCGACCCACATCCAATTCGGAATGATCAGTGCTTTGTTGACCGGACAAACTTCGCAAGGTTGTTACCACCCGTCCAATTCGTTTGGTTGTTCTGTCGCTGTCCACAACGATCTGACGCAGCTCGTCCATGTCCGGTTCAGGCCTGTCAAAAAGACTTCTAAGAGTGGCCAAATTCAACCGCAAGCTTGCGAGCGGTTGATTAATCTCATGGTTGATAGCTCCCGACATACGCCCCAGCATAGCAAAATTCGATTCACTGATGAGCGCCTCCTGCGCCGAACGTAGCTCCGCCGTTCGTTGTTCCACTTCAGCTTCGAGCTCCAACATATGCCTCTGCTCAACGGTGGCAAGTCGTTTTTGCGCTCGGATGTTTCTGTATCCCAACGCAGCTATTCCAATAATCGCCCCTATGGCAGACACATACAGCAAAGCATTAACCAAGAGCCGCCAACGATCAATAACTAACTGCAATTCCCAGCTTTCTATATCAAGCTTACGTCGCTGTACCAGAAATGTTTTGTTACCAGATGTACCTCTGTAAGCCAAACGCTCAGGCGAGTTGGCAGTAAACTTTGCATGATCGGCAGGCACATAACGCCGATCGGCTTTTATTAGGCCTATGGATTCAGCATTGAGATCGACCGTTGTTGTGTACAGATACTCGCTGCTGGTCGATAGGATAACCACTCCGAGCTCATCAACTGCTAGCCACTGATAGGGTGGCAGTTGCCACGAATCCAGCAAACCAGACAGCTCAGATTTAACGACAACCACACCAACAATCGTGTCGTTATGCTTTATCGAATTAGCGACAAAATAGCCTGGTACTCCAGTGGTTGCGCCAACGGCAAAAAAAGTGGCTTCATCACCTGATATCGCCCCTTTAAAATAAGGCCGAAACCCGTAGTTAATTCCTACAAAGCTCAGGGTATCTTGATAGTTACTTGCAGCAATGGTTGTGCCGGTTGTATCCATAATAAAAGCAAATGAAGAATCGCTGCTTATCTGCGCATTCTGCAACGCAACATTTGCCTGATTAAGCGTCAGTGTACTTGGTTTTTTTAACGCATCGGTGATGTCTGGGTGTTCAGCCAAAACTCTCGGCAAAACTGCCAATTGACCAAGCTGCCTGTCGAGCTCATCCGCCTTGCCTTGCAATTGCGACTGCATCGACTTAGTTAAGCGAAACTCTTCAAATGAGACAGCCAACCATAACAACAGAGCCAGCCCAACCAATGGGACTAAAACTGTTGTTATGCGGCTGTTGAACATGGATAACTTTCTTTTTAAATACGGTTACTCGAAAATTTGAGCATCTAAACTCCAGCAACACTTTATTAACGATTATCAACCACTCGCACAGCCTTACCCTGTGACCTAGGTACACTACCACTGTCTCCAGCGATGACCTCAGCCGTCACACCAATCGACGCTTTTATTTTACCCGCCAATGATTGAGCGGCCGCTTTCTGCGCGGCGGGGTCAGTAATTGAGTTCAGTGTTTCAACTTTCACGATCATTTTATCCATACGATCTGTTCGTTCCAATTCAATCTGAAAGTGTGGAGCCAACTCTGCCACTGACATTAACTGTTCTTCAACTTGCGTTGGAAACACATTAACACCACGTAAAATAATCATATCGTCAGAGCGGCCGGTGATCTTTTCCATACGCCGCATGGAGCGCGCCGTACCGGGTAGCAAGCGTGTTAAATCGCGCGTGCGGTAGCGAATAATGGGAAACGCCTCCTTTGTTAACGATGTGAAGACCAACTCACCAAGCTCACCATTCGCTACAAGTTCACCCGATTCAGGATTAATAATTTCAGGGTAAAAATGATCTTCCCATATATGTAACCCATCTTTAGATTCCACACACTCCATAGAAACACCTGGACCAATGACTTCGGACAAACCGTAGATATCAATCGCATGCATATCAAATGCGTCTTCTACTTCATTGCGCATTGCATTAGTCCAGGGTTCAGCCCCAAAAATGCCTACCTGCAATGGCGTTCTTCGAGGGTCTAGACCTTGCTCTTTGTATTCGTCCAGAATGGATAATGCGTAAGATGGTGTAACAGAGATTCCTTTTGCACCGAAGTCCTCTATTAGCCGCACTTGTCGTTGTGTCATACCACCAGATACAGGCACAACAGTCAGCCCCATAGCCTCGGCACCACCGTGCACTCCAAGACCACCGGTAAACAAACCATAACCATAAGCGTTATGCAGAACATCGCCCTTGCGCATGCCGGCCGCTCGAAGCGAGCGTTGCATCACCTCACTCCACATTTTTAAATCATTGGCTGTATAACCAATAACCGTTGGTTGACCCGTGGTTCCAGACGATGCATGAATTCTGTTGACTTTATCTTGTGGCACTGCAAACATACCAAACGGGTAATTGTCGCGAAGATCCTGCTTTACAGTAAAAGGAAACTTAGCCAAATCGGCTAGCGATTTAAGATCGTCAGGATGGACACCGTTAGCGTCAAATTGTGTTTTGTAATGTGCTACGTTTTTATAAGCATGAGCTAGCGATTGCTGCATACGTGTTAGCTGCAGAGCTTCAATTTCATCTCGCGATGCAACTTCGATTGGGTCTAGCGATGCTCTGTCGGGTGTTAGATCTTTCACGAGTTGCTCCGTTATTTCAAGACAGAGTTAGCTGTCGTCTTCGTTGAAAAGTGTACCTTTGATGGTGCGAGAATGCCCACGAAATAGCGCGATGGTTTCGCCAGTGTCATCTACCACTGTTACGTCGTAAATACCTGATCGTCCTTGACGACTGACCTCTTTTGCTTGGGCCGTCAGTTTGGAACCCGCGCGACCCACTCGCAGGAACGTGATGCTGTTGTTTTGAGCAACAGCATTTTGATTATAACTGTTGCATGCAAACGCAAAAGCTGTGTCGGCCAACGTAAATATAAAGCCACCATGGCATATACCATGGCCATTTAAATGCCTCGGTTCAACAGTGAGCGACGTTTGTGCAAAACCAGGACTAACACGTTCAATAACAGTCCCTAATTGTTTTGATGCCTCGTCATTTTCCCAAAGCGCATCCGCACTGCGCTGCGCTCGTTCTTGCTCAGTTAACTTACTCATCGGGTGTACTTCCTTGCCCAGTGAATACAGGTGCGCGTTTATTTAAGAAAGCTGAGACACCTTCAGCGTAATCAGGCGCGCGACCACATTCATATTGAAGCTTTGCCTCTAGGTCGAGTTGTTCTTCGAATGTACTGGTTGCTGCAGCATTGATTGCATGTTTTGTATGCGCAAGACCAACTGTGGGGCCTACTGCAAAATTCACAGCCAATTCGCGCGCCTGATCCATAAGATCATCTTGAGGAACACATTTCCATATCAGCCCCCACCGCTCAGCAGTTTCCGCCGTAAGCGGCATGGCTGTTAAAGCTAATGCCTTTGCTCTTGCAGGGCCAAGCAAATGTGTAAGACTCCAAGTACCGCCTGAATCGGGAACTAAGCCAACTTTGGCAAATGATTGGATGAACTTTGCAGTATCTGCTGCCAAAACAATATCGCAAGCTAAAGCGATGTTAGCGCCTGCTCCGGCGGCCACTCCGTTAACTGCACAGATAACGGGCTTGTCCATCGACTTAATGAGACGCACCAGTGGATTATAATAATCGGTAAGGGTTTTGCTCAAATCTGGTGGGCCATTTAGTTTGCTGGGATCACGATCGGAGAGATCTTGACCTGCGCAAAAACCACGACCGCTACCGGTTAGTAGAACAGCTCTGACGTTACTATCCTCTGCAGCCAACTTCATAACACTTGCAATTGATTTGTGCATTTCGTCATTAAATGAGTTCAATCGATCAGGTCGATTTAAACAGATCTCTGTCCATCCTTCGTGAAGGGTGGTTATAACCGTGTTACTCATTGCTTTAGACCTAAGCCGCCGTTGTTATTGAACTATTATGGGCTGAAAACATGTGCGTGGTCAAACTAAGAAAGCGGGCAATTGCCTAATCACTATGATCGTTTTGAAGCTTATATCGAACACCCGAGCAGATTTCCAAAAACCGATAAAACTAGCCTTTTTTATGTACAGTAATTTCAAAACCTTCTGTACTAATCGGTGGTTCGAAATACGCCGTCACCGCGCGAAACATTTCTACAGTATCGGTGGCGTACCGCACTGGCTCTTTAATCGCCCTATCAATCAACTGTGCTTCACATACTGAATTAGGACAATCTAAATAGTGGAGTTCATACAGCGCATGTGTCTGCACAACTATGTTTTTAATCCATTTTCTCTGCTGCACTGTATTGGCAGGAAAATCTAACACCACTGATACACCGCTACACAAAAGATCAACCAATAGTGGCCTTATGCCAGCCTTAAGCTTGCCAGCACATAGTGCATAACTCGAAACATCAGTTATTTCGTTGGGGTATAGTAATGCTAACAATACATCTTCACTGATTAGTATTGAAGAATTATTTTGGGACAACTGCGTTGCTAACGACGTTTTACCAGATGCCATTTTTCCGCAGAAAATATACAAAGTTCCTTTTGACACTACTTGCCCGCCTTCATTGCAAACTTAGCTTTGAATTGTTGGTCAACTCGAACTGTAGAAACTATCTTCACCAATGGGCCTTGTTTTGAATCGCTTGTGCACCCAAAAATATTGTTCTGGTGCGCGACGAACCATGTGTTCAACCGACTCGTTCATACGACGCGCATCTGCTACTTCGTCTTCACCTGGAAAGTTATCCAGTGGTTCGCCAATAATGACGTGCCAGCCACGGCCTCGCGGTAAAATGTGTGTAAAACAAGGCAACACAACTGCATCACCAATTTTTGCAAACTTGGATAGCACAGGAAACGTCGAAGCCTCTGTTCCAAAAAATGGTACGAAAACACCTTTGTCCCCTGCATCTTGGTCAGGTAGATAGTAAAACGGATTACCCGCTTTTATTAATCGCAACAAACTTCGTAGAGGTGCTCGCCGCTCAACCAAAATACCACCAAACCGGCCACGCCGATCTTTGACTATTTCATTCAAAAACGGTTTACGTGTTGCCTGGTACATGGTGATCATCGAACGCTCTCTAGACAACATAAGTCCAGCCATCTCAAGGGCAATAGCATGGGGTGCAAGCAGAATAATGTTGCGACCATCAGCAATTGCTTTGTCATAATGCTCCTTGCCTTCAAAGGTGACAAGCCGTTCTAAACGCTCAGGCGATGCCCACCAATTCACCCCCATATTCAATGTGGTTATGGCTATCAACTGAAAACAACGCTTGGCGGTTTGTTGGTGTTTAGTTGGACTCATGTCAGGAAAGCACGCAGTCAAATTCTGCACGGCGATATCACGTCGGGATTTCATCAAGTGAAATATCAGTGTCCCAAGTGCGGAACCCAAAACCGCAATGACAGGTAAAGGCAACCATGAAATAAGGCGCAACAAGCCAAAGCCAAACCAACTCAGCCAGTAACGAGGGTGTAAATAATTGCTGGGGGAAAACATCAAATGTCGTATGTGTTGCACTGCCAAGAGTATAGTGCCGCTCCGCTGCAGTTCGGTGTTTTTTTAGCACTTAACGGAACAATTGTCTTGGACAACCACGCTTTATTTGCCCAACTCTGCAGAGCCAATTTGCAAATTTTGCTAAAAACACGCTATTGAGTAACGCTATCTTGTTGTTTTATAAGCATAATAAAAATAATAATTCTAGTTGTCGATTACGAGTCTGGGTATACGTCTACCCAGTACAGAGACCATTTACGGCCTGTAAAAACGAAATTAAACTAAACACTCGCAAATTGGAGAATCACGATGCAATACATATGTCTTATTTATTCCGCAGAAAACTCAGGCCCAAAACCTGGTACGCCAGAGTTTGGCGAGCTATTACAAAAATACAATGTATTCAGTGAGGAAGTGAAGAGCAAAGGTATGCTTGTCGCAGGTGACGCTTTGCAACCAGTTTCAACTGCTACAACAGTGACTACCGAAAACGGCAAAGTTGAAATCACCGATGGACCGTTTGCTGAAACCAAAGAGACACTCGGCGGGTATTATCTGCTCGAATGCAAATCACTCGATGAAGCAATCGAGCATGCAGCCAAAATCCCTACAGCCGAACACGGTCGAATAGAAGTTCGCCCAGTCATGGTTTTCGACAACTAGCGCTCAAAACTTTATAGGTATCAATCGGTATGTTGCCCCCTTTCCAACTAGAACAGACTATATCCACTCTTGTTCGCGAGGATTGGGGGCGAATCCTCGCCTCCTTGGTTTCAAGTTTTAATGACTGGCAATTAGCCGAAGACGTTTTACAAGACTCAATAGAACAAGCAGTTGTCATATGGCAAAGAGATGGCCTGCCTGACTCACCGGCTGCGTGGCTGATCACCACAGCCAGACGCAAGGCCATTGATCATTTTCGCCGTACCGCTCGGTTTGTCGAATTGCAACCAGAGCTGGCGTATTTAATCGGGCTGGAACAATCCAGTGAGGATTTCGATATTGACAACGTCATTCCAGATAAACGACTAGAACTCATCTTTACTTGTTGCCACCCCTCGCTTGATCGTAAAACACAGGTCGCTCTAACACTACGCACGCTTGGTGGCTTACGCACAGAAGAGATCGCAAGCGCATATCTTGATAAGCCTCAGACCATGGCGCAGCGTCTGGCAAGAGCCAAAAATAAAATAGCCGTCGCTAATATTCCGTTCGAAATTCCAGAAGAGAGTAAACTACGTGAACGATTATCCGCTGTACTCTGTGTTATCTACCTTATTTTTAACGAAGGCTACGCCGCGTCTACCGGTAAGCACATCACACGCGCAGATTTATCCGACGAAGCCATCAGACTTGCCCGTATCGTTGCGCAGTTGCTACCCGAACAAACCGAAGTTGCTGGTCTGTTATCTCTGATGCTACTGCACGATTCAAGACGCTTCACTCGACAAGACAGCAACAATACGATGATCTCGCTGGAAGATCAAAACAGATCTGCTTGGGACAAGGGAAAAATCAGCGAAGGTGTAGAACTTCTCAAAGCAACTTTGGTAAAGCAACAAATAGGAGCGTACCAGCTACAGGCAGCCATCAGTGCACTGCATGCCGAGTCCGCTAGCTGGCAGGAAACCGATTGGCCACAGATTAATGCGCTTTACGAATTGCTATACGCAACGCAACCATCTGCTGTAGTTCGTATAAATCAAGCAGTCGCCGTCAGCTATGCAGACTCAATAGAGGCGGCGTTAACAATGTTGCTTGAAATTGAAAATGATAAGCTAGTAAAAGAGTATCAACCTTTTTACGCAGCTCGCGCAGACTTAAATTTACGAGATGGAAGAAAAGCCGCTGCTAAAAAAGATTTTAAAAAAGCCATAGCGCTATCGGATAACGATTCTCAAACTGCGTTTCTGGTTGATCGACTGAACAATTTTTGATACTCGGCCGAATACAATTGACGAAAGTAAGGCTATTGACAGTGCCAATAAAAGTAAATATGTAAGTAAAATATGTAAGTAAGTAAGTAAGTAAGTAAGTAAGTAAGTAAGTAAGTAAGTAAGTAAGTAAGTAAGTAAGTAAGTAAGTAAG